>Ga0209633_10001028_pt1 | contig 30115 bp, 27 predicted proteins | sample Cruoilmetagenom1_FD_187290 | JGI IMG/M metagenome (GOLD analysis project Ga0209633, IMG submission 187290) | Oil polluted marine microbial communities from Coal Oil Point, Santa Barbara, California, USA - Sample 1 (SPAdes) (version 2) | ecosystem: Environmental > Aquatic > Marine > Oil seeps ... | reverse complement strand
CGGGGGCTTTGCAAATCGAGCCGGCGCACACGCTCGAGCCATTCAGGCTTGTTTTCGCCGCCCGGGTTCAGCAACCCGTACCAATGCTCGAGATGGAGGTTTTTCATATGGGCGATAATGCTTAATCCGTCTCGCTGATCGAGCCTCGGATAGTCTTCACCCAACACCACCGTTCCTTTCTCTAATGCCAGCCTGTTCGCACGCTCGGAAAAAAGCAGTTGTGCGCGGAGGTGCTCTCCGTAGCTGAGGCTGACCGGTATTTCGCCCGCATCGCTCAAGCGGAACGAGAGAGAAAACGGACGGGCGATCGAGGCCTCTTTGCCAATGGGAGACGGCAGCAGAATTTCGACACCGGTCAAGTCCGAGTACAGCGCCAGCCGAAGTGACGCTCCTTTATTCGATGTCTGTTTCGCCATCCTGGCGTCGATCCGATAGTTCGTGCCACCTTTGAGATAACGCCAAAAAGCACCCGGCGCCATCGCCTGCAGATCATCGATCTCCACACGGCTGCTGAGTCGAACCGCGACCGAATCACTTTCATCGACAATATCGATCTCGGCCGGAGCACCCGCTATAGACGCTTTGATTCCCCTGGCGTCAAGGCCATTGTGAGTGAAATGAATGGCGCCATCGATGCGATCGATGCTCAGTTCCCGACTCAAAAAACGCAGCTGCGCCTGTTTGACCTGCACCGTTCCATCGATCCGCACCTCCTCCTCTTTGCTCCTGATGGGCAGCTCCATGTTCAGGTCGATGCGATGCTTCCCGCTCAACGCAACAAACGGCAGAAAACGATCGAGCCGCGCCCGCAACGGCGACTGTCGAAGAAGGTCGACGCCATCCTTCAAATCACCCTGCAGCGATCCGGTCACATGCACGACCTGGGCGCCGGTCAGGCTTGGCACCTCGATTTCGGCCCTCAGCAATGAAGCACCCAACAACCGCCCACCTTTTGAGGTAATAGTCAGATGGTCGTTATCGAAAACAAATTCGGCTTTCACATCCTTCAGAGAAGGCCAGTCCCTATGACATACCGCCTCGAGCTTTTGGACGTCGAACAAAACCAGGAACACACCATCGTTGTCGACAAAGGGAAAACGATCGAGCGGGCCGTAGATGAGCGCCCTGCCCCGGTCCACCTTCCCGGAAACAACAAGACGATCCAGCCAGCCGGTCAGTTTTTTCGGCAGGAGCGGAGTGGGAACATATTGTCGGATCGTCGCAACGCGTTCGCTTTCGAATTCCGTTTGCAAATCCAGAAAAGGAGCTGCGCCGCTGTTCGGCAACACCAGCTGAAAACGGCTGTCAGCGGTAATATCCGGCGCCACAAGATGCAGCCGATCCGAACTGAACCGCCACCCATCCGCTTGCCGCCGCCAGTGAAGTCGCCCTTCCAACAGATCGATCGAGAGCGGACGACGAAATACGGAAGGCACGGTCAATCCCGCATTGGATGTCGTCAGCGTCACCCGTCCCTCCGTCTCATTGCCGCATATCCGGCCGGAGAGATTGTTCACGCCGGGCACCCGACGCCAAGCGTTGACGTGAATATTCGTGAAATCACTGCATGCGGCAAAGTGATCGATTCCCGAGCCGGATGAATCGGCGATCATCCGAAAATCAAACAGATCACCTCGCGGCGACACTTTTTTCAAGTCTCTCCTTTGTGAGCGCGACAACAGATTGAAAGAGAGCAGCAGCTCTTCGACGTCGCCCAACCGGAGATAGGAGGCCGCAATCCGGGTTCTGCCCCCTTCCGATCCCGCGCCGGTCTGCACCGCGACATTGAAGCGGCTTTTCGGCCACGGCTCACCATTGACCGTGAGAGCAAAACGATCCGCTGCCAATTGCCAGTGATCCTCCTCCTGATGCCAGCGGAACCAGCCACCCAAGCGCTTCAATGCAAACACATTCGCCGTTTCCGGCGCACCATCCGTATGGCGAGCGAATTCCGGCCGGGTCAACTGAATTTCGCCGAACAGTTTTGTCAGGCGCGCCTGCCGCCAATGGCCCCACAGGCGAAAATGGCTTGTGCCTTGCCGGATCGCATAGCCGTATGCGCTTTCACCTTTGAACAATTGACCCAGCCGAACAGCCTTGCCTTCGACATACAGGGCACCCGACCCATCCCGGGGCCGAAAGAGATCGCCTCGATAATCCAGCCGCACATCGATCGATTGCCCCAATGCCGCCGGCAGATCCAGCGTGATCCTGACCTGATGACGTCCGTCATCGTTGACGATCCAAACATCGACATCCGAAAAGTCACGCCTCGGACCATTGCGCTTGAGATCCTGCCATTGAATATGGCTGTCGAGCAGTTCCCAACGACCGTCATCGGACAACCAGCGCGGCGGCTCATCCTCGTCCTCTAATCCGCCGATCGTAATGGAGCCGTCCATTTCCACTGTGACCGACAGCTCTGCGCCAACCACGGATACGCTGCGGGGCTGAAACTCTCCGGTAGAGATGAGCCGCATCATGTTCAGGCGCAGCCGCATCTCACGGAACTTCAGCATCGACCCGCCCTCCCCGGGATCGCGAACAGAAACGTCTCTCAACACCAATTCCGGACGCAAACCCTGCATGCGTGCGCCCAACCGACCGATCGAGACCGGCCGGCCCAGGTACGAGCCGAGCTCGGTTTCGAAATAGCTCCGATACTCTTGGGCCATGGGCAGCAGCACCCGTGCGGCGCTCAGGAGAAGCGCCGCGACGATCACTCCGGCAAGCACCGCATACCACGTCGTGCGGGTAAAATGGACGATCAGGCGCACGAAATCCGCAGTGGCTGTTTCAGAAGCCGCTCGTCACTACAGCAGCACGACATCGAATTGCTCCTGATTGTACTGAGCTTCGGCGCGAAACCGTATGCGCACGCCAAGAAACCGCTCGAGTTCCGCGAGGTTATCGGCCTCTTCATCGAGCAGCATTTCAACGACTTCGTTCGAAGCCAACACCAGCATATACTGTAGATTATATTGCTTGGCTTCACGGATGATTTCCCGGAAGATTTCAAAGCAGGTCGTTTCAGGTGTTTTCAATACGCCGCGGCCGCCACACGCGCCGCACGGCTCACACAGAATATGTTCGAGGCTTTCGCGGGTCCTTTTACGCGTCATTTCAACCAGGCCGAGCGCGGACACTTCGCTGATCGATGTTTTCGCGTGATCTTTTTGCAAATGTTTCTCCAGCGCCTGCAATACCTTCCTTTTATGCTCCGGATCCTGCATATCGATAAAATCGATGATAATAATCCCACCCAGGTTTCTCAACCGCAGCTGCCGTGCAATCGCCCGTGCCGCTTCCAGATTGGTTTTGAATATGGTCTCCTCGAGGCTCTTTCCCCCGACATAGGCTCCTGTATTGACATCGACGGTGGTCATCGCCTCGGTCTGATCGAAGACCAGGCGTCCGCCCGATTTTAATGGCACTTTGCGCGCCAGCGCCTTTTGAATCTCGTCTTCGATGCCATAAATATCAAAAACCGGGCGCTCCCCGGTATACAGTTCGATGAGGGGCGTGATTTCAGGAACGAACTCTTCGGCAAAACGAATCAAACGCTGATAGGTCTCGCGTGAATCCACGCGGATCTTTTCGATTTCTTCCCGATACAGGTCGCGCAATGTGCGAACAGTCAGAGGCAAGTCTTTATGAGCCAGCGTTTTGACCTCCGCCGATTGGATCCGTTCACTGATCGAATGCCACAGTTTCAGCAAAAACGCCATATCCGAGCGGAGCACACGCTCCTCCACACATTCCGCCGCCGTGCGCGCAATAAAACCGCCTGTTTGAAATTCCTGCTGAAACGCTTCCATACAGGATTTCAGACGTTCCCGCTCATCTTCACACTCGATCCGCTGTGAAACACCGTTGGTACTCGAAAAGGGCATGTACACCTGGTAGCGTGAGGGAATGGACAATTCCGTCGTCAATCGCGCCCCTTTCGTCCCCAGCGGATCCTTGGTGACTTGAACCACCACCTCCTGATCTTCGTGCAGCAGCTGTTCAATATTATCGCAACCGAACTGCTCGGCATCGCGGATGTTGATGTCCGAAATATGCAGGAAGGCGGCGCGATCCAGGCCGATATCCACGAAAGCCGCCTGCATCCCGGGCAAAACACGGCAGACCCGCCCTTTGTAGATGTTTCCGACAAGCCCCCGCTTGCGCGTGCGTTCGATGATCAACTCCTGCAGAACGCCGTTTTCCACAACAGCGACCCGCGTTTCGGGTGGGGTCACATTGATCAATATTTCATCGCTCATGATTTAGTTCGATTCACTCCTCAACAGGGAAACACCGGCTTTTCTCAGCAGGTGCGCTGTTTCATATAGGGGCAGGCCGACCACACCGGAAAAACTGCCCTCGATATGTTTGACAAACAGAGCCCCCAAGCCCTGAATCGCATAGGCACCCGCTTTATCGACAGGCTCGCCGGTTGCCCAATAAGCGAGCATCTCTTCCCGGCCGATCGACCGAAAAAGGACCATGCTGACATTCAACGCCTGCCAATGCTGTTGCGGGGAACGAACGGAGACTGCGCTCATGACCTGATGCCGCCGTCCCGACAGTCGACCGAGCATTGCCAGTGCATGATCGCGCCCCTGCGGCTTGCCCATGATCTCACCCGCCAGGACCACAGCGGTATCGGCGCCAAGCGCCGGCAGGCGGGTTTTCTCTGCTTGTCGAGCCGACTGCGATTTCGTCGCGGCAAGACGCACTACATACTGCTCGGGCGACTCTCCTCGACGCGGCGTTTCATCGACCTCGACCGGCGAGCAGACATAATGCACGCCGATCTGATCGAGCAATTCCCTGCGTCGCGGCGACGACGAGGCCAAAATGATGTCATACGTGTCATTCATTCCCGATGCCCCCAGTTGTTTCGGGCCAGGCAGTTCCTGGCGCCTACTCATGCACAGCGATGGTAGGGATGGTTCCGCAGAATACTCCATGCCCGATAGAGCTGCTCAGCCACGATGATGCGCACCAGCGGGTACGGGAAAGTCAAGCGGGAGAGGCACCATGTCTCCGCCGTACTGGTTTTGCACTCTTCCGAAAGTCCCTCCGGTCCACCGCTCAACAATGACAGATCCGTTCCTGTGTTCTGCCAGCGCGACAGCGCTTCCGCTACTTGAGCCGTACTCCAGTTTGGTCCCGCCAAATCGAGCGCCACGATGTGTGAAGAAGGCGGAATCACCGCCAACATGCATCTTCCCTCATCCCTGATGATACGCCGCACATCGCTGTTTTTGCTCCGCTTTCCCGGGACGATTTCTTTCAGTACCAGTTCGCATTCGCGCGGCATCCGTCTGGCGTATTCGTCATAGCCCAATTGTACCCACCTCGGCATGCGGATACCGATCGCGATCAGATGAATGCGCATCCTACCTCGGTTGCCATTAAATTTACGTGTATTATGCCAGAGGATTCAAGAATCGAGCCGATTCTTTTCCAATTTAGGCGCCGCGCTGCTGAATCGAGCACAAAGTACAAGTATAATCTTAGCAGGGGAAAGACCCGTCCAATTTGGTACGGCCTGAGATGAGTCACATCCGGGGCATGACAGGTTGTGGGTGGATGAATCGGTCGACCTGCAACTGACATGGAATAAGGGAATGGAACGAAATAAGTGTTGCAGATTGCGCCGGATTTTTGTTCGTCTTCAAGGCGCGGCAATGGGCGCATAGCCTAGGAGGCTGTCCGAGAATAGACTGATCTACTGCGGCCAATCAGTCTCGCCCTCGCGACGATCGCTATTCTCGGACAGCCTCCTAGTTATGTAACCGTTGCCGCAACGCAGAAGACGGACAAAAAGACAAGTAAGATGCGATACTTATTTCGTGACATGCCCTTAATCTGACGACCGGCCTTTACGATTTCGAAAAACACTGGAGCACACACGATGAGAACAAAAATTTTAAAGAGGCTTTCTTTTGTTGCAGGAACCGTCGCCCTCCTCGCGGGCGCAGGGGTTCATGCGGAAGGCGATGGGGTGGCGGGCCGGGTAAAATTCGAGACCTGCGCCGGATGCCATGCCCGTCCGGGCTATGCCAATGCCTACCCGAGATACCACGTCCCCAAGCTGGCCGGCCAGCATACGAACTATATAATCGCCTCAATCAAATCCTATGCCGACAATGAGCGCAAACACGGCGCTATGGACGGCAATGCGGATAGCCTCACTCCGCAGGACGTCGAGGATATTGCGGTGTATCTTGCTCAATTCGAGCTGGTCGCAAACGACGCTACGATTACCGGTGACGCCGAAGCCGGCAAAGAAAAAGCGGCAACCTGTGCAGCGTGTCATGGTGAGACCGGGGACAACAGTGATCCGAATTTCCCACGTCTTGCCGGACAGTATGAAAGCTACCTGGTCAAGGCTTTGCAGGACTATAAGAGCGGGGCACGCAGCAATCCGATGATGAACGGTTTGGCGAGCGGTCTCAGCGAGGAGGATATTCTCGACATTTCGGCCTATTACGCCAGTCAGGAAAAGGGACTGGGTACGGTCGAGCGGTAACCGCCTAGCATGCGTACAACGGCCATCATCGGCGGGCCAGCCGGCGGTGACTGCGTCTCGCCGCTCCCCCGGCAGGAAACGATCGTACTTCTTCGTAAGCGGGGGGAACAAATCTGGCGTCAATGCCTGTGCGTTGTCATACTGGCCGTCTCCTTGGCGGCTTCCGAAGCATTTGGGCAGAATGGCGGGAGCGACCGAATGACGACGTTGAGCATCGCCGAGCAGCTTGAGCGCCTTGCGGCCGATCACGGTATCACAATCGAAGGTATTCACCTGATAGAAAATGAGTTCTTGCGACCTGTTCGCGGTAGGCCGGTCAAGCAGTTGCAGCAGTTGCTTTCGGGTTACAACTACATTTTGACCCAGGATTTCGACGGTACGATCGAACGGGTCGTTATCCTGGAAAAGAAATCCGGCGGTCCGCCGCCGATTGTTCTCGAGACGACCCGGCGGGGCAATCACCATGTGGTCGAGGCCACCATTGGGGGATATGGATCCGAGCGGCTGAATGTCTCACTGCTGGTCGATACCGGCGCCGATTATGTTGTGCTGCCCGAATCGATGATGGATGAACTGAACCTCGACCGAGAGACCTATGAATTACGCACGATTCAAACGGCCAACGGCAAGGTCGATGCACTGTTTGGCCCGTTACCGCTTCTGCAGTTGGGCCCCGAAAGGCTGATCGATGTCGATGTCGCCTTTATCGAAGACGAGCGCCTGGACGGTACCAAACTACTCGGCATGAGCGTGTTGAATCGCTATCGAATGACCATTGACGATAAACTGCACCGCATTACCCTGATCAAATCCCAGTGACCGTTTCCGGTTAACCGCGAAGGAACAGCGGGCTTTTTTGAAAAACCATAAACAAAAACGGGCATCCTTCATTTCTCGGTTTACATTGTCCGGGTTAGCTAACCCGGACAGAGTTCTTCTGCCCCCATGGTCCTCCGTAGGAACGCGAAAATATCAGCCACGGATTGACACAGATGAACACGGATGAGCACTCCGTCTTTACTGGCGTTGGTTTATCCCCGGGCACTGCCAACGAGTCGGTTTCAATCGTTCGGGAAGGATCGCTTCTCCGACATCCGTTGCGGCGGCACCGGGTCATACCCATGCCCCCCCCACGGGTGACAACGCAGAATTCGTTTCATAGCCAACCAGCTGCCCTTCAAAAGCCCATGAACCCGGATGGCCTCGATCGCATAATAGGAACAGCTCGGTCGATAGCGGCAGGTAGGCGTCAGACAGGGCGAAATCAATAGTTGATAACAGCGTATCAATTGAATCAAGGAGGCTTTAAGGAATCGAACGATCATCGGTTTTGCGCTTCAGATTTAAGCTGAATCATCCATTATAATGGGAACTAAATTTCACTTCTCGATCTGTAAACAGGAACCAACATGAAACAGAAATTGACTGAAACACTCGATGCACTTCGCGCAGAAATCGACCAATTGCACACAGACGATGCCGAATCCAAGCAAAGGCTCGAAAAGCTCGTGGAAAACCTTGAAAAAAAACTGGAACATCCGGACGATGACGATCACCATCTGAACGAAGGAATAAAAGATTCCATCACCCATTTTGAAGTCACCCACCCACGGATAACCGCCATGCTGAATGATATCATGATGACCCTCAGCAATATGGGTATTTGATCGCCCGCAAAGGGCGATTACACCTGAAACGAAAAATTCCGGGTCTTCATGAACACGCATGGAACTCGATTACTGATTATGGTATGGTTCAAGCAATTCATTACTCAACTCTTTGAGCAGCAAGCACAGTTCAAACAGTGAATCGATTACGTGACAGCGGTTTCAACCCGGCCCATGACGAAAAACTTCCGGAGGCGCAACGCCGCCTTCTCGAGGATCGCTTGCGGCAATTTTCGCAGGCGGTCGAATTAAGCCCTGTGTCAGTGATCATCACTGACAACGAGGGATGCGTTGAATATGTCAACCCCCACTTTCTCGAAATCGCCGGCTATCGCATGGATGAGGTGATTGGGCGCAATCCGCGGTTTCTGAAATCCGATGAAACTTCGCAGGCAACCTATGAAACAATTTGGAGGACACTTGCCGCGGGCGGAGTGTGGACCGGTGAATTAGCGAGCAGGAAGAAAAATGGCGATTTGTTCTGGGAGCAGTGTTTTTTTTCCCCGATAAAAGCAACCGATGGTGCGATCACCCATTTTCTGGCCGTAAAAGAAGACATTACTCACCGCAAGGAACAGGAACAGCGATTATTACATCAGGCGCACTATGATGCGCTGACCGGTCTGCCGAACCGCTTGCTGGCCCTCGACCGTCTGTCTCAAGCGCTGGTTATGGCCAACTGCTACCCGAGACGATTTGTCGCGCTGCTATATGTCGGCCTGGACCGTTTCAAAAATGTCAACGATACACTGGGCCATGAGTTCGGCGATAAGCTTCTGATCGAATCCGCGCGGCGCCTGAAATTATCCGTACGCAAAGAAGCTACCGTGGCCCGTTTGGGCGACGATGAATTTCTGGTGATTCTGCCTGATCTCAAGCGGCCGGACCAGTCGGAGGCCATTGCTGAAAAAGCTCTGCACTGCTTTGCACAGCCTTTCCATGTCGATAATACCGAACTGTTCGTATCCGCCGGTATCGGCATCACGGTTTCCCCGGAAGATGGAGAAGACGCATCGGTTTTGCTGCGCAATGCCAGTGCAGCCATGTATCAGGCCAAACTGCAAGGGCCCAACGCATCTCATTACTTTACCCGGGAAATGAATGAGCACGCGATGGAACGGATGAAGATCGAGAACCATCTGCGGCACGCCCTGGAACGCAACGAGTTGTTTCTGCACTACCAGTCGCTGGTGGATGCCGACAACAGCAATCTGATCGGAGCGGAAGCACTGTTGCGCTGGGATGACGCTCAATTCGGGATGATCACCCCTGACAGGTTCATTCCCATCGCAGAGGAGACCGGTTTGATCATCGACATCGGTGAGTGGGTCTTGAATACGGCATGCCGGCAGATCAAAAAGTGGCGCAGCCAAGGGCACCCGAACCTGCAGATCTCGGTCAACGTGTCGTCCCGCCAGCTGCACACCGGTCAATTTGTCAGCACTGTTTCTGAGGCACTGAAGCGCAACGATCTGACGGCGGACGCACTGGAGTTGGAGCTGACCGAAAACATATTGATGGACGATAATCCGGATACCGGCTCATTGCTCAACGACCTGGCTAAGATCGGCGTGAGCCTGAGCATCGATGATTTCGGCACCGGCTATTCATCATTGAGCTATTTGCGGCGCTTCTCATTCAAAACACTGAAGATCGACAGAATATTCATAAACGAAATCGGCACCAACCCGCAGGATGCGTCATTGACAAGAGCAATCATCGCCATGGCTCAAGCCCTGAACCTCACGGTGATCGCCGAAGGGGTCGAGAATGAAAAACAGATCCAGTTGCTGCGTTCGGAACACTGTGACCTGTTGCAGGGCTTCTACTACCATAAGCCATGTTCAGCAGGGGAATTTACGGACTATCTCGCTCAACAGCCCGCCAGTTTGCATAGGCGGCCTCACGGCAATCGCGCAGCCCGCTCTTAAGGCAAGGCTAACCGGAGCGAGTCGATAAGTTTTCCCGCCCTTTCGGCGGATGAACGATTCGACTGAAAACCGACATCTCCGAATTGAAGATAAAGTTGCAGAGCACCCATGTCCACGACTTGTATGAATGCAGGTTATCATAATATTCTGGCGCCAGCTGCTTTACTTTTGGGAGATTATTCCATGGAATACTCATGAAGTCGTGATGTTCGTTATGGAATCCCATGTTGAAGCATGTCTTGTTGAGGATGCCATAGTAAGAATAGGTCTCCTGCCCCTCTTTTGTAACATAGTGTTCCTGAATCCACCGCCCCCCTACCGGGTGCAAACCCAGCGCAAAAAATGTGGACGCCAACAGGTAAAACAGCGCCGTGAAGCCAAGAAAATAGAGCGTCAGCGAAATCACGACCGCTTGAGAGATAAAATTTGCGGCAATCCACCTGTCCATCATGTCCACCTGCTGAATCTTCATCGGGCGAAGCCCCTGCGATACCGAAAAGAAAGCCAGCCAAAGCGCCTTCATCAAGGCACTGTTGCCGATTAATCCGGCTTCTCGTTCGGAAGCAATATCCGGGTCCATAATATACTCACCCAGGTATTTATGATGCATCAGATGATATTTTCTGAAGGCCAGGGCAGACGGTGTCACCAGCGCAAAGTCGCATATCAGCCCCATCACTTTATTCTTCCAGCTTTTCTTGAATACGACGTTATGGCAACACTCATGAGTTTGTACGAAAAGAGCATGGTTGACAAAGGCCCCAAATAGAAACGCGACAAGGATCACAAGCCACCACGGTTGCCCCGTGAGGCTGAATCCGACCGCGAACTGCACGGCAACCAGAGCAACGATCCACACGGCTGACCAAGGGTTTGGACCAATCAATTCCCTCACTTCAGGATATTTTTTGAGAATTTCCCGCCTTCGTTGTAAATGAACGTTGGGGCCTTCGACTAAGGTATATTCCATTGGTGCCGCCATTCATAATGCCTCAAAAATCGTCTGGGGACGATGGGTTACTACCCGCCTGATGGGCTGGCAGAATCGTTCTGCCCCCTTCATTGCCCACGCCTTTCTAAAGTTCAGAAACCAGCAAAACAGCCCACAGGCTCGACCGACGATAGTGTAGCAAGGAGCTCAGCGCAAGTCGATTCGGGTGCACGGCGTCGACCGCGGCTTAGAAAAGACAGGATTAACAAGATTTTTCAGGATTGACAGGATTACGGAATGGGTCTGTCGGGCAAGGAGACGAACAATGCGGCATATCACGTACACGAACGAGTACGAGTGCGTGATATGCCGCATTTTTCAAATGTGATCATCCATTCGAAAACGAAAACCGTTATCATTCCCGTTATTCTTTTCGTGGCATGCTATCTGCTTCATTGAACCGGATGTGCAAGCGGGACTCTGCTTTTCACCAAAAGCTCCCGGCCCATAATTTGGCTGAATTAATGCAACAATCGACAACAACAAGAAAGGCATTGTGTAAGCTTATGAATAAGATCAGAAACAGCACTCTCTGGCTGGCATTGCTGCTCAGCGGCCCCGCTTGGGCGACTCATACCGGCAGTGGCGGCATTGGCGGCGCACCGACCGCCGGGCCGATCAATACCGAATCGGCGATCACGTTGCCAAAAGGTATATGGTCGGTTGGCCTGCGGACCGAATTCGTGAAATTCGACCGCCTCACCGACGCCGAAATGAAGTTTTTACGCGAAAATGATCCGGAAGCCGATCTGCACAGCGTCACATCGCTTAGCGTGACATCGGCCAGCGCCGCCTATGGCCTGACCGATAATTTCACGATCGGCCCTGCGAATCCCATACGTGATTCGCAATGATTTAAAAGAACCCGAACATGATGATGGACACGGCGCTCTGGAGATCGGCCCGGAAGAAACGGACCACGACGCCGATCGTGATGCTGATCACGACGAAGGGGAATCCGACCACGATGACGGCGATTCTGTCGCCGAGAACGATCACGACGCAGAGGAGCCGGCTGAGGTCGTCGTCCTGGACCTTGGAAACGCAGACGGCCTGGGGGATATGATCTTTTTCGGACAATACCGATTCTTCCATAACGAAACCAGAACGATGAACGCCTCGGCCCTGTTCGGCCTTAAAGCACCGACCGGGAACACCCATGAAGCGTCCAATCAAGGGGTCCGCCTGGAGACCGAACTGCAGCCGGGCTCCGGCTCCTGGGACGGCATCCTCGGGCTTTCTTACACCCAGATCATTGCACGGCTTTCGCTGAACGTCAGCACCGTCTATACGATCGTCTCGGAAGGCTCGCAAAGCACCGACTTGGGTGATCTCTTCAACTACAACGCAGCAATCGCCTACCGCATCGGCTCCGGCGAGCCGGGCTTGATGGATATCACAAAGGGCGAGGTTGCCTGGGACCTGGTGCTGGAGTTGAACGGCCAATGGCGCGACAAGCAGACGGTCAACGGCATCGTCGATGGCAATTCCGGCGGCAATCAGTTATATTTTTCACCCGGCGTGCGATTTATCGGCAGCTCGCTCTGGAACCTCGGGGTTTCATTCGGCGTTCCGTTGATCTCCGATTTCAACGGCAATCAGGACGAGCTCGATTACCGGGTGATCGGAGCCTTGAACTTTAACTTTTGACCCCCCCGTTGAACATCGCAATGCGGACGCGATCTTAGCGCAGCCGTTGTCATTTGCCCGTCACTTCTCGCTCATTTGACCCATGAAACGATTCAGACATTCACTGCTGCTGTTCATACTGGCCTGGTCAGGCTGCAGCATCGCTCCGCCGGCGCAAAAGCCGGCGGGAGACCGGTCCGCTCCTGTGGGAGAGGTTGTTACGACCGCTTTTGGTCCGGATGGCCGACTGTGGCGCCTGACCCCAACGGCCGAGTACGTCTATGTCGATTTTTCCAACGACCGGGGAGCGACCTTCAGCGACCCGGTCGCGGTCAATTCCACACCGCAGCGAATCAAAGCGCAACCCGAAGACCGCCCCGCCCTAGCCATCGATCCGACCGGCAGAGTGTTTGTGATTTACTTCGCCGATGGGCCGCAACCGTGGACCACCTATTTCACCGTCTCTTCGGACGGCGGCAAACAGTTCAGCCCGCCGGCACCGGTGAGCGATCACGCTGACACAGCCAAACACTATCAGGATCTGTTGGCTGTCGGCCCCAGAGGGCAAATTTATATTTTCTGGCATGACGAGCGCGACAAGGCTGCCACCGGAGAAGTGTCGCTTTTTTACACGCTGTCGAATGAACCGATCAGCGGACAAATCCCCAATCACAAAGCGGTCGACTCGGTGTGCGACTGCTGCCGCACCGCGCTGGACTTCGATGCATCCGGGGCGCCGGTCTTGTTCAAGCGGATGGTTTATCCCGGCAGCGTTCGTGATCATGGCCTGTTGACATTGACGGAGGGAGGAACGTGGACATCGCGGCGTGTGACCGACGATGACTGGCAGATCGACGCCTGTCCCGAGCATGGGCCCGCGCTTTCGATCGCCGATGACGGTCGTTATCATATCGCCTGGTTCACCCAGGGACGCCGACGAAAAGGACTGTTCTATGCCTATTCGGACGACCGCGGACAGAACTTTTCTCAACCCATGCCGTTCGGCGAAATGAACGCGCTGGCCGGTCACCCCGACCTCCTCAGTTTCGACGAGCAGGTACTGCTGGTATGGAAAGAGTTCGACGGCAAGAAAACGCGTATCCGGATGCTGCAGTCTCCGGACCGCGGCAACAGCTGGGTGCCCCCGCGAACGCTTGCCGAATCGGCAAGCGCCTCGGGCCACCCGTTTCTGCTCGACGACGGCGAAACCGTCTTCTTGTCCTGGAACAGCAAGGATCACGGCTACCAACTGCTGCCGATTCCGCATCAATAGCGAACCGGACTGGTCAAATTGGATGGGCTAAAGCGATTTCGTTGCTGTTCCTTATTGCACTATGAAAACACACTTCGCAGACTTATCAAAACGCACCGCCAGAGTTCTGGCGGGCATCATCCTGTGCCTGCTATTCCTGAGCGATTCGGTTCACGCCTCTTCCGCGACCCCGAAACCGTTTGTCTCAGGAAGTCTGAAGGAGATTCTGGCGGCAAGAAAGGGAAAGCCGTTGATGCTGATGTTGTGGTCGATGGACTGTTCGACCTGTCTGAAAGAGTTGGGGCTGTTGTCCGAAACGGTGCGCAATCACCCGAACCTGGATGTCGTGATGATTTCGACAGATGATGCCGCGGTCGGTGATCAGGCGCAGGCGCTTTTGAAAAAGCATCGACTGAACACGATCGAATCATGGATTTTTGCTCAGGCCAACGATCCGGGCTTGCGGTTTGAAATCGACTCCTCCTGGTTCGGCGAGCTGCCGCGCACCTATTTTTATACGGCCGACCATAAACGCATGGCCTTAAGCGGCGCACTTCAGCCAAAACATTTCGAGGCATGGTTGGTGACAATCCGGCCGTGAGGCGCCCGAGTGGCTGTCCGAGACAAGGACCGTTGCAGAATTCAACCGAAAAAAACTCACCAGCGCCCGGTGGTGGGTAGGCTGCAAAGCGTTGCGTTTATCGGCAGTGATACAAAAATGCCCTGTGGATGACAACGGTGAGTTTGTACCCATCTGCCGCAACGCATGCACAACCGGACGCTGGTGACCAAGTAGAAGAGGTTATGCAATGATCTATTAAGCAGACTTCGTGCCAGCATTGCAACCCTGCTAAAAACAAGGTGCTGACAATACAACCAACGCACCCGCCATGCCACCGACCGGTGATATGGCGCAAGACCTGAGGGAATTGCCGCAATCAAAGCAAATGCCTGATTGCAGGATAATCGGACAGCAGCTTGTGGCGGAAGGTTTCAACGGCTTGCTCATCGCTGCGCAGCTTCCTGGTCAAAGGCACTTTCATCTGATGTATGACGGAGGTCGGCGACGGTGCGAGAAAAAGCAGTCGATCGGCCAGCACGATCGCTTCGCGCAGGTCGTGGGTGACGAAAAGCACCGTATGCGGCCGCTCACGCCACACATCGATCAGCAGCCGGCGTGCACGCCGCGCCGCCGGTGCATCCAGGGATACGAACGGCTCGTCCATCAGCAGCAGATCAGGCTGAATGGCAAAGGCACGCGCCAAGGCGACCCGGCGCCGCATGCCCAAGGACAACCGTTCAGGATATTTCTCCTCGACCTGACACAGACCGAGGGCCTCCAACAACAGCGTCACTGCCTCATGATCCGGCGCCGCCGGCAACGCCAGTTCGATATTCTCACGCACGGTCCGCCACGGCAGCAGCCGCGGCTCCTGAAACACGTATCCGACCAGCGGCTTCGGCTTGCCGCCGTGAAGCAGCCTGATCTCTCCGTGAAAATCCTTATCCAGCCCGGCGACGATATTCAGCAGAGTGGTCTTGCCGCAGCCGGAGGGGCCGACCAGGCAGACGAATTCGCCGCTGTGCAGTGAAATACGAAGGTCTTTGATGGCTAGGTGCGGCTGGGCGCCACCCGCCCCCGGGTATACTTTCTCTTCGATGTCGATGTGAATTTCAGTCATCGACGCCACCTGCGGGCCCGGCGGTCGAGTGGTTTGAGAAGAGCGCTCTCGATCAGCTGAATCACGATGATAAAGGCGACCGTATAAGCCAGTATGCCGGCCACGTCGAACATCTGAAAGAACAGATGCAGCTGATACCCCATGCCGTTGCTGCGGCCCAGCAGCTCCACCACCAGAATAATTTTCCAGATCAATGCGAGTCCGGTGCGCGCCGCCGCCATTATGAAAGGAAACAGCTGCGGCCAGATGACATGACGCAGGGTTTTCCATTGTCCGAACCGGTAGCTTTGCGCCATGTCGAGCAGGTTGCGATCCAATGCACGGGTTCCTTCCCGCAGCGTCACAACCACATTCGGCACTTTATTGAACACAACGGCAAGGATGGCGGCAGCTTCGACCAACCCGAACCAGACATAGCAGAGGATGATCGTCACCAACGCCGGAATGTTCAGAAAAATAATGAGCCAGCCATCGAAAAAACGGTCCAGCCGGGAATGTCTTCCCAAGGCAATGCCGATTGCCGTTCCCAGCAGCATCGCCAGCATAAAACTGACCGCCAGCCGTGCCAATGTCACCCCGAGATTATAGGGCAATTGCCCGGATTCGATCTCCGCAATGAGCACCCGCGCAACCGTCAGCGGCGTCGGCAGTAGATTGGTGTCGAACAGAACTGCCGCCCCCTGCCAGAGAAGCAACAGCGCAATCAGCGAGACGGCATGGTAAAAGAGGTCTGAACGCATGTCACTCAGCCGTATCGATTGCCGCCCGGAAACCGCCGGTTGGCTTCACCGAATTCCGGCCACACGGCCTCGACCTGCATCGAACCATCGACCTTGACTGTTTTCAACGGTCAGGGCTGATCGACTTCATAGGACCAGAAGGTGCCAGGCTGAAGGTGTTTGGATTGCCCCGTGAGCTGTGCGCCGCCCGCTCGATAGATCAGGTCATAGACCCGTTGCGCCGCCTTTTTCTCGGTGCCGCCCCAGCTGCGGATTCGCCCCTGACAATAGCGGCGCCTCAACATCGCCTGAACCGCTTCGTCATCGGTCCCGGTCAGTTCGACGATACCGCCCCAAGCGGCGTCGGATCGACACAACAGATCCTTGGCCGCACGCGAGGCGCCTAAAAAGCCGTTGACCGCCGCCCTGTTGTTATCGGCCCACTCTTCTTTGAAGACATAGCCCAGGGTGGGTACGGCTTCGGATACGCCGAGCCCGATCAGGATATCACGCCCATCGAGCAGCTTCCGGTAGCCTTGCGCTTCCAGGCGCGCCGCATAATGCCAGTAGTTGATCAGTGCATCCAGATTGTTTTGAAGCATCTGCTGATTCAACAGCGGCGGCGCTCCGAACACCTTTTCCACCGACGCCTCGAGATCGATCCGTGCCTTTTTTTCGGCCAGTGCACGCAGCAGCAGCCAGTTCTTGTCCAACGCTCCACCGGCGATGCCGATGCGCTTGTGAACGAGCTCCTCTATTCCGGTTATGGTCGAAGCCGCTGGTACGATCAGCGCTCCGGCCGTCGTAGAATATGGGGCAAAGGCAAAATCGGCACCGTCTGCGCGCCGCCGGGAGACCCAAAGCCAGTCGGTGACGATCATATCGACCGCACCCGCCTGCAAGGCGATTTTAGCCGCTTGCGGATTGGTGACGGACCGTTTTATCAACTTGATCCGGTGCTTTTTGTCCAACCCTTCCCGTTCGATGGTGTTCAACTCCCAGTTTACCGTGCCAAAAGCGAGTACTCCGAGGCGAATCCAGGTGTCAGGCTCGGCGGCGGAATGCAATGGGCTCAGCCCGGTGATCAAAAAAAGCAATGCAATGAGTCGTCTGTTCATCATGATCGATTCGATAAGGCCATCGGTGTGTTCAGCTAAACTTCCTCATTTTATCCGGGAGCATCCGCTGACGCGAGACGAAATTGACGCTGCGAATAAAATTGCGACTCATTCGCGGCGTCCCCGCCCGTTTTGAAATCGGTCGCAGCCACAGGACCTGAACGACGACCGATTCGGCGGGTCAAAAAGATGATTCTAAATTTTGCGCTGTCGCGGTTCGACGTGAGAGAATACATCACAACTGCTTGTCACGTTTTCCGACTGAAACCCATGAATCCAGCAACCCACTCCAAGTTAATCGATCGTTTCGGCCGACACATCGATTACATCCGCATATCGATCACCGACCGGTGTGATTTTCGCTGCATCTATTGCATGAGCGAAGAGATGACCTTTCTGCCACGGGCGCAGATCCTGACACTGGAAGAGATTTTTGCCCTCGCGCAAGTCTTTGTCGAGCTGGGCGTGAAAAAAATCCGCATCACCGGCGGCGAGCCATTGGTACGCCGAGGCGCGCTGGGGTTGATCCATCAACTGGGCAAACTGCAGGGACTGAAAGAGCTGGTCATGACCACGAACGGCTCACAGCTCGATAAAACAGCGACATCTTTGAAATCGGCCGGGGTCAAGCGGCTCAATATCAGCCTGGATACGCTGGATCCGGACAAGTTCAAGCAGATCACCCGGATCGGTGATCTGACGCAGGTATTAAAGGGAATCCAGGCAGCGCGGGAGGCCGGTTTCAAGCGCCTGAAAATCAACGCCGTGATTTTGAAGAACCAAAATCATGAGGAGGTGGCCGATCTGGTTGCCTTCGCCGTCGAGCAGGGGCTGGATATCAGCTTCATCGAGGAGATGCCGCTCGGCGCGGTGGGCGATCACGACCGGGCGGAAGCCTACTATTCCAGTGATGCGATCAAAGCGGACCTGGCGGGCCTCTTCAACCTGTTGCCGACGACCGAATCGACCGGCGGACCCTCGAAATATTTTCGGGTTGCAGGAACGGAAACGCGCGTCGGTCTTATCTCCCCGCACAGCCATAATTTCTGCTCCACCTGCAACCGGGTCAGGCTGACCGTGGAAGGACGGCTGCTGTTGTGCTTGGGAAACGAGCACTCCGTGGATCTGAAGCGGGTGCTGCGCGCCAACCCGGGCGACAGCGAACCGTTGAAAAAAGCCATCGTCGCAGGCATGGCGATCAAACCCGAACGACACGAATTCGACCTCACGGACAAGCCATTGATCTTCAGGCATATGAGCGTCACCGGAGGATAAGGAGCTGTATGCCGCAAGGCTCGTTGGCGGCACCATATCGGCCAAACCAACCTTCCCCCGATGAAGACCAAATGACTGCACCGCCGAGCCGTTGCACGGCTTGCGGAATGCATGTGCGTTCAGTCGAGCAGACGAAGATAGCAGGCATTTCTCATGAACACGTTCAAAGCATTTCGAATCAATTCGAAAGATGGTCGGATACATGCCGGTTTTGAAAATATAACGCTCGATGATCTCACGCCGGGCGACGTGGTCATCCAGTCCGTTTATTCAGGGATCAACTACAAAGATGCGCTGGCCGCGACGGGCAAAGGCACCATTTTGATAAAATTCCCGCTGGTGGGCGGTATCGATGTGGCCGGTATTGTCGACCGCTCCGACGATGAGCGATTCAACATCGGCGATGAAGTCCTGGTTTGCGGTTCGGAACTGTCCGAAACCCGTGATGGAGGATATTCCGAGTATGTTAGAGTGCCAGGGGACTGTATCATTCCTCTGCCCGACGGGCTGTCGCTGTTCGAAGTGATGGCAATCGGTTCCGCCGGTTTTGCCGCGGCACTGGCCGTCGATAAATTGCAGCTCAACGGCCAGTCGCCGGAATTGGGTTCGATGCTGGTCACCGGCGCCACGGGCGGTGTCGGCAGTTTTGCGATCGATCTGTTGTCAGGATTGGGTTATGAAGTGATCGCGGTCAGCGGCAAGCAGGAACGTACGGCCTATCTTGAGTCGCTGGGCGCGGCAAAAGTGTTGCCCCGTCAGGAGCTGAGCCTGGGAGAACGCCCGCTGGAAAAAGGCTTATGGGGCGGAGCGGTGGATTGCGTCGGCGGCAAACTGTTGTCCTGGTTGACGCGCACGGTCAAACCGATGGGCAGCATCGCCGCGATCGGGCTGACAGGAGGAATTGAAATCAATACGACGGTGATGCCTTTCATTCTTCGGGGCGTCAGCCTGCTCGGCATCAATTCGGTCATCTGTCCAGGAGCGCTCAAGGCCCGTATCTGGCAGCGTCTGGCAACCGATCTTAGACCGCGCCATATTGAGACGATCGTCAGCGCCGAAATTCCTTTCGACCGCCTGCCCGATATGTTCGAGGCCTATATCCAGGGCCGAGTCACCGGGCGAACGGTGGTGAGGATTGCGGACTGATCATTGGTGGTTGGTGATGGATTGCCGGTTTCGGCCGGATGTACAACGGTCACTCCAGCCTCAGCGCTTGCTTCCTTGATTGGACACCTGTCATTTCTTGGGTACGGCCGACGACTTGCACTCTGACCAGACCGCTTTCTCGAGCGCTTCAATCGCAAACATCAGGCTCGACAAAACACCATTCGACTTCCGGAACCTGCTCTTTGATCCGGCGCTCCAGCGCATTGATGCGCGCCACTGCCTGGTCGATTGTGATACCGCGCACCATGCGGATCTTGACTGCAAGCATGATGCCCGGACCCAGCTGCATGGTAATCGAATTCAACAGGGTGTCGATCGAATCATCCTCGCGGATGACAGCGTCGATGGCCCGGCGCAACTCCGGGTCGGCCGAGCGACCGACGATCAGGCCTTTGATGCGCCAGGCGATGAATGCCGAAATAACCAACAGGACGGTGCCGATGCAAATCGAACCCATTGCGTCATACGTCGGGTCGCTGGTCACAAGCGCCATGAGAACAAACACAAAGGCCAGAGCCAAACCGATCAGGGCCGCACTGTCCTCGCCCAGTACCACCACCAGTTCTGCGTTGCGCGTGTTTTTCAGCCAATGCACAAGCGGCTTGTCGCCGCGCAAACGCGTGATCTCGGCGAGACACCCCTTCAGGCTCAAATATTCCAACCCGAATGAAGCCGCCAGGACCAGCAAACCAACCCAGGCATGGTTGAGCGGTTCCGGGGCCTCCAGTTTGTGCAGCCCTTCATAAATCGAAAACAGCCCGCCCATGGTAAACAGCAGGATGGCAACGATAAAACTCCAGAAATAACTGGCCTTGCCATAGCCCAGCGGATGTTCTTCATCTGCTGGCCTGGTCGACTGGCGCAGTCCAAAATAGAGCAGCACCTGATTGCCGCAATCAGCGAAGGAATGAATCGCCTCGGCCAGCATGCTGCCGGAGGAGGTAAACAGCGCCGCCAGCGATTTAGCGATGGCAATGCCGAGATTGGCCGAAAACGCATAAAAAATCGCCTTGGCCGACGAACCATGGGTTGACGATGACATGGAGCCTCCGTTCAAGTGATGATATTCCCGAAAACGCTCACGCTCGAATGAGCGGGAGTTATGCGTAATAGGCTTTCAGACCATTCATGATCGCATCCTTGTCGAACTCGGCCCCCATCTTCAACATCGCATCGGCGAAGCGGCTGACGATGTCGGTGATGGCGTCGGTCGTCAGCTGGTTGAGAATGCCGATGCGAATCTGGACCGGTTCGGACAGGGTCGTCCAGATGCCGAAGCCTTCGGCGCGACAGCCCATCACCAGCTCTTTCTCGGAACCGGCCAATTTGCCCGGCAAATTGAGTACAATCAGGCTGGTCATGTTCGATGTGACTGTGCAGCCCATCGCTTCCACCGCCTGCCTGAGTGCTTTTTCGTGATAGGTGTAATCGGCTACTTTCTGCGCCCGGCCGTGTGTCAGCAGGATGCGCAGTGCTTCATGAAAGGCCGCGACCGCATAACCGGAATGGGTACGATGGTAGCCGGCAGGACCGTCTGCGCCATCGACGATCCCCCAGTGGCGCGCTTCCAGGATCGGGTGATGGACATAGGTGTGGCAGCCACGTCTGGCCACCAGGTCGATCGCCTGGTCGGTGAAGCTGACCGGCGCATAGGTCAAAGGCAGACTGAGGATGCCCTTTTGCGGACAGGAGGCCCAGGCGACGACCGCCTGGTAGTCGTCGATATTGAAATCGGCAACGCCGAGGCTGGATACGACGTCGACAATGCCCATTACACCATGTCTGCTGCATGCGTCGTTGAAGCCCTGCAGGTCGTTGACACGACCGCTGCCGGTTTCCCAATGCGCCATGAATGCCCACATCGGTTTATGTTTCGCCAGCGCGTCGTCGACGATATCGCCGGTGACCGACTGCCCATGCGGAACATCGACAATCGTGACCCCTGCCGGTTTCGGGTTCAGCGAATCGGCGGCCAGTTCGTCTCCGGTGGCGGCTTTCATGCGGATGGCGAGGCCGTCGAGGCCGCTGAATGTGCCGTTGACAAAGGCAACGACCCGATCGCCCGGAAGAATCGGGCTGAACATACAGTCGAGGCCGCTGAATCCGGTGCCGCCAACGCCGAAGGTGTGGATATTCTTCGTGCCGAACACCTCGCGCAGCATCTCTTTTGCTTCGGCCATGCCTCGCAGCACATCTTTCTGCATGTGATCGGCGACGCCGGTTTTGCAAAATCGCTCGAGCACTCTCGGATCGGTGTTGCCGGGACCAGGCCCGGCAGCCAGAGTATCGGGGATTTCCAAAGGCGGATAAATGGTCATGTGAACCTCCTGCTACCAGTTGGACAACATTGCTCGACACAGACGCTTCGATTATACCAATAAAGCCGAATAGATAAATCAACAACACATCCACGCCCCAAGCACGGGCGGCTACGACAGGCCAAGCACCCCATCGAACAGGCGACAAAAGGCTTCGCAGATCCGTTCCGGCCTGTACCTGCTCAGGTCGGAGGCAGCCGCTCGGATCAACCGCTTTCGTTTTGTTTCGTCGTCGAACAGCTCCAGTATCGCCACAGCGATGGCATGCGGATTGTCCGCTGCAATGATACCGTTCCTGTCGTGGACGATGATATCGCCCGGCCCACCGGAATCGGTCGATATCACGGGGCAGCCGCCGGCCATGGCTTCTACCAGAACGTTGCCGAAGCCTTCGGTTTTAGATGTCAGCACGAATACTCTTGCGTGCTGCATGTAGGCCCAGGGATTCGATACGAAGCCAGGCAGGGTCACATCGCGAGCAATGCCCAGCCGCTCCGCAAGCCGTTGCAGCATCCGTTTTTCCGGCCCCTCGCCAAGAATGACAAGATTCATCGCCCGCTGTTTCCTCACTTCCGCAAAGGCCCTCAGCAGCAAATCGAACCGTTTCACCTTGACCAGGCGCCCGACAGCTAGAACAAATGGGACATTCGCATCGGAAAGTCTTGTCTTCTCTGCTGATCGCCGGATTCTGTCGCTGTCGACGGGATTGGCGATAACCGTGATCGCGCCATCCGGAATCCGATAATGTGTGCGCAATGCCTTGCCGACAGCGGTGGAGACGGCGGTGACGGCATCCGCTTTTCGGTAGGCGCCGCGCAACAATGCGAGTATAGGTGAAGCCAGCCATCTGTTTTTACACCAGTGAAGCGTGGCCTCGGATGTATTGCTGTCCTCCGAGATCACCCAGCGGACGTTTCTTTCTTTCAGCGTTCCACTGATCAGCGACAACGGCAGGGTGGTTTCCAGGGTAAAGGTGACGACGATATCAGGCTGTACGCGCGCCACGATCCGCCGCTGCTGACAAACCGCCGCGAGGAAATTAATAGCGGTCGGTATACAAGGGGGCAGGGACAGCAGCCGATTGAGCCGGGCGTGCGGCGGTTCGACATGATGAATCCGGACATTTCCAACCTCGTTTAGAAATTCACCTTCCAGCCTCAACAACCCGAGGCTCACGGCATAGCGGTCGGAATCGAAATGGTTGAGCAAAGTGCAGACCCGACGTTCGACACCGGCCCCCACCAGCGAAGGACACAAGAACAGCACCTCGTATCTCGCCTTCCTTTTCGAGCTCCGGTCCATCGAGCGCTTTCGAATTGAAGGATCAGATCGTATGGGGATCTTCCTTGAGATGGATGGTCGAATTGATCAGCATCACCACGCCGGAAATGATCGTTATGACACCGATCACTTTCCACGGCGAATAATGCTCGCCGAAAATAAAGTAGCCGCTGGAAAAGGTAACGCAGCTTTGAATGACCGCAAACATCGGAACAGTGATCGACACGTTGCCATGCGAGTAAGTGATCTGCATACAGACCCAGCCGACGATGGCGAACGCAATCAGAAAAAAAAACGGCCACAGCGTCATAAACTCGACGACACTGTCCAGCGAAAAGATCGTAAAATAACCAATTTTATCGGTCACCAGATTGGTATTGGCTTTAATGTAGGTTTCGACGTTGCCGAAGGAAATTCCGGTGCACACCGCGTAGAACAACTCATAGTTGATCACTTTTTTGATGCGCACGGCGAGGATCAATGCGCCGATCACGACGACCGACAACGCTGTCAAGACAAGCAGCCTGGCGGTATTCGTCCCTTCCCCCGTTTGCAGGTTCTCGATGAATATGATGAGCGACGTACCCAGCACGATGGTCATCACACCCAGCCACTGATGCTTCGTCAATACCTCGTTCAGGAACAGGCCGCCCAATACCAATGCAAAGATATAGGAAAAATTCAATATCGGGTAGACGACCGATACATCGATAAAAGACTGCAGTTCCACGATCGCTATGTTGGTCGCAAAACTGAGCAGCACGCCAACCACCCATATCCTGTTTTTCCCAAGAAACATCAGCAGCTTCTTCAAGGAATAAGTGCGCAGGTCCACATTGTGCTGCAGGCCGTACTTGCACAAAACGGCGCTGACGCCGTACAAGAAGCTGCAAAAAAGTACCAGTAGTATATAGATCATAACTGTTTCAGAATGAATGTTTTCATCTCACGCCCGTGAAGCAGAAATGACCTCGACCGAATTCGAGCGCACCGACGCGAAGGTGATCACAAAGACCCCCAGCAGGATCACCATGATGCCGATCACCTTTTCCAGCGGAAACGACTCACCGAACACAAAATAGCCGCTGGAAGTGGAAATCGCCCGGGATATCACGGCGATCAAAGCGACCGTGATCGAGACCTTGCCATGGGAGAATGAGATCTGCATGCAGATGAACCCAATCACCGAAAACAGAGCCACCGCCAGCGACGGCCACACATGGATCAACTCAGAAATGCTTTGTATCGAAAGTACGGAAAAACCACCGGTTTCATCACTGATGAAATTGGTCGTGACTTTCACATAGATCTGGGAGTTCCCAAACGCCATCCCCGCAGCAATGGCGTAGAAGATTTCATAATTGCTCCGCAAACGGCTGTTGGCGATAACGATCAATATCGATATCACGACGCCGGAGACCAAAGAGATGTCGAGCAAACGGTGCTTGTTGGTCATCTGACCCGTGACCGGATTGTCGATGAACAGAATAATGGCTGTGCCGATGATCACTGTCAGCGTTCCAATCCACTGGCTTTTGCTCAGCACTTCACCCAAAAACAGATAGCCCAGCAACAGAGTAAAGATGTAGGAAGTGTTCAAGATGGAATGAACGACCGACACGTCCAGGACCGACTGGATCTGCAAGACGGTCAAATTGGTCGAAAGGGTTATGATGATACCGAAGATCCAGACCTTGTTCCGGATCAGAAAGAACGTTAATTCCGTTATGCTCAAGCGGGCCCGGGACTGCAGATCGTGCATGGAGTACTTGCAGATGATCGCACCCACGGCATAAAAGAAACTGCATGCCAGCGTAGAGGCGGTAAGGATATTCATACTGTGGTCGGCTCATCGAGATCGATCGTGGAAAAGATCAAAATGAACACGCCCAACATGATCGTCAAAATACCCAACCCCCTCATGAAGGTAAAATATTCCGAGAAAATAAAATAGCCGCTGGACATGGAGACGATGCGCTGCGTCACAGCAACAACCGGAATCGTCACCGACACATTGCCATGCGAATAGGTGATCTGCAGGAACACCCAGCCGATGGCGCCGAAGGCAAACATCACAAAAAACGGCCATATAGTAAGAAAGCAGGAGATGCTGTCGAGGGAAAAAATGGAGAAGTCCCCAATTTCGGACGCGACGAGATTCGTGCTTGCCTTAAGATAGGCTTCGACGCAGCCGAAGCAGATACCGGTACAGATGGCGTAAAGAATCTCATAATTCAGTTTTTTATACTGATAGGCGATGCTGATCAGAGCGCCGACCGCGATGACCGCGCCGGCAGTCAGCACCATAAGATTGCCAAAATTGGTATCCTGCCCGGTAACCGGATTCTCGATCCCCAGAATCATCAGCGTTCCCAGCACGACAGTGCCGACGCCGAGCCACTGATCCCGACTCAAATGTTCATTCAAAAAGTAGTGCCCCAGTACCAGGACGAAAATGTAGGAAAAATTCAGCAGAGAATAGACGATGGAAACGTCCAGTTGCGCCTGAATTTCAATCATGGCGACGTTGGCGATCCCGCTCAGCAAAACGCCGATAATCCACCACTTATTATGAATCAGAAACTGAGCCAGCCTGCTCATTGACAGCGATCGGATGTCGATGTTGTGCTGCAACCCGTATTTGCACAATACGGCGCTGACGCTGTACAACAGGCTGCATGCCAGTGCCAAAAAAGAGTAGATGATCATCTTGCTTAGCCTCGAGAATGGATTGGGCGACCTATATCAAAGGCGGGCTAATTGTTGTTATGTTAGTCAGTGATCGAAAACCCGGGGCATTACGATAACCGAGCACTTGCCCGTTTTCAGCCCTATAGCATAAAGGATAAAAACAGGGTAGTACAATCAGCCTCAGGGATCCCTGCGTATGGGAGCGGTCCAACAGCGATCATTTCTCGGCTTACCTACCCATGCTTCGTCGATGCGCTAAAAACAGGCGCGTTCATTACACCGATGGGCTGGCCCATCCTGATTGCGGCGCCAGACGATAGATGATCGCCCCATTCGATACGCTGCTCACCGAACAGCACAATTATGGTCGACCCCATATTGAAACGGCCCAACTCTTCGCCGCGCTGTAGCAGGGGTGCACCGTCCTGATAACGCCAGGTTCGAATGCGCTGCCCCTTCGGCGGCGTCACCACACCATGCCAGACCGTTTCGATGCTGGCGACAAACAGAGCGCCGATCAGTACCAGCGCCATTGGTCCGGCTTCGGTCTCAAAAAAGGCGATCACACGCTCGTTGCGGGCAAACAGATTCGGGATCACTGCAGTCGTCGCTGCGTTGACGCTGAACAGACGACCCGGCACGTGAACCATCGCCTCGAGCCTGCCAGCAATGGGCATGTGCAAACGGTGATAATCACGCGGCGACAAATAAATCGTCGCGAACCGCCCGCCGCGAAACGCCTCGGCCTGCCGAACATTGCCGCCGAGCAGCTCGGCAACTCCGTAGGTCTTACCTTTGGCCTGTATTATTTCACCGTCAGTGATCGCTCCAAATTGGCTGACCACGCCGTCGGCCGGGCTCACGATGACTGCCGGATCTTCCGGCATGGGCCGAACGCCGCTTTTCAACGCGCGGGTAAAAAAGCGGTTGAAACTCGGATAAGCGCCGGGGTCGAGCTGCTCGGCCTCGCTCAGGTCGACCCGGTAATGCCACACGAACCACTTGATAAAGAGGTTTTTCCAAAAGCGATTCTGCGAGCGCGTCAACAACCCCATGAACCGGGAGAGCAGGTGATGAGGCAGCAGATACTGCGGCAGGGCAAACAGAGCGTCTGTCAGACGAATTTTCATGCTGGATTCCTGGGAAGAGCGGATGGGCGCTGTGGGCAAGTCAGTGCCGTTCTCAGTCGCTTCGACACGGCATGACTTTGCCTGTCCGTTATCGGATTTGCGGCGTTGAACAGCGATCAGACCACTTTGTCCCGCGGGGTTTTGCCGGCAAAAAAGGCTTCGAGATTGTCGATGACCCGATTTCCCATGGCCTCGCGGGTTTCCACCGTAGCACTGCCCAGGTGAGGAAGCAGTACCACATTATCGAGCTCCAGAAAACCGGGATCCAGATCAGGTTCGCCTTCATACACATCGAGACCCGCTCCGGCGATCGTACCGTTCTTCAACGCCAGGATCAGCGCCCGGTTGTCCACGACATCGCCGCGCGCCGTATTGATCAGGTAGGCCCCGGGCCTCATCATCCGAAACTTTTCAGCATCCAGCAAGTGATAGGTCTCCTTCCCTCCCGGACAATGCAGCGAGACGAAATCGGAATCGTTCAGCAGCTCCTCGAGGCTTTCACACCGTCGGGCCTGCAGATCATCGACCACATTCTGCGCCGGCGGATAGGGATCGACAAAAAGAATCTTCATGCCGAAGCCATGATGCGCCTTTCTCGCCACAGCCTGCGCTATGCGCCCCATGCCGATGAGCCCGAGAATCTTGCCGGTCACTTTGGTTCCCAGCATATGGGTCGGCCGCCAGCCGGTCCACTCCTTGCGACGAACATGCTCATGCCCTTCCATGCCGCGGCGCGCGACCGCGAGCAGCAGGAGCATGGCAATGTCGGCGGTGCAATCGGTCAGAACCTCCGGCGTATTGGTGACCGTCAGCCCGCGCGCCTTGGCGGCATCGACATCGATATGATTGAAACCGACACCGAAGTTCCCCAGAATTTTTGCCCGCAGCGGCTGCACGTTCAGCACTTCGGCCGTCATCGGATCGGTGACGGTGGGGCAGACTGCATCGGCACTTCTCATGGCGTCCTGCAGCTCGGCGACGGTCAGCGGATGATCGTCCTCATTCAGCTGCGCGTCGTAGAGTTCCACGAGCCGCTTCTCGACCGCCTTGGGCCACCGGCGCGTCACGATGACTTTGGGTTTGCTCATCTTATGTTCTCCTTACTCAATCATCGATGGGAATGGACGGCGGAACCGCTTCGCGTTCCGCCCTACGGATGTCGGCCGAATTCGCGTAGTGTAGCCCAATGAGCCAGGCGTCGGATTACGGCGCGCATTCAGATTCGGTGTCGACTTCAGGCTCATCGGCAGCGCGCCCAATCCGACCTACGGGACTGTGCGATAATGCTCGAGCGCCGCGCCGACGCCGCTACCCGGCTCTATGGTGATTCCGCTGTCCAGCAGTGCCATCTCGGTACCGGCAATCGCACCCAGCAGCGACACCTCGTTCAGGTCGCCCATATGGCCGATGCGGAAGACTTTACCAGCCACTTCTGTCAACCCGGCGCCCAGCGACAGATTGTACTTGTGGTAAGCGGTGCTGATGACATCGACCGCATCGAACCCTTCCGGCACGACGATCGCCGAAACGGAGTTGGAATACCATTTCGGTTCTTTGGCACACAATGTCAGTCCCCACGCATCCACTGCCTTGCGAACGCCTTGCGCCAGACAGCGATGACGGGCGAACACATTGTCTAGCCCCTCTTCCAGCAGCAGATCGATCGACTTCCTGAGCCCGTGCAACATCGGCGTCGAGGGAGTGTATGGGAAATAGCCCTGCTCGTTGTTGCTGATTTGGTCCGCGATATCCAGGAAGGAGCGCTTGCATCGCGCGGTATAACGAGCTTCCAACGCTTTCTGGCTGAACGCCAGCATGGCGCCGCCCGCCGGCAGCATCAATCCTTTCTGGGAGCCGGTGACAGCGACATCCACGCCCCATTCGTCCATCCTGAAATCGATGCTGCCGATCGAGCTGACCCCATCCACATAGAGCAGCGCCGGGTGATCGGCAGCATGCAGAGCGGCACGGATGCCGCCGATATCGCTGGTCACGCCGGTCGCCGTCTCATTATGGCAGGCCAGAATGGCTTTGATTTCATGTTTGGTGTCAGCCGCCAGCGCTGCCTGCAGCCTGTCCAACGGATACCCCTCGCCCCAAGGCACTTCTTCATATTGAACGTCGAGACCAAGGCGCTTGCCCGCTTCGATCCACAAATGACTGAACTGCCCGAAACGATAGGAGAGGACCTTGTCACCGGGCGACAGCGTATTGGTCAAAGCAATCTCCCAGCCAGCCGTTCCGGTTGCCGGAAAAATAAAAGTTTGGCCCCATTCCGTTTTGAAGATCTTTTTCAGGTCTTCCAGCAACGGCTTGACCAAATCCGGGAATGTCGGCGAGCGATGGTCCTCCATCGGGACATGCATTGCGTTGAGAATCGAATCCGGCACATTGGTTGGACCGGGGACAAATAAGTGATTGCGACCTGCCATTCGGTTTATCCTTTTGATAGTTCCGTAGTTGATGCTGAGGAAGATGATGCTGGGCGGTGAAACAGGCGCGGCGGTAATGACCGCCATTCTCACGCACGCCGCGTGGGTGACACCTAGGAGGTTGTCCAAGAGCCAGATCAGAATAAAATGTGTTAAATTATCATAGTTTTCCTACACCATCAACACCAATTTCGGGGCGTGTTACGAGTTAATATTTTGTCCGGTTTTGTAGCAAATAAACTGTCCGGTTTATGTGAACTCGAAAGGAGGGGGCATGAGCCGGGCCAGATGGCTACAGGAAACACG
>Ga0209633_10001027_pt1 | contig 30139 bp, 24 predicted proteins | sample Cruoilmetagenom1_FD_187290 | JGI IMG/M metagenome (GOLD analysis project Ga0209633, IMG submission 187290) | Oil polluted marine microbial communities from Coal Oil Point, Santa Barbara, California, USA - Sample 1 (SPAdes) (version 2) | ecosystem: Environmental > Aquatic > Marine > Oil seeps ... | reverse complement strand
GTAAGGTTCACGATCTTTGGAAACTGCAAAAAACCGATAAGCAATTAGCAAGGATCAAATTAGTAAAATTATTGGATTATTATTTTGCTTCAAAAAAAAATAAAATTTCTTTACACTTAGACGGTTTCGCACATGATTCAATACCTTCCAATAAAATAAAAATATACTATTCAAAGAATGATTCGGCAGATAATAAAATTAAACAAGAGATTGATTCATCAAATGTTACCAAAACGATAGCTGTAGTGAGCTCGGATCATTCCGTACAAAACTATGCAAAAGTTAATAGTTGTGCAGTTATAAATAGTGAAGAATTTGCCAAGATGATTAGTGAAATAAAACAGAATAATTCAGAAGAGGAAATTTCCAAATCAATTAGCAATGATGAAATGAAAAAACTGTTTGGCTTATAAAAATTAAATTAGTTTAATATCTCTTAAAAAACTTAGTTTCCCTTTTATCTCATCAGATTGTTGCAAATCAATATCAGCATAAATTATTTTTTCTTCATTTTCACTTAAAGTTATTACCTCGCCCATGGGATCATAAATGGCAGAACAACCATTATAAGTTTGATACGGATCATTTCCAATTCTGTTAACACCAATAATAAAACATTGATTCTCAATTGCCCTGGCCTTTAAGAGATGTTTCCAATGTGCTATGCGTTTTACGGGCCAGTTAGCGATGTTAATCAATAAAGAAGCGTTTTCTTTTGCATACAATCTATACAATTCTGGAAATCTAAGATCATAACAAATGGAAAGAGCAACATTATACTTGTCAAATCTAGATGTGACAATTTCGTTTCCACTAGAATAGTTTTTATCTTCATCCGCAAGTGAAAAAGGATGTATTTTTCTGTAAATCGCTTTAATTAATCCTTTCGAATCAAAATGAAAAAGAGAATTAAAAAATTTTGAACCTTCTTTTTCAATAATTCCGGCAAAAAGATCTACATTTAAATTCGTTGCTAAATTCATAAAATAATTTATGCTCTGACCGTCAATTTCCTCAGCATGTTTTTTAGAATTCATTGTGAATCCGGTAAGTGTCATTTCCGGGAAAACTAAAATCGATGTATTGGTATCAAGATCTTTAACGTAATCATTTATTATCTTCATGTTAGTTTCTTTCGATTCCCATCTTGGAGAGTATTGCACTAGTGCGATTTTTGTCATTTTCATCTCTTTTTTTATAATACATATTAAGTGAAAAACACTATGTCATTTAACAAAGAATTTATAACTTATATCCTCAAAATTGAATTTTTCTTCCCTAAAATCAAGGAGTAACTAATGCTCAATTATGTTTGGCTTGGGTTATTAATGCTTGGTGTTGTAGTTGCACTTTCCACTGATATTATTGACAAAGGTAACAATAAGTATAAGAATGGAGAACTCCTGAGCGCCGTTGTTGAATTTGAAGATTCAATAGATGAATTTGTGAGTAAAAGCTACAATGCAGTTATTAAAATTGAAGCCGAACAGTTTGAAAATTTTTACAATGTTGAAAATGTCAAGGCGATAAGTCAATCGGCAAAAATTACTTTTGATAATGAAAAAGAGAGAACAATTCTTTTTTTCAATGTTGATGAAAATTCGCCCGAATTTTGGAAAAAAATGGCTGAGATTTCGGGAAAGGAAAAAGATTTAACAGGAGAATTATTTGAGTTAACAAGAAATAATAATAATACTTTTTCCGGAAAAATCGTATTAGAAGAAATTGCCTTTGCTAAAATGAAAGAGGTGACCAACTCAGCACTAGATTATGCAGGTATAGCTGTAGAAATTGCATTAGGATTAATTGGGATAATGGCATTATGGCTTGGCGTTATGAAAGTGGCAGAAGAGGCTGGATTAATCAAAATTATTGCCAATGCGATGAGGCCGCTAACTAAATTTCTATTTCCGGATGTCCCGCAAGATCACCCAGCTATGGGGGCAATGATAATGAATATGGCTGCTAATATGTTGGGTCTAGGAAATGCCGCAACACCATTCGGACTAAAAGCAATGGAAGAACTAGATAAACTTAATCCCACAAAAGGTGTTGCCACAAATGCAATGTGTACATTTTTAGCTGTGAATACTGCCGGATTAACTTTAATACCGGCAACAGCCATTGCAATACGTGCCGCAGCAGGCAGTAGTGACCCTGCAATAATAATTGGCACAGCAATATTCGGTGCATTTTGTGCAACGACTGTTGGTATTACTGCAACCAAAGTCTTGGAAAAATTTCCCCTTAAAGAAGGTGGAATAACTTCGTTAATAAATTCTAGTAAAAAAGGAATCGTAATTTTTCTTACCATATTGGTGTTAGTATTCGTTTTAGTTGTGACAGGACTAATGACTGCAATTGTTTCGTTTTTCAGTTTTCTTAACCCTGAACTATTCAAAAATATTATTCAGATCGTTTCCACTCTCGCCATTCCAATGTTAATTTTTATTTTTATTGGGTATGGGGCAATCAAAAAAGTTAAAATATATGAAACATTTGTTGAGGGAGCTAAAGAAGGCTTTGATGTTGCAGTTAGAATAATTCCTTATTTGGTTGCCATGCTGGTCGCTATTGGAATATTTAGAGCTGGCGGTGCAATGGAGATGTTAATTTATGCATTAACCCCGCTGACTAATTTAATTGGAATGCCTGCAGAAGCTCTCCCAATGGCTATTATGAGACCTTTATCCGGATCGGGTTCATTAGGAATTATGGCTGAAATTATTGCTACTCATGGTCCGGATTCTTTCATTGGCATATTGGTTTCCACGTTTTTTGGAAGCACGGAAACAACATTTTATGTTATAGCAGTATATTTTGGAGCGGTAAATATAAGAAAAACCAGGCACGCTTTGGCAGCCGGACTTCTTGCTGATATAGCCGGTATTATTGGGGCAGTTTTCATTGTTAATTTATTATTTGGGTAATCTATGAATATATTTATAACCAGAAAAATACCAACTGTTGCAAAATCTCTTTTAGTAAAAAATGGATTTGAGGTTAAAATTTTTTCTCAGGATAGGGTTATATCCAAAGAAGAATTGATTAAAAATGCTAAGAAAGCTAATGCAATTATTTGTACGCTAACAGATAAATTTGATCATGATATAATTGATTCGTTAAAAAATTGTAAAATAATTGCAAATTATGCCGTTGGTTTCAACAATATTGATATTGAATATGCTAAATCAAAAGGAATAATTGTAACCAATACACCAAATGTACTAACAGATGCTACGGCAGAAATAGCTGTTTCATTAATCCTTACCTGTTCAAGACGGATTGTAGAAGCTGAAAATTTTGTTCGTGAAAAGAAATTTAAAGGATGGGAACCTCTATTGTTTGAAGGGATTCAATTATCCGGAAAAACATTTGGACTAGTTGGTGCAGGTCGTATTGGTCAAGCAACTGCAAAGAGAATATCAGGATTCGGATGTAAAATAATATATTACAATAAAAGTAAAAAACCGGAATTTGAAAATAAGCTGAATGCAAAAAAAGTTTCACTGAATAAATTGCTTAGTACGGCAGATATAATTTCTCTTCATTTACCATTAAATGAAAAAACAGATAATTTGTTAGATAGAGAAAAACTTGAACTTTTGAAACCCAATGCAATATTAGTTAATACTGCAAGAGGTGAAATAGTTGACGAAAAGTATCTTATTAATATGTTAAAGAAAAATAGAATGTTTTCAGCGGGATTTGATGTTTATGAAAATGAACCTAAAATTAATCCGGAATTATTAAAACTAAAAAATGTTGTCTTACTTCCCCACATAGGAAGCGCCACATTTGAAACCCGCAATAAAATGGCCGAGCTGGTCGCCAAAAATGTAATTAATGTTTTAAATGGAAAAAGAGCATTGACACCGGTTAACTAAATTTTTTTTTGAGTCAAAAATGCTTTGTTTTGGCTCAAAATTCTGGTTATTTTTTGTAATTATAAATTAAATTATTTGGCTTATGAGAATAGGAATACCGAAAGAAACTTTACGTGAAGAAAAACGTGTTGGACTTGCTCCAGCCGGGGTAGATGCGCTTGTAAAAGCGGGCCATACTATCTTTGTTCAGACAGAGGCTGGGCTCGGGAGTCATTTTACCGATCAGGATTACATAAATGCAGGTGCTACAATTGTATACAGTGAGGAGGAAGTATTTCAAAGAGCTGAATTAATTGCTAAAGTTACTCCTCTTACAAACGAAATAGCCGATCTCTTGCAAGAAAATCAAATTATTTTTTCTTTCCTCCATTTATCAGTTGGTAAAAAATATATAATTGATAAAATGATTGAAAAAAATGTTACTGCAATTAGTTATGAGTTAATTGAAAAAAATGAACAATTACCGGTTCTGCAATCAATTAGTGAAATAGCAGGACAATTAGCTATTCAGATTGGTAGTAAGTTTCTAAAAAGTAATGTCCCATCCGGTAGAGGTATACTTTTAGGAGGTATTCCCGGGGTTGCACCAGCGGCGGTTGTTATTTTAGGTGCTGGGGTAGTTGGATTTAATGCTGCCCGTGCGGCTTTTGCTCAAGGTGCGCAAGTTATTGTCTTAGATAGAGATTTGAGAAGATTGAGAAGAATAGAAAATTCATTGTCCAAAAATATTACTACTGTTGTTGCAAATCCGATGACCATTGCAAGAGGAATCAAATTTGCCGATTTATTTATTGGAGCAGTTCAGGTAATTGGTGAAAAATCACCACATATTATTACTGAAGACATGGTAAAAACCATGAAAAAAGGATCTGTTATTGTTGATGTTGCTATTGATCAAGGCGGATGTGTGGAAACAAGTTATCCAACAACTTTGTCTAATCCAACATATATTAAACATGATGTGATTCATTATTGTGTACCTAATATGCCTGCTTTGGTTGCAAGAACATCCAGTTATGGTATCACAAATTCGTCCCTTGAATATATTATGAATATTGCTGATAATGGGTTATCAAATGCTTTATTAGGTGATGTGGGACTTTCAAAGGGAGTTTGTACTTATAACGGGTCATGTTCAAATGAAGTAGTCGCAGAAACCTTTGACTTAGAATTCAGAAGACTGCATATATTTTCTACAAACTAATTAAAAAGAAATGTGATGACAGAAGAATTAAAGATAAATAAGCCAAAGAAATTATCGTGGAGAGAAAAATATAAATCAAAAGTTTTTTCATCAGACGATGCACTAAAAGTTGTAAAATCAGGTGACAAAGTAGTTATACAACCTGGATGTGCTGCCCCAATGGAGCTTATTAGAGCATTGGTTAGAAAAAAAGATGATCTAATGGATGTTCTTATATACCACATTTTAATAGTTGGTGAGCTGCCGTATTTAGCTCCGGATATGGAAAAGCATTTTCAACATAAAGCTTTTTTCATTGGTGGAAACGCAAGAAAATCTGTAAATGAAGGTAAAGCCGAGTTCATTCCAATATTTCTTTCTGAAGTTACATTATTATTTAAGAGAGGATTGATTGTTCCTGATGTAGCATTAATAAATGTATCTCCACCAGATGAACACGGATTTTGTAGTTATGGGATTGATGTTGGCAATATAAAAACACCAGCTGAAAAAGCTAAAATTGTAATCGCTCAAATTAACCATGAAATGCCGAGGGGATTAGGGAACAGCTTTATTCATCTCAACAAGATTGATTTTATTGTAGAACATGATGAACCTTTGATGCAATTACCTCAGGTTGACCCAAATGCTAGTGAAGAAGTACTTGCTGCTTATGATAAAATTGGTCAATATATTGCAGAGATGATTGAAGATGGATCTACTCTTCAAATGGGAATTGGTGCAATACCGGATTCTGTGATGCGTTACTTAAAAGATCATAAAGATCTTGGTATTCATACGGAAATGTTCTCTGATGGAATTATTGAATTGGTTGAAGAAGGTATTATTAATGGTGAGCAAAAAACATTACATCCAGGAAAAATAATTGCCGGATTTGTACTTGGGACAAAAAAAGCATTTGATTTTATTGATAATAACCCGATTTTCGAATTTCATCCGCAAGAATATGTGAATGATCCGTTTGTAATTTCACAAAATAATAAAATGATTGCAATTAATTCAGCAATAGAGATTGATTTAACCGGCCAGGTTTGTTCAGATTCAATTGGGACAAAATTTTATAGTGGAATAGGCGGACAGGTTGATTTTATTCGCGGAGCGGCTCATTCCGAAGGAGGAAAACCCATTATTGCTCTTCCATCAACAACAAAGAATGGAAAAATTTCTAGAATTGTTCCAACTCTTCAAACCGGTGCTGGTGTTGTCACATCTAGAGGTGATGTTCATTATGTTGTTACTGAATATGGTGTAGCAAATCTATTTGGTAAAAGTATTCAGGAGAGAGCAAGAGCACTTATTAAAATTGCTCATCCATCTTTTAGAGAGGAATTAACCCAATTTGCAAAAAATACTCATCATATATAGGACTGTATGGTTGCTGTAATTGGGGATATCCATGGTTGTTTTTATACTCTAAGAGAACTTTACAATAAAATTTGTGAAGAGTATCCTCAGGCTAAAATTTACTCTGTGGGTGATCTTGTAGATAGAGGAAGATTTAGTCTCGAAACTATTGAATTTATTAGAAGAACCGGAATTGAATTCACACCTGGTAATCATGATCTGATGTTTACACATTTTTTTGAGAGTCCGGGCAGTATTTTTGCGAGAACATGGATTCATAATGATCATGTACCTACACTTGCAGCTTATGAATTCGAACCTGAGAAAGTTTGGGAACATGTTGAATTGATAAATAATAAACCATTAGTATTCAATATAGAGGATTGCTTCATTACTCATGCCGGATTTTCATCATTTTATAAAAAAATACTTCCAAAGGGATATCAAGAAAATTTAGATACTCTAATTCCTATAATAGATAATGAACATTACAATGAGCATGGTGTAATGTGGAATAGAGATAGATTGCTTAATATAGGTAAATTACAGATTGTTGGTCATACCCATGATAAGGAACCTCGATTCGACAAGCAAGCAAATGCGCTATATATTGATACTGGGGCGTTCAGAGGAAATAAACTTAGCAGTGCAATTGTCGAAAATAATGAAGTGATTGAAATCTTATCGGTAAACACTAAATCTAGAGATTTATATTAAATTAAGTCAATCATTTTTGACTATTATAATTATTAATTGATAATTATAATAGAAATAGATAATTTTTCATCCCTTTTATAAATGTAGGAGGTATTATAGATTTATTTTTACAATAATAGATTTTTATCATAATGTAGGTTTTTGTTAATAATTTGATCTTTAAAAACAGAACACAGTATTCACTGTTAACAATACTTATTTTACAATTATTTTTATCGACTGATACTTTTACTTTTGTTGGGAAAGAAGAATTTTTATCCGATAATGATTTGGTTGAAACTCTAGAGAGCAAAGAAATTTTCTCTCTTACCAAATTAAGTCAATTAAATTCTTTCCCTCCGGATAGTACACTTACTCTCAAACAGCTTGACTCGCTAAAAGCAGATTCGATTAAACAAGGATTAATTGAAGTTGATTCTACTATGATAGATTCAACTGCGAGGATAGCACATTTCAAGTATGCTAGAAAAGAGAGCAAAGCTCTCAAATTTGAACCTAAAAGAAAATTTAGTTTTTTTAGTTATCCCTCAAATAGACGGCTACGAAGGTCGGTTGAATTAGATTCAACAGGTAACTTTGTTATAATACGAGAATTTATTTCCAACAATGAAATCAGAAGTCCTTTGAAAATTCCTCTCGAAGAATATATTGAGATGAAGTTGAGGGCAACTGAAAGAGGGAGTTGGGAAGGTTTGGGATACCAATATACTTTAAAGGAAGGCAAAGACGATTTAGGGAAATTATTTAGTGATATTACCAATATAGAAATTCCACTGCCAAGTGTTTCTTTCTTGAGCATATTTGGACCGCCTCAAATTAGCCTTAAAATTAACGGTGCGGTTGATATCCACGGTGCCTGGAGAAACGAAACTACGGAAGGTGTTACTGCATCACTACTTGGAAATACAAGAAACGAACCTGATTTTAAACAACAGGTGCAAATTAATGTTAACGGCACAATAGGCGATAAATTAACAATTGCAGCTGATTGGAATACTGAAAGAACGTTTGAATATGAAAATCAGTTAAAGCTGCATTATAAAGGTTACGAGGATGAAATAATCCAAAGTATTGAGGCAGGAAACGTTTCTTTACAGACATCGCCTCTTGTTGGCGGTGGTGAAGCTCTATTTGGAATAAAAGCTCTTTTTCAATTTGGGCCATTTAGTTTAACCGCATTGGCATCCCAAAAGAAAAGTGAGATTGAAGAAGTTTCGGTTTCCGGTGGTACTCAAAAAAGTACTTTTGAAGTTCACGCTTATGATTATTCACAAAATCATTATTTTGTAGATTCCGTTTATGCTGATGAAACCTTAAATATATATGGCCAAATATTTGGGACGCCGAATCCTGTTCCGGTAGATGAATATGTTATAAAGGAGATAGAAGTCTGGAAAACTACATCGGCCCAACTTGATATTAGTACCCAAAGGAGAGCCAGTGCATATATTAATCTTCCACCCAGAGAAACAGATGGTACTCCAAATTTATATGATGATGCTTTGCGTGATATAACTAAAGATGCAATTCCGGGTAAAACGATCATTAATGATCGTTTTATACCAATGCAGGAAGGTGTAGATTATGATTATAATCGCTATGCGGGTATTATTAGCTTCAGATCTCAAATAAGTTCTGAGGATGCAATTGCGGTTGCCTATAGAATTGAAGGCCCCAGTGGAGACGTAGATAGATATTACGGTGAATTTGTAAGAGAAGCTGCAAATGATTCAGCATCCATTATATTAAAATTAGTTAAGCCCAAACAACTTCAACCAGGTGGTGATTTTGCCGGTGCTTGGAAACTCCAACTAAAAAATATTTATCCTATCGGTGGGAGAGATGTAAAAAAAGAAGGATTTACCTTCGACATGCAATTTCAAATACCTGGGCAAGAACCGGTCAATAATATAGACGGCAATAATATTTTAGAGTTTTTTGGATTAGATGTAACGGATGAAAGCGGTGCAGGTGGGCCTGATGGAGCGTTTGATTGGGACCCCGGTAGAACAATATTTCCTAAAACAGGTGAAATTGTTTTCCCCGTCCTTCAACCTTTTGGTGACGATTTCCCGGATATTTATGATCCCAAATTAGCATATCATGCAATTTATGATACATCTGTAACTTTTGCCAAACAGGATAAAGCCCAGGATAAGTTTGTACTAATTGGAGAATATTCTGCAGATGCTTCATCGGTTTACAACATAGGCTTTAACGTTGTTGAAAATTCTGTAAAAGTTACGTTAAACGGCAGATCTTTACAGCTCGGACAAGATTATAGTGTAGATTATAATATCGGACAAGTTATTATAAGAAATGCTGATGCATTGGTTCCAGGTGCAAATCTTAAAATTACTTATGAAAAAAATGATCTCTTCCAACTTGCATCGAAAACACTATTGGGATTAAGAGGGATTTATGATTTTAGCGATAAAACTAAATTAGGATTTTCATTTTTAAATCTTAATCAAACTACCCTAAGTGATAAAGTAAGAATTGGTGAAGAGCCTCTTAACAATTCAATATTTGGTCTTGATTTTCAAACTGCAGTTGATATGCCTTTTTTAACAAAAGGATTGGATTATTTAATTTCTACGAAGGAAATGTCCTCGGTTACTTTAAGGGGAGAATTTGCCTATATGAGTCCTGATCCAAATACGAAAAAAAGTACGATTGATAGCGACGATGATCAAAGCATTGCATACATAGATGATTTCGAAGGATCTAAAAGAACAATCCCAATTGGTGTTTCTTATACCGGTTGGAGGGATGTAAGTGTTCCGGATGATATCCCTGGATTTGAAGGACTTCTTAAAAAAGATCAATTAAATTATAAATCTAAAAGTTATTGGTATAATATTTTGCCTTCTGATGTTAATGTGGAAGATATCTGGGGGGACAGAAAATCTGTAGGTAGAAACGATGACCAAATAACGGTACTTGATTATGTATTTTTACCAGATCAGAGGGGTGCGTTTAATAGGGAACCAAATTTTGACGACATAAATCAAAATTGGGGTGGTATGATGACCCCGCTTTCTTCTACAGCAAGTAATTTGGTGGAAGAAAACATAGAGTTCGTGGAATTCTGGTTAAAAATTAGAAGTGCTCCAGATAGTGCAAAAATTATTATGGATCTTGGTCAAATTAGTGAGGACATTATCCCAAACTCTACATTAGATCAGGAGGATAAAAATGATAATGATAGATTGGAAGACGAAGAAGATACTGGACTTGATGGGTTAACGGATGCTCAGGAAATCGCTGAATATGGAGATGCGAATGGAGATGGAGATCCTAATAATGATAATTTTAGTTTTACATTAGGTGGTGTTTATGATAGAATTAATGGTACGGAAGGAAATGGAAGACTTAGTGATACCGGTTTGCTTCCAGACACCGAAGATATGAATAAAAACTTTACACTTGATAAAGTGAATAGTTACTTCAGATATGAAATCCCTATTGACACTAATAGAACTAGAAATGAATTTATTAGCGGCGGTGGAGATAATGATAATTGGTACCAATTTAGAATCCCATTACAAGAATGGACTTCTCAGGTGGGAAATCCAAGTTTCACTATTGTTGAAGTAATTAGAATGTGGGTTACGGGTGTTAATGAACCAATTCATATTCGATTAGCTGAGCTTAATCTTGTTGGAAATCAATGGCAAAAAGTTTTGATACCAGGCAAAGTTGAAGAAGATGATACTACTTTGGTAATTAGTACAATAAATTTTGAAGATAACCCTGAATATTCAAGTCCACCCGGAGTGAATAGAGAAAGAGATAGAACCAATACGGAAGAAGTTATATTAAAAAACGAGCAATCACTTCAACTAAGAATTACTGATTTAGAAGATGGTGATAACAGGGAAATTGTAAAATATCTTTTTAGACCGCTGGATGTATTTAGTTATAAAGAAATGAAATTATTTATCCATGGAGAATTGAATAATAATCCGGGATCGATATCTTATTACAACGATGAAAATGATTACGGATCTGAAGTATATTTCAGGTTCGGAACCGATACATCTAACTTTTATGAATATAGACAACCCGTTCAAAGCGGGTGGAATGAAATTTCAATTCTGTTTGAGGAACTTACGGTTATTAAACAGGGGAGAATAAATACAGATACACTTATTACTAAGGGTGCGGGTGTACCAGGGCATACATATGGAGTTAAAGGTAATCCTACGTTGACCAAGGTAAACTATTTTTCATTCGGTATTAAGAACCCTGGTGACAAAGGCATTGAGAATGATGCTGTGACAGGTGAATTATGGGTAAACGAATTAAGAGTTCTCGGTGCAGATGATACTCCCGGCTGGGCTTATAGTGCATCCTCACAAATTAAATTTGCAGACTTGCTTTCAATAAGCGTAAATGCCAGCAAAACTGATCCATACTTCCATAAACTTAATCAAAGGTTTGGAAGCAGGGTAGATAATAACAGGTGGAGTGGGTCGGTAAATTTAAATATAATTAAATTATTGCCCTGGAAACTTACAGGTAGCAATTTTAATATAAATTATTCCCATAACGAATCGGTTTCTAAACCCCTCTTTTTACCAGGAACCGATATTAATGTTGATGAAGCAGTTGAACTGGAGAAGAAGGAACTAATTATATCTGAAGTTTCGGAAAGTGAAGCATCAGCAATTGCAGAAGAAATCCGGACAATATCCCAAACAATTAATACTTCCGATACTTGGTCTTTATCTAGTATACGATTTAAGCTGCCAAGTAAAAGTTGGTACATTCAAGATATTATTAATAACCTTCAATTTGCATTTAGTTATAATAAAAGTTATAGCAGGAGCCCTTCTTTAGCATTTTCAAGAAGTTGGGTTTGGAATAGCAGTGGAAAGTATTCACTGAACTTTAGTAAGGAGAACTACTTTTTTGCAGCTGATATTCCATTATTAGGTTATTTAATAGAAATCTTTGAGGATTATAAAAATGTTAAAGTATATTTTTCTCCTCAGTCTTTTAATACCGGTCTATCTGCAAATAGGAAGCATTCTTCAAATTTGAGTAGAACTGAGTCTGCAGAGATTAAAACTCAAAGAGATTTTACAGCAAAAAGGGATATAGGATTTAATTGGAAAATTACCGAAGGAGGATTGTTAAACCTAAGTGTAACCTACAATGCAAATGTAGCCTCCTCTTATGCGCACCTTTTAGCTATTGAGGATGTAGATAGATCCGAGAGCGATATTTGGAGAGATATATTTAAGGGTTCATTATTCGGTCGCGACTATACTTATTCTCAGAACTTTGATGTTAAAACAAAGCCGGCTTTACCTTCGTTATGGAATTTACGTAAATACTTTAATGTAAATCTGGGATACAGCGTAAATTATAGATGGTCTAATAATTTTAAACAAGAAGATTTAGGACGAAGTATTGGTTTCTCGAACTCAATTCGAGCTGGGATTACACTTAAACTGAAATCATTAACTGAGCCACTATTTAAAGAAGACGACGATAAGAATTCTTCTAGAAACAATAATTCAAATAGAAATAGAGGTAATAGTAGTAGAAATAAACGAAAGAACACTGATGAAGAACTAGAAAAGAAAAGGGAGGAGGGAAATAATGTAGAAGTGTCTGCCGATTCCATTGATAGTGAATCTAAAACCCCAATATATTCTAAAGCATTCAGTATGTTTAAAATGGCAGCAAAATGGATTTTCTTTGATTATGAAACAATTAGCATGAATTTTAGCCAAACTAACTCAGCTAGTAGTTCCGGAATCCTGGCAGAAGGAACCGGATTTACGAATTTCTGGGGTTGGAAAGAAAATGAAAATAACGGTCCTTCCAGATTGTACATGCTGGGACTAAGTAGTGACGCCGGTGCGCGAGCTCCTAATGGGAATTTGACTGATAACTCCACCCAAAAGAATACTATTGATTTTAAAACTCAGAGACCACTTTGGGAAGGTGCTAAAATTAATCTAACTTGGAAAGTGGGTTGGGGAATAAATAAAAATACAAGAATTACAACTGATGAAAATGGTACAGTATTTATTAATGATATCACCTCGAATGGTACATTAGATAGATCCTTCATGCATCTGCCTATCTTTTTCTCGGATGCCGGAATAGTTGCAGTGAATGAGATTTATCAGGAAAATAATGATATAGCAGCGGCATTCACCGAAGGTTTTGAAAGTATGCCTTTCTTATCTAAACTGCCATTATTTAAGGATGTGGTAAAATATATTCCCCGTGCGAACTGGAGATTGGATTGGAGGGGATTAGAAAAGTTTAGTTTCTTGAAAGGATTTGCAAAGTCCGTATCGTTAAACCATTCTTATACATCTTCTTATTCTGAAGGATGGAAGGTTGATCCAGATGGGAAAAGACAGGTTCAAACTCAAAGAATAAACTATGGTTTTTCACCTCTTGCCGGAGTTAATATAACTTTTGATGATATGTGGGGTGGAAATTTGACCGGTTCACTTAAGTACTCAACAAAAACAAGTTTTGATCTTGGTATAGCTACACGAAATATTACGGAATCATTTTCTCGAGATATCAATTTTACCGCAAGTTTTTCAAAGTCCGGATTTTCCTTGCCATTGTTTGGTTTGGACTTGAAAAACGACATTGAAATGTCACTTTCATATACAAGTGCCCAAAATTCAATTGTTATTTTTGAAATGGATAATTTTACTGAAGAGGGGAAACCACAAGATGGAACTCTTAGGACAATTATTGAACCAAGAATAAAATATACTTTAAGCTCAAAGGTTACACTCTCGGTCTTCTATAAACGTACTTCCGTGGAACCGGAAGGTGCATCCAGAATTCCGGCAACAACTACAAATGAAGCCGGCCTTGATGTGCATATTTCTATACAATAAAAACCAGGGAATTATGAGAAAATATAAAATTTTATGGGTCGATGATGAAATTGAAATGTTGCGGTCGCATATTTTATTCTTGAAAGAAAAAGGCTATGATGTTACTACTGTTACTAATGGTAAAGATGCAATATCGGAAGTTGAAAACAGAGAATATGATTTAATTTTTTTAGATGAAATGATGAGCGGCATGGGAGGATTAGAGACTCTGGCCGTGATAAAAGAGTTGAATCCAAATCTTCCGGTAGTAATGGTTACTAAAAGTGAAGAAGAAACTTTAATGAATGATGCTATAGGCAGCAAGATTACGGACTATTTAATTAAATCGGTAATGCCTTCGCAGATATTAATGGTTTGTAAGAAAATTCTTGATGGAAAAAAAATTTCCAGCGAATATGTTACCAAGGATTATTTGACAGATTTTAGTGAAATTTCAAGAAGATTGCTTGATAACTTGGATTACGATGACTGGATTGATATAAATAACAAGATGGTTAATTGGGATATGGAGTTAGATGAGCATAGAGAAGTAGGATTAAGACAAACGTTAACTGAGCAAAAACGTGAATGTAATCGGGAATTTTCAAAATATGTTGAAAAAAATTATGAAGGATGGATTAATAATAATGGAGATAGTTCAGCTCCGCTGCTAACTACCGATATTGTTGAACAATTTGTTATACCTCATCTTGATAGTGCAGACGGGCCGGTTTTTCTATTTGTATTGGATTGTTTACGGTTGGATCAATGGTTACTGCTTGAGAAATACTTACTGGATTATTTTAGCATTGAGAAAGACTATTATTATTCAATACTTCCTACAGCAACACCATATTCACGAAACTCCTTATTTGGCGGTTTATATCCATCTGAAATTGAAAATTATTATCCAGATCTATGGCAAAATAACAAAGATGATGAACGCAGTCAGAATAAATATGAAAAAGAGTTACTCCAATTCCTATTGGACAGAAAGAAAATTAAGCTTGATAATGAGCTGAAATATATGAAAATCATTGATCCCGATGTTGGCAGGGCATTTGAACAAAATGTAGTATCTCATAGAAGAACTCATTTTATGGCCGTTGTTGTTAACTTTTTGGATATGCTTGTACATGGCAGATCCGATTCAGAACTAATTAAAGAAATTGCTCCTAATGAAGCGGCATTTAGATCCCTTACAAGTAGCTGGTTTAAACATTCATCACTATTTGGAACTTTTAGAAATATAGCAAATATGAAAAATGCAAAGATTATTGTTACTACTGATCATGGAAGTATAATAACCAGAAGGGCATCAAAAGTTTTAGCCGATAGAGAAACATCTAAAAATTTGCGTTTCAAATTTGGTAGAAATTTAAAAGTTGATACAAAACATGCACTTCAAATCAATAATCCATTAAGATATAAATTACCGAAAAGAGGAGTTACTACAAGTTATATCATTGCCAAAGAAGATTATTATTTTATTTATCCGACTGATTATCATAAATACCTTAATCATTATAAAGATACTTTCCAACACGGCGGCATTTCTATGGAAGAAATGATATTACCTGTTATTACCATGGAGAGTAAAGCATAATTGAAGTTACCTTCAGAAAAATCTATTACTCAAATTCATGATTTAAAGATTGTTGCACACGAATTATCACAGTTATTCCAACCTGGTGATGTTGTTGTTTTAAATGGTAATTTGGGAACCGGAAAAACCACTTTAGTAAAACACATTTGTGGTGAATACGGCATTAATGATGTAAACAGTCCAAGTTTTTCAATTGTTAACGAATATATTGGAAAGCACAGAGTATATCATTTTGATTTTTACAGGCTAAAAAAAATTACCGAGCTTTACGATATCGGCTTTGAAGAATATTTAAATGATGATAGCGCAACTGTTTTTATTGAGTGGGGAAACTTATTCAAAGAAATACTACCAAGTACTTATTTCCGTTTGGATTTGCAATTAGCAGACAATAATGATAGAAAAATTTTTATTTCTAAGAAAAATTAGTCAGTATTAAATATATTAGTATATTATGAATGTAGAAAGAATACTGGCAATTGAAACTTCTGGTGAATTATGCAGCGTTGCTCTCTCGTTAGGAACAAATAAATTCGATGAGAGAAATATCCAATTAAAGCATATTCACTCTGAAAAATTGATTCCAATGATTGATGATATATTATCATCAAATAATATTTCTACTAAACAGCTTGATACAGTTGCAGTTTCAGTTGGTCCCGGATCTTTTACCGGTTTGAGAATTGGAATGACTGCCGCAAAAGGAATAGCATTTGCATCTAAATTACCAATAGTTCCGGTTCCAACTTTTAATGCACTAAGTCAAGAAATAGGGATGTATTTAGCTAAAAACACAAAGTTTTGTATTCTAAATAATGCGAATGTAGATGAATGTTATTTTGCAAAATTTGAAAAAGATGAAGATCGGATTTATTCAGTTATTGAAACAAAATTAGTTGAAAAAAGTAAAATTAATGAATTTATTGATTCTTCTGATTTATTATTCGGAAATATACCGGCAATAAAAAATATAAGAAACGTAAGTTCGCCGCGAGCAATTTCAATTGTAAAATGGGTTTATTTATTTGGTCAAGATTTATTAACTTTTGATTATGATTATTTGGAGCCAGATTATCTTAAAACATTTAAAGTAAGGCAGAATAAATGAAAAAGTTTATCATTCTATATTTATTATTTACAGCTTCGGTATTTGCACAATTTGGATCTCCCAAAATATTACCCTTAGAAAAAGAGTTTGATTTTGGCGATATAATAGAAGGTGAAACTGCGATTCATGAATTTGTTATTTTTAACGATGGTGGAGATACACTAAAAATATCAAAAGTGAAAGCATCTTGCGGATGTACTGCTGCTAACCCTACTAAAACCGAATTAGCCCCGGATGACTCAACGTCCATAAAGGTTGAATTCGATACTAAAAGGAGAAAAGGGGCCCAAAGAAAGTTTGTTTATGTTTTTAGTAATGACCCTGAAACTCCGCAGTTACGACTTACATTTAAAGCTAATGTAATTGGGGGTGATGATTTGGGAGTTATCGAAAAACCAAACATTAAACTCTCAAAATACAATCATAACTTTGGCAATGTGAAAGAGGGTGAAATTTTAGAACTAAGAGTTGACATTAGCAATATTGGAACTTCAGAATTAGAAATTAGTAGAGTAAAATCATCATGTGGATGTACTGCAGCGTTAATGTCTTCTAAAAACTTATCGCCTAATGAAAAAAGTGAGTTGAAAATAGAATTTGACACAAAAAATTTATCGGGACAGATAGCGAGAACTATCACACTTTTTTCTAATGATCCAAAACACCCTGCAAGGGTTCTTACACTAATTGCCAATATTGAAGAAGGATAATCACTATGGGATGGTTTAAAAGATCGAAGCAAAATATTTCTCCAAAAAGTAAAAAATTGGATGTCCCGGATGGGCAGTGGATAAAATGCGATAAATGCGGAGAAATTATATATGCAAGGCAATTGGAAATGAATGCATGGGTTTGCTTTAAATGTGATTATCATTTTCGAGTTGGCAGCGAGGAGTACATTTCCCTGTTATTCGATAAAAATTCATTTAAAGAATTAGATAAAAAAATGAAATCCGGCGACCCTCTTCAATTTGAAGATACCAAAAAATATACGGATAGAATTGCTGCTACAATAAAAAAGAGCGGATTAAATGATGCTGTTAAAACCGGAATCGGAAATATTAATGGTAAGAAAGTAAGCTTTGCATGTATGGATTTTAAATTTATTGGCGGTAGTATGGGATCCGTTGTTGGCGAAAAAATTGCTAGGGCAATAGATAAGGCTTATGAAAATAAAATTCCCATGATAATTATTTCTCAAAGTGGCGGTGCCAGAATGATGGAGGGTGCTTTATCATTGATGCAAATGGCCAAAACAAGCAGTAGGTTAGCCAGATTATCTGATGCCGGATTACCATATATTTCTATCTTAGCAGATCCTACAACCGGCGGAACAACCGCAAGTTACGCTATGTTGGGTGACGTTATTATAGCCGAACCGAAGGCCTTGATAGGTTTTGCGGGCCCTAGAGTGATAAAACAAACCATTGGTCGAGATCTTCCCAAAGGCTTCCAACGGTCCGAATTTCTTTTGGATAATGGTTTTGTTGATGTAATAGTTCCTAGAAAGGAATTAAAGGAAAAACTGGGCCAACTGCTACAGTTTATGAATTAATGATGTTTCTGAAAAATTAAAATAATTCGTCATTCTTAGGGGCAGAGCGACTTGCCTACCGGCAGGCAGGCGTGAGAATCTTTTGATATAAACTAAAACATAGATCTCTACCATATAAGTATAAAGATCAATAAGTTGTTTCTCATAGATTTTTAAGAATTACTTCATATTTCTTTGAGCCAGTTTTTCCATAATTTCAATCGTGTATTACATTTTCTTTTTAGTATTTCACTCCATGAAGAAAACATAAATCAATATTTTCAGTGTAAGTTTAATAGAGCAGAAATAAATGCCTAATTTATTATTTTGCTTTCGATTAAGGATTCGGTATATTTAATCTCAAATCATATTAAATCAAATCGTAGTAGAATTTTATATTTAGGATAAAGGGGGCAAGTAAAAAGTACTAAATTAATAATTGAGATACGTTGAAAGCTAAAATAATAGAACTAGTTGAACAAAATTACACAGATCCGAATTTTGATGTAAATAAACTTTGTGAATTATTGGGAATTTGCAGAAACTACCTTTACACTCGTATTCAGTTTGATTTTCTGTGCTCACCACACTATTATATAGAAACTCTTAGGATTGAAAAGGCAAAAAGTTTACTATTGAATGGCTTTAAAATTATTGAAGTTTGCAAAAAAACAGGGTATTCCAATAGAAAAACCTTTTACTTAGCATTTAAAAAAAGAACAAAAATGACACCCAAGGAATTTGTGGAGAAGAGTAATTAAGAATTTAGGGCTTAGAAAGTAGGCCCCAGAATTTTAATTTCTCAAATCTAAATTCTGATTTCTAAGCGCTAAAATCTAATTTCGGACACCTTACAAAACTACACTACATTATTACATACCTTTTTTACACAACATATTTGGACTTGAAATGTTGTTACACGTGTAAGTAAATTTGCTTCACTATTTATGGATTAAACTATCTATGGAATAATATAGTGCAATCTCCTAATAACGTTATATACCTTAACTATTTCAAGAAAATTAAAATTTCAAGAATAATTATTAATTTTATTTATTACACTATTGCTGCCATTTTAGTATTTAGCGGACTAATAAAAATAATTGATCCCCTTCCCCTTTTGGAAACAATAAAACTGTTTCCATTTGTTCCTGATACGCTACACTTAATTTTAGTAACAATGTTGCCTATAGTTGAAATCGGACTAGGCGTAATGATGTTTTTCAAACCTGCCGGCCGGGCTGGCTGGATAAAACAAACGGTAACACTATCCGCAGTCATGATTTTGTTTTTCTTCTTTTTTGTATTTAGTCTGTACGGAACTTTTTCCGGATTGGAAAATGACTGTGGTTGTTTTGGAAGTGTTATAAAAAGTGAATTCGGATGGGGAATGATATTTAGAAATATGTTCTTCTTTGGGTTGTCGATCTTTTTATATATAAAAAGGAGGGCTTAAATAAAAGTAAAAACTAAAATATTGTTGAGTTATTCGCTATTGATAATCTGTGTTATTGTTAATTCAAATTGTACTGAATCAACAGCAAAGATTAAACAGACAAAAGTTTTTATATCCGAACCTCTTGAAAACCAAAATAATGTAGTTAGAGAGCATGATGAGCGATGCTTAGGATTTTATAAAGATCATTTCGATCAAGTAAGTTTGAATAAAATATTCTTTGGTGAAAATCCAAAAGAAATGTTAGAAAGAGAAACTAATATAAAATGGAATATTGTTAGTAATGATTCTCTTTTTGATTTTAATGAATATCTCTCAAATATGAATAACATTACCCCGCCAAAAGTTTATGAAAACAGAGTAATTTATCTACTGGAGATAATAGAGAGCGATAAAGAAGAAACTAGAATTTTATCTACAGGTTCGGATGATGGTTTTATTCTTTGGGTAAATGGTGTTAAAACCATAACTGCCCATGTTGGGAGGGCTTGTGAAGCTAATAGTGAATTTAACGAGATTGAATTAAGAAGGGGAAAAAACGTATTATTGTATAAGATTGAAAATGGTTCTGAAGATTGGGCACTTTATAAAAAATTTGTTGAAAAAGAAATAATTGAAGAAGTATTGGAAGAAAAGAAAAATGATTTTATCACCGATCTTATGGATTCATATATATTGCCGGATAATTCTAGTTTTGTGAAAATAAAAAAAACAAGAATTAATGTTGATGTAAATACATTCTTATTCGAGTTTAGTTGGATTGACGAAAATAATAATGAAATTAAAAGATCCGGTTCCTATAAAATTAATAATTTACCTGGGAAGGTTTATTTTCCGGATAGTTATAAAGGCATTGGAAGATTAAGATCAACTATACGCAATAAAAATAATGAAGTTATTTATGTAGAAACAAATCCTATTTTTTACGATTCCACCGCTAAAAGATTAGCCGGAAGAATCACAAAATCTCTTAAAACTAATAACCCGATTTATGAAGCCAGGCGTCACGCGGTATTGGACGTGTTTGATATTATTCCACCAAGTGAAGATAAACAAAGTTATTCTACAAGAATAAAAGCTAACGGATTATGGGATTTATGTGAAGCTCATAAAAAACTGCCTGAGCCGATAACACTGGATAATGGTCCAAGTTTGATGGGATACCGATCGGATTTGGATAACACTATACAATTGTATAGACTCCATATTCCTGAAGGTATTCCTATGGATAAGAAGCAAGCACTGCCAATTCTTTTTTCAATAGACTTTATTAGATATGATTATCCTACTTTTTTGCAGGGTGTTGGACGAAGTCATTTCTATATGTCTTACTGGCAGGGGATGTCGACTAATTTCAAAACGGTAATTGTTACTCCTTATGGAAGAGGTGAAGATCATCCTCCTAAAGATGAAATCGGGGCAATTTATAGACAGATTAGTAAGGAAATAAACCTTAGAGATTCAATATCTCTTCTTGGAGCAAGTACGGCCGCGCAAAAAGTAATAGAAATACTTGAAAATGAACAATTACCCATATCAAATGTTGGTCTCTTGGGTTCATCAATTAAATTTACGGGAGAAGTCTTACTGGAAAAAATAAATAAAATTAGTAAAAAGTACCCTGATGTGAGATTTTATATTGTGCATGGCGATAAAGATAAAGATTACTCAGTTGAAAATGTTCGTAAAATTGTAAAAACATTAAAATTATTAGAATTTGAAGTAGAATATATTGAGTTGCATAATGCAAATCATAATCTTGATTTCAGGGTTTGGTATAAAAAATATCTAGCACATATAAATACAATGGACACTATGTCATAATGAATAAATTGTTCAAATATCTTCTAACTATTTCTCTCTGCTCGTTATTTGCTACTGCATTTATCATATCTGATGAGTTAGTAAATGGAGTTTGGACAGCAAAGACATTTTATTTTTATGCAGTTTGTGTTATTACATTCTGTTTACTAGCGGTAAATCTATTATTGCGAAAAGATAATTTGAAGATTTCGTTTAATATTTTAGACTTATCTTTACTTGCATTTTATTTATATAATGTAGTAAGGTTGTCTTTTACAAAAGAAGTTCTTTTTTATAATGCAAGAATTATACAGTTTACTTTTCTTATTGCGCTGTATTTTATATTTAAAAGTTACTTTCAAAACTTCCGTTCAGATAAATTTTCTGTACCTTTTTTTATTATTGCTGCTTTTTTAGCAGCTGGTTTACTGCAGGCATGTATCGGGTTGTTTCAAGCACATAATTTATTTGGTTATTATTCCGGGCATTTTCTTGCATTTGGTACATTTGGGAACCCGGCACCATATACTGGGTTTATAATCTCCGTATTACCTTTTTCATTAGGGCTGTATCTTTTTTTTGATAACAAAAGTATTCCAACAACAATTTATAAATATCTAGGATTGCTTACTTTTTGTGCTACAATATTTGTTTTACCGGTAACAAAAACTAGGGGTGGCTGGCTTGCTGCAATTGGTGGAATATGTGTTGTGCTATTGTACAAATATGATTTATACACAAAAATTAGCAAAGTACTAAACAAACCATATAAAAAAATTCTAACATTTGCAATGGTGCTGTCAATGATCGGTGTATTACTTGTTGGCCTTTATAAATTAAGGCCGGCCTCTGCTTTTGGAAGATTATTGATTTGGAAAGTTTCTACAAATATCATTAAAGAGTCACCAATTTTTGGAATTGGGTATGATAGATTCGGACAAGTTTATAATAAATACCAAGGAAATTACTTTGCCGAAAAAGATAGAGCTGAATTTGAAAAATATGTTGCCGGTAATATTAAACAAGCACATAATGAGTATGTAGAGACAACAGCTGAATTAGGAATTATTGGCTTAATTTTTTTTATTGGAATATTAATGACTGCTGTTTTTAGTAATGCTCGTGTAATAAGAAAAAGCGAAAATTCTGAATTTGGAATTCTAAATTCTAATTTTAGGAAAGCTGCAGTTGCTTCTGTTGTATCACTGATGATATCAGGCTTTTTTTCCTATCCGTTTCAAATACTTCCCACTTTATTAAATTTTATTTTTCTGCTTAGTATTTTCAGTATTGTTGGGAGCAACAAAGTTTTCAACATACTTGAAATTAGAAAATTACATTTAAGGGTTATATCAATAGCATTATTACTTTTGCTTGTAACTTTTTCCTTTAGAGAAATAAAAAAATATAGTAGCTACAAAGAATGGAATAAAGCAGTAGAATTATCACATTACCAAGAGTATGACAAAGCAATTAGTATTTACCAAAAATTATATAGTGAACTAAATTATTCCGGTAATTTCTTTGTTAATTATGGCGGTGTGCTAGCACTTAATAAACAATATAAAAAAGCGATGGAAGTACTGAATGAAGGCAAAAACATAAACAGTGATCCTAATTTATATATTTCTTTGGCGAACAGCTACAAAGGAATTGGAGAATATGTAGAAGCTGAAAATGCTTATAAGATTGCTGCTTATATGATCCCGCATAAATTTTACCCTAAATATTTATTGACGAAGCTTTATCACGACTACGGAAAACCTGAAAAAGCAAAAGTTATGGCGCAAAATATTTTGGAAATGGATGAAAAAATATCTTCTTCAGCAACATATCAAATTAAAGTGGAAATGAAAAAAATTTTAGAAGAAAGCTGCTTTGACGAGCAAAATAACTAATACCCAACATTATAAGGAGGACATTATGTCTATTAAAACAAAAAAGAGGTTGAAAAATCTCGGAAAGATACTAGGAGTTTTATTATTTGCGGCTCTAATGTTTTCCAATATTAAAATTGCATTTATTGATAATCCAGAAAACTTGAACAATGCAATTTCTATTTTGGATATAGAGTTCCAGCTATTTGAACCAACTTATGCAGAATGTCCAGCTGGTCCATGTAGTCAACCGGGAAATTATTCAGTTTGGAATCCTGTTGACCCTAACTGCAATTGCCCAACCAGCTGGGAAGATGCGGATTGTGATTGCACTTTTTGGTAGTAGAGCATTAGAATGGGCGTAATTATGCCCATTCTATTTTTTTTTGCTAATGATCAATATTTAAAATATTATTCTAAAGAGGGAAAATGAGACATTCTGTAAAATTCTTTTTTGCCATTCTGTTAATATTAGCAGGATGTTATGATGAGTTGGAATTAGAATATCAAAATATAAATAGAGAAAAAAAAAGTTTTCTAAACTCTGATAAACAGGTTGAACCTGATTGTTTTGAAAGTATAAAAGAATTTTCATTTAATATGTCCAAAAAAGATAGTTCAAAATTTATTGAGATTAATAAAGTAATAGAGCTGAGTAACCGCGACATGTTGATACTCGATCGATATAGTACTTCACTGATGTTATTAGATTCTTCAGGAATAATCAAAAAGCGATTTGGAAGAAAAGGGAGAGGTCCAGATGAATTTCATATTATTAGTGATATTTGCCTAGACGATGAAGAAAATATTTATGCGCTAGATGCCAACGATAAAGTAAATAAATATTCAGTGGATGGTAAATTCATAAAGGCATTTAGTCTTTCTTTTTCTCTCAGAGAACTTCAAAGAATTATGTTTTTAGGAGAAAATAAATTCTTAATAACAGCTTATCAAAATCTTACCGAGGTATCTACTAAAACCAGTTATGATTTTTTAGATTATGATCAGAGAAATTACCTGCACATATATGATAACAATTTTAAAAAATTATTTAGTTTTAGAAAATTATCTTTAGAATTAAAGAGCACAAAAGGAAGATTATCTCGATCTATTGGTCAATTTATTTCAAATTCACTATGGGGTGATAATATTATATCAGTTACACAGGAAGGACTCTATAGAATTAATATTTATTCAAAAAATGGTGAATTAATAAAATTGATAGATGTTAATCGTCAAAATTTTAAAAACATTGATTTGAATATCATTAAAGAAATGAAATTCTCAAACAGAAGATGGAATTTTAGTCAGGAAAAAATTGGTGAAATTATTGCAGACCATTCAACAATAAGAGATTTAATGAAGATTGATAAATATTATATAATGTCCATTTATGATCCTTATGAGAATTTCTATCCCCAATTTAGAAAAAATTATGCAGATGAAAATTTTAGTTACGATATATTTTACTTTGATGAATATAGTAATATGATTCCGTTATTGTCCGAAATCACCTATGAGCTGAAATTAGTTGGAGTCGGTAAAAAAAATACTGCATATTTTACAACAAATAATAAAAATAACAAAATTATATTAAGAAAAATTAAATTAAAAATATGAAAATTAAATTATTTATTGTATTTGTTATTATCTTTATGACAAGTATAATAGTTATTCAGGTAAGTAAAAATTTCTCACTACTTAATGAGAATAAAGTTTTAAAAAAAAAAGAAAATATTTATATAAAAGAAGTTGAAATAAAAAAAAAGACAATAGGTAATATTATTGATATTAATGAAAAATCATTTCTTACTGTGAATGATAGTTTTTCTAATGATATGAATAAAATAATAATTGTCCCAGATATTAATTCATGTAAGCCCTGCTTTGAAAGTGCATTAAATTATTATTTTGTGCATAAAAAAGACCTAAATTATTTAAAAAACACAGAAATTATTTTAATTATCCCATCAAGAAATATAGAATATGCCAGACAATATGCTTCAAGATATCCAATTGTCAATGTTATTCTAGCAGACACAAAATTCTATTTTCGTGAAGTTATTAAAATATCTGATTTCAACTCGATTGTATTATTGTTAGATAAAAATAATTTATGTTTATATTCCTATTTATTAGAACCAGAAAATCATTATAAAATTGAAGAAAACTCTATCTCAATACTAAATTTAATTAGAAACAAAATCTAGTTCTATTTTAATTAAAATTAATTTTTTTAGTTTGAGAACTAAAATGATTTAATATATTATTAATTGTCTTTGTGGTTATTAGTATTACTAGGTAAAATGGAAAATGATTGTCTTCTACGCCAAAATGTATGCAATTTATTCAACTATCGTTACGTCTGTAATTATTTTCTTTGGTTATATTTCGGAAATGTTTACTAATATTTTAGAATTATATATTAAATCTTGTGTTATGGGCGGGATTATCGGATTATTACTAATCAATAAGTATTTTTCTCATAACAATTTATGGGTATTTATTTATAACCTTAAAATTAACAGGATGTTATTGAGCTCGATTAGTTTAGTGATTTATGTTTTATTTGCAATAATGGTCTCAATAATATTTTATAAAGTATCGTGACTTTTGATTCAATCTATTATGTTCGTGACAATAAAAAATTTTTAAATGGGATTTATTTAAATATCCCCCCTGGGAAAATTGTTGGATTATTTGGTAGGAATGGCAGCGGTAAATCAACAATAATGAAAATTGGTAGTGGTCAAAAATCGCAGACAAATGGAAATATATTTATTAATTCTACGTTACTATCAAAGCAGAGGTTCAATAAAATTTCTTATATGTCCCAAAATTCTTTTCTACCAAAGGAAATGCAAGTCAGAAAGATTTTAAAAATGAATAAAAATTTTGATCAAATCTCATTTAACGATTCAATAGTAGAATCAATTTATTCTTTTAAAGTAAAGAATTTATCTAAAAGTCATAGGCGATATTTTGAATTGATACTATTATTATCTTTAAATCGAGATTTTTATTTACTTGATGAACCATTTGCCAGCCTTGATCCAATTTTAAGTGAACGCGTATCGAATTTATTATTAAACACAAAAAAATTAGGTAAAGGAATCTTAATTACTGATCATTATTACAGATATGTTATGAATATATGTGATATTGCATATATTTTAATTAATGGTCGTTGTTTAAAGTTAGATATTAATGAATTGCATAATGAATTAATAAAGTATAAATATCTATAAAACGTTAAAACTTTCTATATTAGAATAGATCAACAATATTTAAACAGTATGATATTGAACTGATTCAAATATTTCTGAAATTGAATTTGGAGTATTTAATAAGTTCGTAGAATCGATAAAAATTAAATTTATAAATACTAAGTGAATTAATTTATTTTGATAATACAATTAGAATTCAATATATCAGAACAATAGCCTCTTATAAAAATTACGATAGCACATTTAGTATCAACAATAATGGTAGTCATTAGTATTGTATTCCTAGTTATTATTGAATTTAATAAACGTGTTATAGATTTACTCCAAAATGTTAGTTCGCCTCATTTAATTGTACAAACAAAAAAAGATTTCTTACTTTTGGTAAAACTATTGCTTCTATTATGTTTGCAAATATTAAAATTGCATTGCTAGATGATTCAACGCGTGTGGAAGGTGACAATTCAATTTAGGAATTGAATTGTCTTTATTTGAAGGAACGTATGCATGTGGCAATGAGACTCATGTGTGTACATATATTATTATTGAACAGCAGGGTGCCCATATGTTTGCGCATCCACTACAGGCGGCAATTGTTGCTATGATGGTTCGCGCTAAATAATTATTTCGATAAAAAAGCTGTAGGGCAAGTCGCTACAGCTTTTATAATAATGGAAGTAAAATGATGAAAATTCTAAAATATTTTTTACTAATGATTTATATACTGATTATTGCCTCCTGTTCTGAAGATAAAAATAATAGCTCATCAAGTAGTTTTAATATAATTAAGTCAGAATTTGTTGATGGAAATAGCCTATTATTAACAGATAGTTTAATTTTATATAATACGAAAGAAAACTTTATCGGTGCGGTTGGGAATATATATTACTGGAGGGATTACTTCTTAATTAGTGATTACGTGAGAAAATGTTTACATGTGCTAGATACTAATATGACATATGTTAAGAAACTTGGAAAAGAGGGTAAAGGGCCTGGTGAATTTACTAGTTCACCTATTCTTGTTAAAGAAAGTGATTCAACTTTAAAAATTGTTAAACCTTTAGAAAAGAAAATATGTGTTTATAATGAAGAGCTTCATCTTATTGGAGAATATAATTTGCCAAATAAATTTAATTATCAATTTCGCTTACCTTTAGAAACAGATAGTTTAATTATATTTCCAATTGGTTATCCAGGTTCACTTGCGGATGTGAGTTACTATGAAAATCATAAATCTCTTGCTCTTATTAATAAATATAATTGGGAGCACGATAAAGATATTTTTAACTTTGATCCAATTTACCATGATGAACGTTATTCTGGATACACAGGGTCCTATTTTGGAGTGATTCTCTGTTCGATGAATAATGGGCGCATATTGGCAATTCAGAGAGCTTCTAATATGTTAACTATTTTTGATAATAAGTATAAACAAAAATTAAAATTTGGTATTGAATCAAAATTTTATAAAAAACCGCAAATGAAAACTCTTAAAGAAGTACAACAATCTTACGATGCATTTACTGATTTTGGTACAAAGAATACTTTAATTACAAATTTACATTATGATTTTATTAAAGAATGGTCTATCATCAGCTTTATAAATAAATCAAAGGAGGCATATACTTCTAGAGATAAATCACAAGGGACTAAATTTTTGCAAATTTATAATAGTGAATACAATTGTATAATAGATGAATCTATTAATGGAGTATTCCTTTTTAGTATAAATGGTGAAATATATATTCTAAGGGAGGAATCACCTGAAAGACTAGTAATTGAAAAATACACAGTAGTATAGGAAATTATGAAAATGAAGAATAGAAGTAAATCTATATTATTGTTGATACTCATGATGTTAGTAACGTATCTAATTTATTTAAATTATTATAATTCGAATGAACTATATTATAATGATATTAAATTAAGTAGTATGATAAACTCATTGGATAAGAGAGAGAAGTATGAAGGTCAACAGATCTGTAATTATTTTAATGGATCAGTATTAGAATATCTTGCGCTTTTAGAAGAAAATGAATTGTTTGATAATATTCTTTTAATAAGTATTGATTCAATTAATTGCTATTCATGTTTTAATTATCATCTGGAAAATGTAAATGAACTTGACATACCAAAAGTTATTTATAGTAAGAAATATAGTGATCTAATAATATCAAAATTATCATATGAAGATCAAAGTAAATTCATTTTACAAACAAATAGTTTGGTTATAAATGAAGGAATATTCATTTCTCTAATTAACTCTGAAGGAAAAATTATTTATGTTGATATTGCAGATAAAACGAATTATAGAAAAAGTGATACTTTTTATAGAGTTGTTAAAAACTACTTGAAATTAGATGAAAAAAATAAGTATTTATGATGAATACTTTATTGGTGATTATATAAAATAAAAATTAGAACTTAATAATCTAAGATCAAAAAATTATATGGATTATTGGTCATACAAATATCAATAAATTAATAGCGGAGCACGGATATAGTTCCATAGTAATAACGATTGAAACACCAGGTTGTGAAATAGTTTGAGTGTTTTTTGCAATCCTAAAAATTATAATACTTAATATATCACTTATTATAAATTAAATAATTTAAATTGATTTTACATTGATGATATATTCTTAATGTTGGAGTAAAGTACTTATAATGCAATTAAAGCATTTATTGTGCATTCCTTATAAATACAAACTTTTTTTGTATTGCAATATTTGATAATAGTTACCGGTAATGTCATAAAAAATAAGGAATAAAAATGAAATTATACTTAACAGTATGTGTCTTTATCCTAGGGCATTTTAACTTAATTGGACAAGTATCAAACGATTCATATTTGAGCACCAAGGACTCAACATTTTCAGATTCCTCCCAAAATAAGAAACAAATGCCAAATTTGATAGGTGGGGTTCATTCTCTTGTACAGAATATTAAATATCCAAAAAAGGCTCTAGACAAAAAAAAACAAGGACGAGTATTAATTACTTGTACTGTAACCTCGCAAGGTAAAGTTAAGGATATTAAAATAATAAGAAGTTTAGGTTATGGTTGTGATGAAGAAGCGATTAGACTGATAAAAGGGGCAAAATGGGATCCAGGAATGATAGGTAATATAAAAACTGATATGGAGGTATTAATTCCACTAAAATTTGAAATAAAATAATAAAAAAAAATGATCACAAATATTTGATCTGAAACCTAAAGTATTTTAATGAATAGTAAATAGAAAGTTTTGATAAGTAACTTCTGGCTAAAATCAAGTGCAATAATATATACTACAAAGATTTACATTAACGTTAGATAAAATTATGATCATCTATTAAACTATCAGCAAGTAGAATTAAGTTTTAAAAATGATTTTAGCTTATAGTATTTTTCTATTAGATTAACCTTTTGGAACTTAAATATGTTTATATTAGTAAATAGTATTTTATAATTTAGTCATCATTTAATACCTATTATATAAATTTTGTCAATATCATCCTTATCTATATCTCG
>Ga0209633_10001026_pt1 | contig 30140 bp, 30 predicted proteins | sample Cruoilmetagenom1_FD_187290 | JGI IMG/M metagenome (GOLD analysis project Ga0209633, IMG submission 187290) | Oil polluted marine microbial communities from Coal Oil Point, Santa Barbara, California, USA - Sample 1 (SPAdes) (version 2) | ecosystem: Environmental > Aquatic > Marine > Oil seeps ... | reverse complement strand
CACAAGATGATCCGGCTGGTCACCCTGGCCACGGCGGGCAGCGGCTACCTGAATTTCATGGGCAACGAGTTCGGCCATCCCGATTGGATCGACTTTCCCCGGGAGGGAAACAGATGGAGCTTTCAATACGCCCGACGGCAGTGGCACCTGGCCGATGATCCCAATCTCAAGTACCGGCTGCTCGCCCGGTTCGACCGGTGGATGATCGCCCTGTTCAACCGATTCGATCTGCTTTCGGGAGGTGACCCCGAGCTGTTGTGGGATCATGACGGCGACAAGGTTCTTGCTTTTTCACGGGGTGGATGGATTTTCGCCTTCAACTTTCACCCGTCGCAATCTTTTTGTGACTATGGCATCCCTGCGCCGAGCGGGTCATACCGGATGGTCCTGGATTCGGATCACCGGAATTTCGGCGGCCACGGTCGGCTGACGCAGGACCAGGTCCACCACACCCTGGAAGAAAAAAACAATCCATGGGGCCACCGGTTGTCCCTTTACCTGCCGTCGCGCACGGGAATCGTTGTGCAACCGTTGGCTGCACCGAAAGGAATTTGAAGCCAAGGTGGATCGGATTTTACGGTACCCCGATTCATTTTCGTGCCACGGACCCATATGGAACTGAAAACCGATTTCTCGCTCAAAGCCTTCAACACATTCCGCGTCGAGGCTGTTGCCGCTCGCTATGTCCGTTTCGATGCGGAGAATGAGATCGCCGATTTTCTCGGCCGGAATCTCCTTGACGGCAAGCGCCGTCTGGTTCTCGGCGGCGGCAGCAACCTGTTGTTCGTGGATGATTTTGACGGCATCGTGTTGCATCCGCTGCTAAAGGGAATCCATATGGTTAAAGCGGCCCGGCAGCACCTTCGGGTCAGGGCCATGGCCGGTGAGAATTGGGATGACCTGGTGGCGTTTGCCGTGGCCAACGGCTGGGGCGGCATCGAAAATCTTTCTCTCATCCCGGGCAGCGTCGGTGCCAGTGTGGTTCAGAACATCGGTGCCTACGGGGTAGAGGTCAAGGCGGTCATCGACCGCGTCGAAGCGATCTCCATCGATGACCGCAAGAAGGTCTTTTTTACTCCAAAAGATTGCGGCTTCGACTACCGCTCCAGCAACTTCAAAGGTACTTGGGCCGGGCGGTTTATCATCACGGCGGTGGTCTTCAAACTCAGCCGGCAGCCTGAATTCGTTCTCGACTATCCCGGCGTCAAAGCGGTCGTTGAAGATCTGGGATCGATTAACCTGGAGACCATCCGCCAGACCATCATTTCCATCCGGCAAAGTAAACTGCCCGATCCCGAACAGGTCGGCAATGGGGGAAGTTTCTTTAAGAACCCCGTGATTGACGGAAACGCCATCGACAGGTTGCTGAACGGATATCCCGACTTGCCCCACTATCCCCAGGGCGACGATCAATTCAAACTGGCTGCCGGTTGGATGATCGAACACTGCGGCTTGAAAGGCAAGCGTGCCGGCAAGGCGGCCGTCCATGACAAGCAGGCATTGGTGATGGTGAATTTGGGCGGTGCCACGGGACGGGAAATTCTGGAATTGTCCGAGCAGGTCAAAGGAGCCGTTCATGACAGGTTCGGCATTAAACTGGAGCGGGAGGTACTGGTTGTCCCATCGCCGGGCCGGATTTCCAGCTTGGCCGCGCAACCGGGGTGACGTTTTTAAGCACGGGAGGGGGCGAGAAGGTGATCCCGAACATGTCGAACCATGAGCCTCCCCCCGGCAGCGATGGGAATCTACCGATAATTATTAAAGAAACATTTTTTCAGGGGGGCGGCGCTCAGGCACGTACGCCTGGTCAATTTTGCCTTCGTTCCATGCTTTGGAGACGTAAAGGTTGCAGTAGCATGAGCCGAATTCGGCCACATCGGGCTTCCGGTAGTCGCAGGGGCAGATGATGTCCCGGTCGTTGTCCCGATCGCCGGCGGCCAACCGACAGGGGCAGACCATGTAGCCGTAGCGCGCCTTATTGATGAGCAGCGCATCCAGCAGCTCCATGACCTGCTCACGGTTGTCGCTGAAATAGTACCCTTTGGGCTCCTGAATTTTTCTCAGTTTTTCGTAAAGCGCATTGGCATCCATCACAGTCCCAGCGCCTCCTTAATTTTGTCTACCTTGTAGCCGACGATGACATTGTCACCGATGATAACGGTGGGAAATGAACATTTAGGGTTGAATTTTCTCACATCGGCGAGAATGGCTTTGCGTTCATCCCCATTCAGCAGGTCTACATCCACGAACTCATATTGAATGGTGCATTCATCCAGCAGACGTTTGGTGGATTTACAATGGCTGCACGTACTCAGTGAAAAGACCTTCACGGGTTTGTCCGGCATGATTGTTTCCTTTCCAAAGTATGGGGCCGTGAGTGAAATATCCCCTTTGGCCCTATCAACAAAAAGCGTGAGTGAGAACCCCCACCTTAAAGATCCACCGGGAGTTGGTCAAGGGAAATCCGTGAAGAGATAAATAATGAAAGAGTGCTTGACGGGTGCGGCGGCCCATACCGTACCGTGCTGGCGGACGGATGGGGTGGCTCCATGGTGGCCACGGAGATCTCCGACATCCTCTTCGGTACCCCCACACCGGTGGCGGTGAATGTCAATATGGGCGTTCTCAAAGAGGACCATGACAACATCATCAACGGCCGTATCCGCGTCGTGGCCGGTGTGGTTGGCTGCACCAACCCGAGAATCAAACAGGACTGGGCCCACGTGGAGCTGGTTAAAACGCTCATTAAAAATGATGTCCTCGTGCCGCAGACCGGCCGTTCACAGATTTCACTGGCCAAAGAAGGCTTATGACGCCCGAGGCGGCCTACATAGCCGGACCGGGGTTGCAGGAGGTGTGTGAAACCGTCGGTATGCCGCCGGTGCTTGGCCTGGGATCCTGCGTGGACAACAGCCGGATCCTGATCGCCACCTCTGAAATGGTGCGGGCGAGAGGACTCGGTGACAGCATTGCCGATTAGCCGGCGGCCGGTGCCGCACCGGAATGGATGACGGTCTCAACCATTTTGATGAAGCAAAGGGGCTCGGTAACGAGCCCCTTTTTTATTCGTCAGTCAGCGCCTGGGGATGATCACCCAGAAACCGGTATAACGTGGCTCGGCCGACGCCCAGGACTTTGGCTGCCCGGGCTTTGTTGCCGCCGGTTTTGGTCAGCGCCGCCTTGACCCTCTCTTCGTCCAGCTTTCGCACTGGCCCACGATTAGGCTTTTCGAAAATGATATCTTTGAGCTCAAGGGGCAAGTCGTCGGGCCGGATGACCTTGCCCTTGCAACGGACGATGGCAAACTGAACGGCGTTTTGAAGCTCACGCACATTACCCGGCCAGGCATAGTCCATCAGCATGTTCAGGGCTTCATGGGCCATGCGGACCGGCCGCAGTCCATGGACCATCGGCGCCTTGGACAGAAAGTGGTCCACCAGCAGCGGAATGTCGGATTTGCGTTCGCGTATGGGGGGGATATGAATGGGAATGACGTTGAGCCGGTAGTACAGGTCCTCGCGAAAGGCCCCCTTTTTCACCTCTTTTTTAAGATCCTTATTGGTGGCGCTGACCACCCGTACATCCACCGATACGGTTTTTTCCCCGCCCACTTTCTCAAAGTTACCCTCCTGGAGAAATCGCAGCAGTTTCACCTGAAGCAACTTGGGCAGTTCGGCAATTTCATCCAGGAGTATGGTACCCTTGTCGGCCAGCTCGAATCGGCCCTTCTTGTCCCGGATGGCACCGGAAAAGGCGCCTTTGACATGGCCGAACAGCTCGCTCTCGATCAGGCCCTCGGGCAGTGCCCCGCAGTTAATGGGCACAAACGGATTGCCGGCGCGCATACTTTCGTTGTGAATGGCATTGGCCACCAGCTCTTTACCGGTGCCGGTTTCACCGAAGATGTGGACGGGATAGTTGTAGCCGGAAACATCTTTGATCTGCCGGAAGACCTCGACCATCTTGTCGTCACGGCCGATAATGTTGAAAAATCCGGTCATTTCTCTTGCTTTGATTCTCAGTTCAAAAAGGTCCGTGACGTCTCTGAAGGTGGCCAGCACGCCGACCTTCCTGTCGGCGTTATCGCGCATCATGGTGGCCGTCATTTCCAGTCTTCGCGGTTTCCCTTCACGGCTGATCATGTTGACAGGGTACTCGGCGGTATCGAGAAAGGTCGGCTGCTCTCCGCAAAAGGAGCACCGGCTTCCGCAAAAGGGGCCGCCTAAGGCTTCATGGCAATCTTTGCCAAGGACCTCTTCCCGGCGATACCCGGTGATCTCTTCGGCCTTCTTGTTGAAGTAAAAAATACGCCGGCTAAGATCGTGGGCGATAATGCCATCTTTCATATTGTCCAGAATCCGTTCCAGATTTTTCCGATTGGATAATATGTTGTCGATGGTCAGGGCGTTCATTTTCACTATGGATGTAGTCTGAGTACAGGAATATCGAGATCCGAAACGGGACCCGCCCACGATCGGTCAACCCGTGATAGACGAAGGCTACATATCACCAATAAATAAAAGATTCAAGGTTAATGGGGTCAGATAAGGCCGTCGGCAGGCACTGATCAGGCGGGGATCCGGCAGTAGCAGCCAAGGCAGCGGTGACCGCGGGTCAACGGGCCCATTTTTCGGAGAAGGCCTTAATATCTGCATCGGTGAGCAACTGGGCAAAGCGCTGCCCGCGGGTGCTGCGCGACTTGTAGAATGACAGAAAGTCACCGATCATGCGTACCACCGCTTGGGCATCGTGAATGCCCGGCAGTTCCTTGGCCAGGCGGGGATGGCGGCCCAGCTTACCGCCGATCATCACCCGGTAGCCTGTTTTGCCAGCTGTCAGCGTGCCTGTCGGACAGGCGGCCATGCAACTGCCGCAGTGAACACAGCGCCGGAAGTCGATGGCGTCGGCTTCACCGGTTTCAGACAGCAGCACCGCCTCCTCTTTGCAGGCATCGCGGCAGGCACCGCAGGCGGCGCAGGCAATCTTTGTGAACACGGGGGACGCCACACCGAGAATGCCCACATCCTTGATCTGGGGTTGGGAGCAGGCATTGGGGCAGTCGGCGATGCTGATGCGAAATTCGTGGTGAAACTTCAGATCACCCTGAACTCGCGACTTCAGGAACCGGAGCAGGTCGGCGTCGGCCATGACCCGTTCGATATTTTCGACCAGCGCCTCGCCGGCCACGGCCCGGTTAGGGCATCCACTTTGGCCGAAGCAGGCATCTACCTGGTAGCCTTTGATCTCACTGCTCATTATATTAAGATAACGGGCTTGGGTGGCCTTCACATCTGCAAGGGTCACGCGGTTCTTGCCGGCATCGCCGGTTTCTTTTTCCACCCGGGCGCGAACTTTTTTGCGGACGAAAAACGGCACTTTTTTCACGGCCGCTTCGGCTTGCTCGGTCCATTGCATAATTGATGCTTCTCCTTAATCAGTAGTTAACCAATACACCTTGCGACTGACGGGTTTCAGGGATCGGGCGCCGCCGCCGTGGCGAATGATTTTCAGGGCCCGTGCAGGGTCTGTGATGGCGGTGCCGGCCAGCATGTGGATGGGCAGATGATCGAATGCGTCGGGCAGAATGGGGGTGGTGGGGCCCAGCAGGACGGTTTTTAAGTCGGGTCCGACATGGGAAAGAACGGATTCAGTGGTACCGTTGATGATGCTGGTGGCCGTGATCAACAGGAGATCGGCCCATCCGTCGAGTTGACGGTAAAAGGTCTTTTCGTCCCCCAGATTTTTGGCATTGTCGATTATCGACAAGGGGACTTTTTTTTCTTCCAAGAGGCGAACCAGCGGCGGAAAATACCCGACCATCGCCACCCGGGCGCCGGATATGATGTCGAAGTGATCAAGAAGAACCATGTTGTCCGGGTCGTCGGGCAGGTTCATCGTTTGTTTGTGATTCAGGGCATTGATCAATGCCAGGGCCATGGTCCGGCCTATGGGATGGGGATCCATAATCAGTCGCAGCAGATCGGTGGCCGGGCTTCCCTCGAAATCGACGACATCGCGGTTGCCGATGCTACCGCCGTCCAGGGTCACACCGGTGGCGGCGATGCCGATGCCGCCATCCGATGTGGTCACCGATGTGTAACCCAAGCCGATGGTTACCTGGTCAACCTTGACTCTGTCAGCGGCAGCGGACATACATTCGTACAGCTTTCCATTTAATTCCATTGATTGTCATCCCACGCAACCGGCTGCCAAAGCACAGGCTTGTATGATGCCGTTTATGTTTTTATATCAACAGCCGGTTTTCCCCATCGGGCAGGCCGGGTAGCGACAGGTAGGGCAGTCCAGGCACAGTCCGCCCACGGCAAACCGGGCCAGGTCCCGGTTATCGAGTATTTCGCCGGCCAGCAGCCGGGGCAGCACCAGGTCGAATATGGTGATTTGGTGGTATAGCCCGCAGGCCGGGATGCCCACGATGGGCATAGTGCCCTTGTAAGCCAGCTGGAACATGGCACCGGGCAGCACGGCTGCGCCGTAGTGAAGCGTGTCCACCCCGGCCCTGCGGATGCCGTGCCGGGTCATGTCGTCCGGGTCCACGGACATGCCCCCGGTGGTGATGATCATGTCCGTGTCGGCTGCAGAAAACCGGCGCACGGTATTGGCGATCAGCTCGGGATCGTCGGGAAGCATCACCGTCTCTCGCAAGGATGCCCCGAAGGCTGCCAGCTTGTCTTTGACGATGGCCTCGAACCGGTCTTCGATCAACCCTTCGTATACCTCGTTGCCGGTGATGACCAGGCGGGCGTTTTTAAGATGGTAGGCCTTGACGCTGAAGATGGGCGCCTGCTTCCGGGCCAGCGCCACCGCTTCGTTCAGCACCTGTCGTTCGATCACCAGGGGGATGGCCCGGGTACCGGCCACAATCTGTCCCTGGGATACGGGCACATTGTCGTGCATGGCCGCGCACATGACGTCGGAGATGAGATTGAAGGCCACCAGGGCCTGGGTATTGATTTTCAGCAAACCGGTGTAAGCGGCCTGCAGCTGAAGTTTGCCCTCACTGGGCGCCCTGCCGAAAGTGATGCCGGGGCCGGCCAGGGCTGTGGCCAGCTCCACCACCGCGTCGTCTTCATGGATCTGGTCGGCTTTCAGGTCAAGGGTGTACAGGTGCCGCTTGCCCAGTCGCATCAGCCGGCAGACATCCTGTTCTTCGACCTTGTGACCCCGCCGGAAGGAGGGGCCCTTGAACTCGCCGGGACGGATCTCGGTAATGTCGTGGGCCAGGCGCGTGCCGACGGCTTCTTCAACGTTGATCTTGGTCATGCCGCCGTGGTACCGGCGAGCGTGATGGGACTGGCACATGGTTTATATCCTTTTCGATAGTGGTGAGCGTCAGGCGATTTTCAGGCGTGCGCCTGGTTCCAGCGGCCGGAAATAGGTGCCGTGGGCGCAGGGGCGACAGAGCACCCGTTCGTTGAGGAAAACTTCCTTTTTGTCCCGGACCATGGCCCCACATTCGTCACAGCGGACCTTGAACCGGGAAGGACCCGGCATATCGTGGACGGGCACATCCACCCACACCGGCATGACGGAGAACAGGACGTCATCGGGCATGTTCTTGTAACCATCGAGCTGCTGCAGGCGAACATCATCGATGTCCGGTGCGTACACGTGGGCCAGGTCCCGGGAAGATTCGGTAGAGACGATACGAAAGGCCTTGCCGCTTTCCAGGTTGACGAAGGTGGCGGCCATGATGCCGTTGTCCACAAATTTCAGCGAGCGGCGGCCCAGCTTGACGCCGGTAACATAGGAGATGGCGTCCGTGGCACAGCGATCGATCTCCACGTAAACGATGAGTTTTTTGATCTGGGGCAGCCGGCGGGGGGTGTCCAGGCCGATGAGACGGCATCCCAGCATGGCCATGCGCACACCCACTACCTGGCCGGGGCACAGGTGGCCGTGGGCTCTGGCCGATCCTTCCAGCAGGGTGTTGAAATCATCCATGATCTCCCTCTTGGTATTGTGTTAGGTCGAACATAACCCGCCGCAAAAAAAAAGCCGTTCCGTGAGCGGAATCAACATTTTATAAAAATATTTTCAGGCGGAGTCCATACCGACAAGGTTTCTATAGCACGGTTTCATGTCGCCGTGTTGTAAAAATTGTTACCGGTCAACAATTTCGGGAACGGGGCGGCGCAGGGACAGGCTGACGTTAACGATGTTACTGCCGGGTATTCGTACGAGGCCGGGAAGTAATCCAGACCCAGACGGAGTACGAGTTGCCGGATTTTGTTACATCTTTAACCGAAATGTTGCTTGCCTTTTTGTCAAACGGGTGAGATAAAAAGTAGGCAGTATCGTATTGCGTGTCACACCTTCCCCTATCCCAAACATACTGATTAAATCCTTACTAAGGAGCGATAACCCGATGGTCCGTTCGGATGCCTCCAAAAAAGTCAGAAGTCGTCGCGGTTGGTGGTTCGGACTGTTCATTGGTGTGGTCTTGACGGTGGTAACGGTGTTGGCCTCGGGTTTCATGATCGAAACCACCAACACGGATACCTTCTGTGTCACCTGCCATGCCATGAATCCGTTTCGAAGCGCCTGGCAGCAGGCGGTCCATGGCGGAAATAACCCGCAGGGGTTTGCCGCCCAGTGCGTGGATTGCCATCTGCCCCACGGGGACTTCATCGAGTATGTCACTGCCAAAGCGATTACCGGAACCAGCGATGTGTTCCAGAACCTGACCATGGATGTTAATAAATTCGACTGGATGGCCAATTCGGAAAAGCGGCGGCTGAAGTTTACCTACGATTCTGCTTGCCGCCGTTGCCACCACCAGTTGGATGCGGCGCCGGGCATGCCCCGCGGCGGTTTTTTGGCTCATCGGGCATACCTGCGCGGCGATACAACAAAGAAATGTGCGGAATGTCACCCCCACGTAGGGCACAGGAATATGGCCGAGATGGTCCAACGCTATTTCAAGCAAAACACATGATTTTATAATAAAACGTTTCAGGCAAAATGAAATTCAATGCGTAACCGGTCAAAGGAGGAGGGTATGAAACTGTCGGCAGGTAAAATCGGGATGTTGGTCATGGCCATGCTGCTGGTCTCAGCGGTTGCAACGGTCAGCGCTGAGGAATATCCCAATATTCCCAAAGAATTGGTGATCAAACGCGGGTTTACCAAGGAGGCGCTCAGTTGCATTAACTGCCATGCCACCAAGGTTCCCGGACACGTGGAAAGCTGGAAGGCCGGTCGTATGGCCCATGCGGGCGTCTCCTGCTACGATTGCCATGTGGTTGAAAAGTCATCGCCCATGGCCAGCCAGTGCGAGGGCACCAAGGGGACAAGCACATTCATTTCTCCTATGGTGTCATCCAAAACCTGTTCGCGCTGCCATCCCCAGGAAGTAGAGCAGTTTTTGAAAAGCGGCCATGCCGAATTGGCCAGTGGGGCGGTGATGAGCCCCGAACGGGCCGGGCTCATCAAGCTGCAGTTCCACTATGAAGGCGCCGGATTCATGGACAACAAGCAGTACACCTGGAATGAGGGCACCCCGGAAGGCGCCACCGGCATCGATCGCGCCGCCCGTTCCTCGGGATGCCAGATGTGTCACGGCACCACCGTCGAACTGGGACCGGATAACAAGCCCATCAATGAAACCTGGCCGGGTGGGGTGGGTACCCGCTATCCGGACGGCAGCGTCGGCACCTGTACGGTGTGCCATGAGCGTCACACTTTTGCCAAGGCGGATGCACGTAAGCCCGAGGCCTGCGGTGCCTGCCATTTGGGCCCCGACCATCCCAACATTGAAATCTATGATGAAAGCAAACACGGGCAGTTGTATCACACCCAGGGAGAGCACTGGAAATGGGATAGTCCGCCAGATGCCTGGGAGCCCGGGGACTACCAGGGACCCACCTGTGCTACCTGTCACATGAGCGGCATCGGTGACCTGTCCACCACCCACAATGTTCAGGAACGGCTCAAGTGGGACCTGATGCACAAGAAATCGGTGGTGCGCTCCGGCAACCGCGGCGACGGGGTGACCGGCGAGCAGAAAATGAAAAAAGTGTGCGCCAACTGCCATGGCTCAACCCATATCAAATCCCAACGCGACACCCTGGACAACGCGGTGGGCCTGTACAACAAATACTGGGCCGGTGCCGTGAAGATGAAGGCCGAGCTCAAAGAGAAGGGCCTTTTGGGTCCGGATCCGTGGAAGGACGGATTCCAGGAGTTGATGTACTACCTGTGGCATCACACCGGACGCCGGGCCCGCCAGGGAGCTGCCATGAATGCGCCGGATTACGCCCACTGGCATGGCTTCTTCCAGGTGTTCCAGGTTTATCAGGATATGGAGAACATCTACAACGCACGGCTCAAGAGCGGCAAGGTTGAAGAAGTCAGCACCGTGGTGAGTACAGGGCCCTTATAACCAACGCAGCAAGATGTCCTCGGTCAGTGTTGCACGAGGACCGACGCACCACCCTCCATCCTCAAAAATCCCCGCTTCGGCGGGGATTTTTGATTTAGGTCAACGTGTTTGCCTAAAAAAGGCGCTACTTTTTTCCGGGCAATTATAACCGGTCTCGAGGCCGGTCCCTTTTTTCCTGATGGTTGAAAAGATTATCCCGATCCTGAAATAGCGCTTTTTTAAGGACCTGGTTTCTGTTGTAATAACATTCTAATGGGATCTGTCGTCTTGTAACAGCGCCATATGTTGTTACTATATGAGATCTGTCCGGCAGACAGCGACGGTTGAACTGTCGTTCATGTGGATTCAGCAAGCGGCGCGGACCCGTTCGAATACGGACCCAGCAAGACCGCTGCCATATAGCCTATCAAAAGGAGTTGTTTTTGAAGAACGCGAACCCCCTGTGGAAATTCTTCTGTTCCGTGAAGCTGACCATCGTGCTGCTGCTTTCGCTGGCGCTCACATCCATCATCGGTACCGTGATTCCCCAAAACCAAAGCCCGGATTCCTACCTGCATGCTTTCGGCGCTTTTCGATACCAGTTTCTCAGCGTTCTCGGTATTATGGACATGTATCATTCCTGGTGGTTTCAGGGCCTGTTGTTGCTCTTGACCCTCAATATCGTGGTCTGTTCCATAGATCGTCTCAGCAGCAGTTGGAAACTGATTTTCACCCGGAACCCGAAGGTTCGCCCCGAACGGTACAGCAAGCGGTCCGATGCCCGCACGTTTACCGATAAACGAAGGGTTGAGGAACTGGTCTCGGCCTATGAACCGCTGCTTGCCCGCCGATACGGGTATTGTAAGGTCACCCGGTCGGATGATGTGTCGGTAATTTATGGAGAAAAGGGCCGATTGTCCCGCCTGGGTGTTTATATTGTTCACCTGAGCGTGGTATTATTGCTTATCGGCGGATTGGCGGGTTCATTTTTCGGTTTCGAAGGATTCGTCAATATCGCCGAAGGGGAAGCCGTGGATACCATCCGTATCCGTAATACCGGTCAGATCCATCGCTTGGATTTTCAGATCCGGTGCGACGACTTCAACTTGTCATTTTATGATACCGGGGCACCCAAGGAATACCGCTCCGCCCTGTCAATAATTGATGGGGGAAAAACGGTGAAACAGAAAGACATCATTGTTAATGATCCCCTGCGCTACCGGGGAATCAATATATTTCAGTCCAGTTACGGCAAACTTCCACCCGAAAAAATGTCCCGGCAGGATATGCCGATGATTGGGCCGGCGGAGGAATATACCCTCAAATTTACCAGCACCTCCTCGGGTATGGGTTACACCATAACCGCCAAGGTGGGTGTCCCTGTGGATATCCCCGAGGGTCTGGGCACATTTGCCGTTATGGCTCACGAGGCTGATGCCAAGTTTCGCGGGATGGATGTCGGGGCTGCTTTAAAGGGAATTCTTACCCCGGTTGAAGGTGAACCTGTGGAAATACTGCTCCCTTTGAAGTTTGCCAACTTCGACAAAATGCGCGGCGGCAATGTGATGATCGCTGTGGCCGATCAGCCGCGGGAGGGATTTTCGTTCCGGCAGACCGCCGAGGAGCGCTACTACACCGGCCTCCAGGTGACCAATGATCCTGGGGTATGGCTGGTCTATACCGGGTTTGTCCTGATGATCACCGGTTGCTTCGTGACCTTTTACCTGTCCCACCGGCAGGTGTGTATCGTCATCGAACAGCTTCGCAAAAACAGCCGGGTGACGGTTGCCGGTATTGCCGATCGAAACAAATTGGCCATGAAGAATATCACCGAGAAGCTTTTTACGGTCATGACCGACAGTTAACCCCAATGGCCCCTTGACTGAAAAAGGAGTTTAACATTGCCCATGAGCAGTTCACAACTACTCTCCATATCAACTTTTGTTTTTGCACTGGCCGCGTTTTTTTATATGGCCGCGCTGATTTTTAAAAAGCCTCAATTGACGCTGCCGGCGCGCTGGATTGTGGCGGCGGCGGTGGTGGTCACCACGGCGGGTCTCCTGCTGCGCTGGGTGGAGTCCTACCAGATGGGAATCGGGCATGCCCCGTTGTCCAACCTTTACGAATCCCTGGTTTTCTTTGCCTGGACCGCAGGGGTGCTTTATCTCTTCGTGGAGTTTAAATACAAGAAGCCCCTGATTGGCGCCTTTGTCACGCCCATCGCCTTTCTGGCCATGGCCTACGCTTCCCTGTCTCCCAATATCAGTGACCGCATCCAGCCCCTGGTGCCGGCGCTGAAAAGCAACTGGCTCATTGCTCATGTGGCTACCTGCTTTTTCGGCTATGCCGCATTTGCCATCGCCTTCGGGATGAGTAGCATGTACCTGATCAAGGCCCGAAACCCGGAAAAAAGCGATGGAATCATGGGACATATACCCAAACTGGATGTCCTGGATGAACTCACCCACCAGATGGTGCTGTTTGGCTTCCTCTTTCTCACCGCCGGGATTATCACCGGTGCGGTGTGGGCCAACTCGGCCTGGGGCAGCTATTGGTCCTGGGACCCCAAGGAGACCTGGTCCCTGATTACCTGGTTTGTCTATGCCGCCATGCTGCACGCCCGCCTCATGCGAGGCTGGCAGGGGAAGCAGGTCGCTTACCTGTCCGTCCTCGGTTTTGCGGCAGTGATCTTTACCTATTTCGGCGTCAACCTGCTGCCGGGGTTGCACAGTTATGGAAAAGTATAGTGAGCACCAATCTGGAAATGGCATTTTTCGGCCCAGGCCGGTGATCTCACGTTTTTGTAATCCTCGACGTAGCGCCGCTACGCCTGCGGTTTCAAAAAACGCGGCGGCCTTGGCCTGAGCTACAATCTACCCATTCAGGATGGACACGACTGAGAAGGGGACGGCATCGATATGGCTATAGAGATGGACGACTTGGATAAAGCGATTCTCAATCGTATTCAGACACGATTTCCATTGACCCCCAAGCCCTTCGGATTCATTGCCCGGGCGTTGGGTACAACCGAGGCTGAGGTGTTGCTGCGGGTGTCCCGGCTTAAAGAAGACGGCATTATCCGGCGGATCGGCGGAAATTTTGTTCCGAGCAAGGTGGGATTTGTGAGCACCCTGTGCACGGCCCAGGTGCCCGAGGAGAAGGTGGATCTGTTTGCCCGGACGGTGAACGCCTTTCCCGGTGTGACCCACAATTACCTGCGGGAAAATTCATTCAACGTATGGTTTACTTTTATCGCGCCTTCCATGGCGCAGATCGGGGACCATCTGACCCGGATCTCTGAAAAAACAGGCGTCAAGCGGATCCTTAACTTGCCCGCCACCCATCTCTTTAAGATCAGGGCGAAGTTTGATCTGTAGCCATGTCCATCATGCTGCGATGGTGAGAATATCGAGATTATTTCCAGGGCCCTTATGCCGAGGGGGAATTGACATTGATAATCCCCTCTATTGTGGTGGAAAGATCGGCAATCTGGTAGGGCTTCTGGATGACGGAAGTGGGCGGCATGTCGCCGAATTGATCGAGCACCTGGTCGATGGAAAGGCCACTGGCAATGATGATCGGCAGTTCGGAACTCAGTGCGCGGAACTGTCTGAAGGCCGCTTTGCCGTCCATGCCGGGCATGGACAGGTCCAGCACGACACAGCCGATGGAATCCCGATGCTGACCGAATTGACTTAGTGCATCCTCACCGCTTTCGGCGATGATGACGTCATGTCCCAGTCGCTGAAGGATTGCTTTTCCCACCTCCAGCACCATTTTTTCATCGTCTACCAGGAGCACCGTACGGCCTTGCATCGAATCGCCATGGGTATCGTTATTCATTGCGGCATCCTCATTTTGGTTTTTCAACACCCTGAAAGGGTTGGTTGATGGTAAGCTATCGACGAGTCAGGCTTCATTGGTTCCTTTCTGAAAACCATTATCGACTTAATAGTTTAAAAATCAAAGGATTTCAAACCAAAATTTTTCTATGCGGCTACCGGGGAGAAGGGGGCCCCTCTCTTATCGCTTGATTTATCAGGAATCAGGAAGAGCAGGATTCTATCGATACGAACGGTGGTGGCAAGATCATCACGTGCACCGGGTCGATGACTCCCGGCGCACGGTTTGTACAATGAGGGTCGATATTTTTATTCGTTGCGGCAGTTGCCCATACCGTGGCCCATGCCCCGGCCTTTCATCATAAACCCTCTGCCGACATCGGGATGGATCTTTCGCATGGCCATGATGTGGCTCAGGCGTTTCTGGTCCAGACGCCCCTGCAGTTCAGTGACCGCCGTCTGCAAGGTTGAGGCTTTTTTCAGATCCGGCTCGTTTTTGGCCATTTCGGCTCTCATTTCCAATTGTTTGGCATAAAGATCCTGCCGCTCCCTTTTGGTAGCGTCAAAAAAAGCCTGGCGTTCGGATTCCATCTGCTCGCGCTGCTCCGGTGTGAGGTCCGCCATCATTTGGCCATAGCCGCAGCCTCCCCGGCGGTGATGGTTGCCGTGGCCCCCATATCCCCGATCATCGTCCTGGTTTCCCATCCCTTTGCCCGCAAAGGCGACGGCCCCCACGGCGATGACGGCGACGGCGACCAGACCGACAATCACGGTTTTCATGGTGTTGCTTTTCATGATGAATTCCTTTCTCGTTTAAGATAATGTTGGGTTTGCCCGAGAGACACCTGTTTTTCGTTTTCGACAAACCACATGAGCAAGGCGGATGCCAAATCAATTTGATTTTTGGCTTGAAAAGTCCTAACTTTCCAAATCTAATAATTAAAATTATATTTTCAATGTTTTAACGTGTCGCTGACCGGGATCGATCCTCGGATAGGGCGGGTAGAAAATAACCAACCCGGATTGCCGATCCGGGTAAAAAGGTTCCGGTTCTCTTTGACGGATTCCGAATCCATGGGATGAGAAAACATTTGCACGGAACGGCATCCAAATTTCAATTCAAGATTAAGATGCTATTCGGCAGTCTCGTTGTGCCGATGATCGGGATGATGATGGACAAACAGAAATATCGCCTATTGCTTTCGGGGTTTTCGCCATGGATCATCCTCGGTGCCGTTGCGGTCATGCTACCGATGGTGGCCTTGATGACCATGGAGAACATCAACCGCCAGAAGCAGCAGAGCATTCGCCTGATGATGGAAAAGGGTGCCGCCCTGATTCGATCTTTTGAAGCCGGAACGCGAATGGGCATGCGCGGGGGGCATGGCAGCGGATTCAAACTGCAGCGATTGTTGTTCGAAACCGCCGCCCAGCCGGACATTGCCCACCTGCTGGTGGTGCGCACCGACGGCACGGTGATTGCTCACAGCCAGATGGACCAAGTGGGTTCCGATTATGGCAAGGAGCTGGATCTTGAAACCGTTTATCTGTCCGGCAACTTGGCATGGCGTCGGATGACGTCTTTAACCGGTGAGGCAATTTTCGAGATCTTCGGTAAATTCGCCCCATTGGCCAAAGGACCGAATCGCACCATGCACGGCCACATGATGCGCTTGCCGCTTCCGGAACACGCGCCCCCGCCCATGGTGATTTTTGTGGGATTTCGAACCGATACTGTTGATGCGGCCCATCGTGCCGATGTGCGGCATACCGTGGTAATGGCCGTGGTCCTGCTTCTGGTGGGGTGCGCCGGTGTACTGCTGCTTTTCCTGGCCCAGAACTACCGGGCCACCCGCACCTCCCTGGTGCGGGAAAAGGCCTTTTCCGACAACCTGGTGTCACGTATTCCTATCGGTTTGGTGGCCTTGGACCGCGCCGGTCGCGTGACCGCCCTGAATTCCGTTGCCGAAAACACTCTGGCGATCAGGGCCGCCGGTGCGATCGGCCGGCAAGCCAAAGACGTGATTCCGGCTATATTGGTGGACACGTTGGCTGATGCCAACCCTCTAGTGGAAAAGGAAGTGCTTTGTCCGGTCGACACGGACCGCCCCACTCCCATGGACGTGAGTGCCGCCACCCTGACAGACGAAAACGGTGAAGGTTTCGGTCAGGTGATCCTGTTCAAGGATCTCACCGAAATTCGTACTCTTCGCCAGGAGCTGGAAAAGAACCGGCGCCTGGCGTCGGTGGGGCGCCTGGCCGCCGGTCTGGCCCACGAGATCCGCAATCCCTTGAGTTCGATCAAGGGCTTTGCCACCTATTTCAAGGAAAAATACCGCGAGATCGACAAGGATCAGGAGATCGCCACCATCATGATCCAGGAAGTGGACCGGCTCGACCGCGTGGTCGGTCAGCTGCTGGAATTTTCGCGTCCCATCCGGCTCCATTTTCAACTGGTGGCCTTGAAGCCGTTTTTCCAGGACGCCTTCCGGCTGGTGAACCGCCAGAGCAATGAATCCGGTGTCAGGATGGCACTGGATCTACCGGATGAAAACCTCGCCGTGCTGATGGACGCCGACAAGATGCGCCAGGTGGTGCTCAACCTTTTGCTCAACGCCCTGGATGCCATGAAGGCCGGGGGGCGACTGGTGGTCCGGGTGTCCAGAGACGGGAACGGCAGCATTCTTATCCAGATGATCGACAGTGGTGCGGGTATCGATCCCAAGGATCAGCCCCACATTTTCGAGCCCTATTTTTCCATAAAACCGACCGGTACCGGACTAGGGCTTGCCATCGTTCACAACATCATCAAAGCCCACCGGGGCAATATTCTGGTGAACAGTCGGCCCGGTCGGGGCACCACGGTTCAGATCACTCTACCGGCGGGAAAGGAGACCTGATGGTCGGCAAATATCGGGTGCTGGTCGTGGATGACGATGCGGCTCATCGCACCATGTTGCGCACCCTGGTGAGTGGATGGGGGTTCGATATCGTGGATGCGGACGACGGTGAGGTTGCCATCGCCGCCGTCCAGGCCCAGCCTGTGGACCTGGTACTGATGGATATCCGCATGGTCCGTGTCTCCGGCATAGCGGCGCTGGAACAGATCAAAACCATCAACCCAGCCATTCCCATTGTGCTGATGACCGCATACGCATCCGTGGAGATGGCGGTAGATGCGCTCAAAAAGGGCGCCTACGACTATCTGATCAAGCCGCTGGATTTCGATAAACTACGGCTGACCCTGGAACGGGCCCTGGCGCACATCCGTCTCAAAGCGGAGAACCAACCGCTCAAACGGCAGCTGGAAAGCGGTTTTCAGTCCCCGGGCATTGTCGGCAGCAGTCCGGCCATGGTTGCCCTGATGGAGACGGTGGCCCAGGTGGCCGTCTCCGAGGCCACGGTAATGGTCACCGGCGAATCGGGGACGGGCAAGGAGTTGGTTGCCGCGGCCATTCACCTCAACAGCCCGAGAAGGGCCGGTCCGTTTGTTAAGGTTAACTGCGCCGCCATCACCGAGAGCTTGCTGGAATCGGAGCTCTTCGGCCATGAAAAGGGTGCCTTCACCGGTGCAGACCGCCGCAAGGAGGGACGCTTTGTCCAAGCTGACGGGGGTAGCCTGTTCCTGGACGAAGTGGGGGAGATGCCCGTTTCCATGCAGGTAAAGCTGCTGCGCGTGATTCAGGAGCGGGAGCTGACCCGGGTGGGCGGCGAGCAGGTGATACCCGTGGATGTTCGGTTCATCGTGGCTACCAATCAGGACCTGGCGCAGATGATTAAGACCGGCGCCTTCAGGGAGGACCTCTACTATCGGTTGAATGTGGTGGAGCTGAAAACACCGCCATTGCGGGAGCGTCGGGCGGACATCCCCTTGTTGGCCACCCATTTTCTGGTCCGGTTTGCCGAAAAAAACCGCAAGGCGGTGGAACGGTTCTCCCCCCGGGCCATGGATCTTTTGATCCGCCACCCGTGGCCGGGAAATGTGCGTGAATTGATGAATACCATCGAACGGGCCGTAGTGCTGAGCCTGAGCGACTGCCTGGACGAAAATGATTTTACATCCCTGGCCGGCGGTCTGCCGGAGACCGATAACCCCCCGGATGGTGATCTATTCTCCGCCGATGTGCCCCTGGAGCAGATCGAACAAAAAGCCATCATCAAAACCCTCGCATCGGCCGGCGGCAATAAAAGCGAAGCGGCCAGGCGGCTGGGAATTACCCGCAAAACCCTGAGGGAGAAGCTCAAGAGATACAACCTGATGGATTTGTAAAAATTAAAGTCAGCCCCTCGTCTGCCGATATAGGTGCCAACAATGCGCAGATTCTTCAGCCGATTTTAACTAGTGCCCGTCCAGAAATGAGGGATTTTGGTCGAGATCAAGGCGTGCGAAAAATTTTATCGCAGGCGCCCCGCAGGAAGTTCCCTTGGGGTGCATATAGTTGATATTCTGAGGATAAAATTTTGAGCGCAACACAGATATCGGGCAAAAGAAACATTTATGGATGGGCGCTAACTACCGGCGGCATGATGGCCGTCGTGGCTTACCGGAGAAATGACGTGCTGCCGATGCTGCAAAAGGCCCTGGAACAGAAATTGAAGAGAATATTCTTAATAAGGATGCCCCATGAATTTGAATGCATTGGCGGAAAAAATCGGTTTGGAAGAAGATGAATATTGCGAACTGCTCGAGCTGTTCCTGGAAACCGGCACCGCGGACGTCGACCGTTTGGAAACCGCATTCGATGCCGGCGACGCCCAGCAGGTGGCCCGCAGCGCCCACACCATCAACGGGGCGGCCGGCAATATGGGGCTTATGAATGTCCACGAAGTAGCCAAACGGATCGAACTGGCCGCCGTTGAAAGCCGACTGGATTCCGTCTCCGTTGACGTGAACACCCTTAAAGGGCTCTTCGAGGAGATCGCCGGGCTCAATCGCACTTGAGGGTTCCGGGAGAAAAAATTCCATCTCTTTAATGCATTTTTCCACAAAAAGGACCCGGCTCGCCGTTGACCGTCTGCAACACCTGTCCCTTTTTTAGCAAACCTGATATATTGCGGGCATGATCGAGCCTGTCACCGACCCTCGGGATGTTCTGTTTGCCCGCATCGTCCAATCCGTAGAAAACGGCGGGCGCCTAACCGAAGCCGTGCTTGCCTTTATCGAGACGGCCCTGTTTCCCCCGGCGCCCGACCGCCTGGCCGCCTTTCTCGCCACCGACAACGATTGCGAGCGGGACAGCCTGCTGGATCTGATCTTTTTTCCGGATCAGGCCGTCCAGATTGACCTGGAACCCCTGCTGGAGGCCGCCCGATATTCAGCTGACGATGAAGTGGTGCTGCATGACCGCCTGATCGCCCGGGCGATCGACGCCCCGGTCGAGCTGCCCGACGGCAGGTTGCTGGTCAGCATCCGGGTGCCTGACTTTATCAAGTCTCAGTACCTGGAGCGGTTGAAGATATCCCGGCAGACGGATCCCCGGGTGGCGGCGGCCATCGAAAGCGGCGTATCGGCAGCTTTGGTGCCCGTGGTTAAGGTTCGGCTCAGAAATGCCGGTATCCGTTTAATGCCCGGCATGGGAGTATTCCTGTGCCGGTTCTTCGAGCGAATGACGGACGGCGAACCGGATTACCTGGCCTGCCTGGACCTGGTGCTCTGCCTTCTGGAGACAGCCGCTGAAGGGGCGGACGTTTACGAGCTGCTGGTCGGACATAAGCGATCCCTGTTTCGCAGCCTCCAACAGGCCAAGCGATTCGAAACCCTGCTGCGCCGGTCCAATATGGAAACCCTCATGCTTCAGGGTGTTCGTACGCCCCATGCGTTACCCGATGAACTGGTGCATCGGATGCGCCTGATCGATCTGATCTGCTTCGGGATATTCGGCAAAACCGAAACCATCGAATTGCCCATGGAAGAATCGGTCCGACAGGTGTCGGATATAGATACCCCCGAGGCGGTCATCCGATCGTTGCTGCGCTGATTGCCCAATTGGTTTACAAACCGGATGAAATGGGATACTCAGGTCATCGTCGATGGTGTGCGGCATCGCCGGCGCCATATCCGGGACCGGACAGGAAAGAGGCATTATGAAAAGCGTGAAAATCGATGGGTTTAAGTCCATCACCATGGCTATTTTCATACTGGCGATTGCATGCGTTTGGGTTCGACCGGCATCGGCATCAGACACCGACGGCGCTATCGACACGATTATCGCCGGCGTGGAAGCCCGCTATAATGTCCCCGGGTTCACGGCGGATTTCGACCAGGAATCGATCCTCAAAGCCATGGCGGTGACCGATACGGCTTCCGGTCGGCTGATGGTACGGCAGCCTGGGAAAATGCGCTGGGAATACCTGGTGCCGGATCCCCAGACCATCATCACCGACGGCAGCGATTTGTGGGTCTACCGGCCCGAAGACAACCAGGTGTTGGTGGGAAAGGCGCCTTCTTTTTTCGGTGAGGGCAAGGGGGCCGGGTTTTTATCCGATATCAAGACCATTCGAAACAGTTTCCGGATCTCCCTGGAGCCGGCCGATGAACCCACCTTGTATCGTCTCAAGCTGGTACCCAACAGATCCTCGGTGGATTTCATGGAGGTCCGGCTGGATATTTCCAAAAAGCGCTTCGACCTGGTCCGCATCGTCACCTTCAACGTATACGGGGACGAAACCCGCATCGATTTGAAGAATGTCAACTTCAACAACCCACCGCCGGAGGCGCTTTTCCGTTTCGACGTGCCGGAAGGGGCCGACGTGGTGCAGATGAATCCCTAAATCGGTTCATCAATGACAGCGATACCCGTTCGAAAGGATCCAATCATGCAAGCCAAAATCAGAGCGCTGCTCAAGGAAAGAAATGCCATCATGCTGGCCCACAACTACCAGCCCCCCGAAATTCAGGACCTGGCGGACATGTGTGGGGATTCGCTGGAGCTCAGCATTCGTGCCGGCGACACCGATGCGGAGGTGATCGTCTTCTGTGGGGTGCATTTCATGGCGGAGACCGCCTCGATTATCTCCCCGGACAAGACCGTGCTGCTGCCGCGCCTTGATGCCGGTTGTCTGATGGCCGACATGATCGACGCCGAATCACTGGCGGCCAAAAAGGCCAGCCTGCCCCCCATGCCGGTGGTTATTTATGTAAACTCTACGGCCGAAGTCAAGGCCCTGTCGACCATCTGCTGCACATCGGCCAACGTGGTCAAGGTGGTCAACAGCCTGCCGGAACAGGAGATGCTTCTGGCCCCCGATCGAAACCTGGCCATGTATGCGGCCTCCAAAACGGACAAGAAGATTCATGTGTGGGACGGCTACTGTCCCACCCACGAATGGCTGACGGTCTCCGATGTAGAAAAAGCCAAGGCCGACCATCCCGAAGCCATATTCATGGCCCATCCGGAATGCCGTCCGGGGGTGTTGGCCCTGGCGGATGAGGTGGAAAGCACATCGGGCATGCTGCGTTACGCCCGCCAGTCAACCCACGAGGCCTTCATCGTCGGGACGGAAATCGGCATGCTGCATCCCATCCAAAAGCAAAATCCGGACAAGATCTTTTATCCGGCGTCTAAGAAGATGATCTGCCGCAACATGAAGCGAATCGGCCTGACGGACGTGGCCGCCTGCCTGGAGAACATGTCCGGCCAGGTAAAGGTGCCCGAAGATATCCGCATCCCGGCCCTGTCTGCGGTGAAACGGATGGTTGATCTGTCCAGATGAAGCGGTTCGGACTGAAGGTTGAAGGGGGTTCGGTTAATCGCGCTTATTGGGTTCGTTGGGTTTGTTGAGACCGCCGGCCTGGGCCGACCGGATGCCGCTTCTGGATGGGCGCCCGTTAAAACCCCGGCATCTTAAACGTTAGCGTTACTTCACCGGTGCGCCTGTCGATGGAGAGCATCTTTTCGTCTTCCCCCGCGGGGGTGAGTTTTTGACCGGTGGCCATTTCCATCAGACCGCCGATAAACTGCATTCCCGAATTCAGCACCGCTTCGATTTTTTCCGGCGATTGACCGGAAAAGGCACTATCGCTCCTACCGGCTGAATCCGTTGCGGCGGACGGAGCAGTGGAATCCTCCCCGGGTGCCGATTCTTCGGCGATCACGTCCATAGTCGACTCCGCTCGCTGCAGTACTTCGGGATTAAGATAATGGGGTGTGTCTTCCGGGATTTCCTCAGTGGAGGAACTCTTTTGTGGCGGCAGTTCGGGTTCTTCTCCCATCATTTCACGCAACTGGTTGAGCATCTCCGTGCGTTTCTCCCGGGAGAACTCCACCATGTCCGTCGTACCGTCGAATACGCCGTCGAAAAGCTGGGTCTTGAGTTGAATGCCGGTCAGGATTTTTTCTTCGATACTGTTTTTGGTGATCAGGTTGATCACGTTGATGCAGCCGCTTTTTTGACCGATACGGTGGACCCGGCCGATGCGCTGGTTCATCCGCGCCGGATTCCAGGGCAGTTCAAAATTGACGACACAGTCGGCGGCCTGCAGATTCAAGCCGGTGCCGCCGGCATCCGTGGATAAAAATACCCGGCAGTCGGGATTGTGGGTGAATTCATCGATCAGGGCCTGGCGCTTTTTCACCGGTACTTTGCCGGAAAGTTCGACAAAGTTAAGGCCGGCATCGGACAGGTGCCTGGCGATGAGAAAGGTCATGGTGGTCCACTCGCTGAAGATCACCATCTTGCGGCCGTTTTCCACCACCAGCTCTTCGATGACGCCTTCCAGTTCCTTGAGTTTGGGAGAGATGTGGGTCTGGCGGTCGATGAGATAGGTGGAATCGCAGGTCATGCGCATGCGCAGCAGCAACTCCTGGATCCGTCGGAGGTCCATGGGCGTGAGGAATTTTTTGTTGAGCAGCGGCAGCAGAAGTTGCATGTAGCCGGCGTGCATCTGGCGTTGCTCTTCGTGAAGATCGATGTAGTAGTTGTTGACCACCTGATCGGGCAGGTCGGAGAGCACTTCCTCCTTTTTACGCCGGATCACCAGGGGCTGGAGCCGGTCGTGCAGCTGAGACAGATTGTGATAGCCCAGAATCTGGCCCTTCTTGTTGCGCGACAGCATGAAGTGGTCGGCGGCGAATTGCCATAAGGGGGCCAGCATGCGCGGCTCCAGAAACTGAACAATGGAGTAGACATCCTCCAGCTTGTTTTCCAGCGGCGTGCCGGTGAGCACCAGGGCTTGGGTTCGGGGGATGCGCTTGACGGCGTCGGCGGTTTTGGTGGAAAAATTTTTGATGCGCTGGGCTTCATCGAGAATCACCAGGTCGGGCCGGAAACGGTCCAGGAGGGTGACATCTCGAAGTACCGCCTCGTAGTTGGTGATCTTGAATAATCCCGGCCCGGTGAAGTAGATTTTTTTGCGCTGCTGCGGATTTCCCGCCACGATATCGGCCTGCAGGTCTGAAAACCGTTCGATTTCCCGTTTCCATTGCTCTTTCAATGATGCCAGGGTCACCACCAGCACCTTGTCAAAGCCGAAGATTTTCTGCTTGAGTCCCGCCAGGGCGATGGCCTGAAGGGTTTTGCCCAGTCCCATCTCATCGCCGATCAGGGCCGATGTTTTATACAGGGCGAAGCAGACGCCGTCCATCTGGTACGGGTAGAGTTGAATCTTGAGTCCGGGATCCGGAATATCGGCCGCGGCGGCCATCCGGGTCAGCTGCTGCTTCATGAGATGATCGTCCAGGCGGGCAAGGACCGTCTCGCGAATACGGACGCGCTTCTCCCCCTTCAGGGTTTCCATGAGCGGGAGCAGGTCCGACAGCGTGTCTTTCAGGAAATGACCCTCGGGTGAAAAATAGTCGGCCAATGCGGTATTCATCTCTTTGGCACCGGTTGTTTCAGCGGCTCGGAACAGGCGGGGGCGGTCCGATGCCGAATCCCAGTAGATATCCACGAAGGGAAAGCGCTCCTTTTTCACCCGCTGGGAAAAGTCTTTCTTTTGCTTGAGATGATCAACCAGGTGAAGCATATGCTTGCAGGTGCCCAGCCGGTTGGTCAGGTAGTCCGGGCAGTTGCAGTGTCCCGATCCGCTTTCCGGGTCGTGCAGGGTCACTGTGTATTGTTTGCCGGTGGCGGTTTCCACCAAGTGCTCGCCCTTGATCATTTCCCCTGCGGTAACAGTGAAAACTTCCTTGCGCGCCCGCGCGTTACGGTCTTCCAATGCCAGATTGCGGATCTCTTCCGGGCTGAGCCAGTCTTCTTCGACCGCTTCGGTTTTGTCTTCGGTAACCGCTGCTTTCCAGCGTCCCAGGATCGTGGATGCGTCCAACAGGGCGGCCACGGTATGTTTGCAACCGATGCCGGGATAGGGACAGTCGCATGTGCTGGTCACCGTGTCTTGAGCCAGGGCCAGGTTGACGGTGTAGTCGCCGTAATTGCCATCCATTTCATAAACGAATCGGTGGTCGCCGGGGTCGGCGTCCTTCAAAACAAATGCGCCGTGGCGATAGATGCGCTGACCCCGTTGGAAAATAATGTCGGAATCGGCAAGATGCTTGCGGATAAAATCGCTGGTTAGATCCATGGATGCCTCCACGCGTATGGATGTTGATAATCTTGAGGTGTCAATATACGGTGTTTCTATCAGAAGCAATGCATGCATAGTGTGGATTTACGAATGTGTCAAGCCTGTGCGCTAACAAAAAAAAGGCCGGCAACCACACTAAAAAATGGTGCCGGTCCTTTTCACATCGCTACATTGCCGTGTTACATGGCATCCACCATGTCGTCGGGGATGTCGGCGTTGGTGTAGACTTTCTGCACATCGTCGCAGTCGTCCATGGCGTCCATCAGCTTGAGCATGCGTTCGGCCTCTTTTCCCTCCAGGGGGCTCATGTTCTGGGGCAGCATGGTCACTTCGGCATCGCTGAAGGGGATAGCCGCCCCCTCGAGGGCTTCCTTGACGGTATCGAAGTCTTCGGGTGCGGTGATCACCTCGAAGCTGTCATCCTCTTCGCGAACATCCTCGGCGCCGGCCTCCAGGGCGATTTCCATGAGCTTGTCTTCGCCCACTGCGGCTTTGTCCACATTGAAGTAGCCCTTATTGTCGAACATCCAGGCCACACAGCCATTTTCGCCCATGTTGCCGCCGTATTTGTTGAAGATATGGCGGATTTCGGCCACGGCGCGATTCTTGTTGTCGGTCAAAGACTCCACCAGGATGGCGGCGCCGCCGGGACCGTAGCCTTCATAGGAATTCTCTTCGTAGCTAACCCCTTCCAGTTCTCCGGTCCCTTTTTTAATGGCCCGCTCGATGTTGTCCTTGGGCATGTTTTCCGTCTTGGCGGCAGCCACGGCGGTGCGCAGTCGCGGATTGGCTTCCAGATCACCCCCGGCCGTCCGGGCGGCCACGGTGATTTCCTTGATCAATTTGGTGAAAATTTTTCCCCGCTTGGCGTCTTGGGCGCCTTTGCGGTGTTTGATGGAAGACCATTTGTTATGTCCTGACATAGTTTTCTCCTTCTATTTTTTGCTCAGTCCGATCACAAACACTTCGCGGCTGGCTTTGCGTGTACTTTGGGGCCTAAATGATACCTGCCGATGGAAGCGCCGTTTCACGGCATCGGTAAAGGCCTTGAAATCGCCTCCCTGGAAAATCTTGCAGGCGAAGCTGCCGCCTGGAACTAGGGTCTTGTCGGCAATGTCCAGGGCCGCTTCGCAAAGCCCCACGGAGCGGGCCTCGTCCACGTGCCGGTTGCCCGAGGTGGCCGGTGCCATGTCGCTGAGCACCACATCGAAACGGGTCCGGCCCAGTTCGGTCAGGTGACGTTCCAGGTCCGCCACATCGCCGGTGATCACGCTCACGTTGCCCGGCAGTCTGATGGTGACCGGTACCAGATCGATCCCCACGATGCGGCTGCCGGGACCCGCCGTCCGGACGGCAAACTGCAGCCACGATCCCGGCGCACAACCCAAGTCCAACACCCGTGCCCCCCAGCCCAGAATTCGGTGCTTTTTCTGGATCTCCTGGAGTTTGTACACCGATCGGGCCGCGAAACTGTCTTTTTTGGCCTGGCGGGTATAGTGATCCGCCCACGGGTTCTTTTTCTGATTGGCTGATTTCATATCTTTTTGCCCATTTCAAGTCAAGTCAAACCACCCCGGTGGGGTGAACTTAATACCCAATATAATAAGTGTGTTGTCATTCCGCTTGGCATTCGCGATGGTATCGGGACGGCAAGGAGGCGGCGACGCAGTCGACACCGTGCAACCTGTTCTCGTCAGAACAACAGCGCCACGGCAGCGCTCACGCTCTCCACCCCTTCCAGGGTGATGCCTTTGGGACGCTTCATCCGCTTCAGGCTGCCCACCGGGGCCACGATCCGGGAAAAGCCCATCTTTTGGGCTTCGGAGATACGGGTGTCAACATTGCCCACGGCTCGCACCTCACCGGCCAGACCGACCTCGCCGACCACCATGGTGTCCCTGCGAATGGGCCGGTCCAGAAAACTGGAGGCGATGGCCGACACGATGCCCATGTCTACGGCCGGCTCCATGATTTTTACGCCGCCGGCCACATTCATGAAGATGTCGTGGCCCATCAGGTGCATGCCCAGCTGTTTTTCCATGACGGCCACCAGCAGGGCCACCCGGTTCTGGTCGAGGCCCAGGATGGTCCGCCGGGGAGTGCCGAAGTTGGTACTGGACGCCAGGGCCTGGAGTTCCACCAGGATGGGGCGGGTACCTTCCATGCTGGCCGTCACCACGGAGCCGGGGGCGTTTTCCGGCCGTTCGGAAAGGAACACGGCAGACGGGTTGGCGACCTCCCGCAATCCGCTCTCCTTCATTTCGAAGACGCCGATCTCATTGGTGGAACCGAAGCGGTTCTTCACCGCCCGCAGGATGCGAAACACGTGGTTGCGGTCCCCTTCGAAATAGAGCACCGTATCCACCATGTGCTCCAGCAGCCGCGGGCCGGCAATGGCGCCTTCCTTGGTCACATGGCCCACCAGGAAGGTGGGGATGCCCGTGCGTTTGGCCATGAGCATCAGCCGCATGGCGGACTCGCGCACTTGGCTCACGCTGCCCGGGGCCGAGGTGATCTCCGGGCTGAACACCGTCTGAATCGAATCCACCACCAGTACATCCGGACGTTCGCTCTCCACCATGGCCATGATCGCATCGATATCGATCTCCGACACCACCAGCAGGGTGGGCGACACGGTTTCCAACCGGCGGCTGCGCAGGCGTAGTTGGCGCACCGATTCCTCGCCGGAAACATAAAGCACCTTGTGGCCGCCGGTGGCGATGCCGTGTAGGGCCTGGAGCATGATTGTGGATTTTCCTATCCCGGGATCACCGCCGATGAGCACCAGGGTGCCGGCCACCAGACCACCGCCAAGCACCCGGTCGAACTCTTTGATGCCGGTGGACATGCGTGCCTCGTCGACAATGTTGACGGCGTCGATGGGCACTGGGCGGTTGCCCTTCGCCGACATGATTTTTCTCCCGGTCGCTGCCGTATGTCGCACCTCTTCGGCAAAGGCGTCCCAGGCGCCGCATTCGGTGCATCGGCCCATCCACTTGGCGGATTCATATCCGCAGGACTGGCAGGCAAAGTGGGTTTTTACGGTTTTTCGTGCCATGGTTTTGTATTTAACGTTTTAATTTTTAGGCGTTAAGTGTTACGTATTCGGAAAATAAAACCGCCAACGAGGCGGTTTCACCCGAAAGGCGTCCATGCCCATCCCATGATCGACTACCACGTCCACACCAGCCTTTGCAACCACGCCACCGGCACCATGGAACAGTACGTCCGGACGGCGGTGGCCAAGGGGCTTTCCGGCATCTGTTTTCTGGATCACCTGACCCTTCAGGAGGCGGGGCGTGCCAACGCCATGTCACCGCAGGAAGTACCCATGTATGTGGAAGCGGTCCGCCGCCTGGCCCGGCAGTACCGGGGCCGGATCAGCATCCGCGTGGGGCTGGAAGTCGACTTTTCACCCCATCATGTGGACCGATGCATCGAGATCATCAACACCGTCGACCTCGATGTGGTGGGCAGCAGCGTCCATTTTATCGACGGTGAAGACGTGGTCTCCCGGCGCTCGGCCTGGAGTCGGGGCGAACTCAGCCCCGATGCGGTTTACACGAAGTATCTGGGCGTACTGGATTCTATGCTGGATTATGATTACTTCGATGTGGTATGTCACCTGGATCTGCCCAAAAAATTCAACCGACGCCCGTCACCGTCTGCGGCCCAGGGCTTTCGGGAGCTTTTGGAAAAGATCCGGGAAAAAAACCTGGTCGTAGAACTGAACACCAGCGGGTTTCACTATCCCGTAAGAGAGACCTTTCCCTCACCGGAACTGCTTGGCCGCTGTGCCCGGCTTCGGGTTCCTGTGGTCGTCGGTTCCGATGCCCACGCGCCCGAATCGGTGGGCAGGGATTTCGATCGGGCCCGGGACCTTCTGGACGCCGCCGGCTACCGGCATCTAACCGGTTTTTCCCACCGGCAGCGGGAGGCTGTTTTGCTTTGACAATGTTGTTGTGGACGCGCTTGCTTAACATGGAGGAGATGGATGGTCATGATCGACGATATTCTGCAACTTAAACACAGACGATTTATGCCCCGTGGCGTGGCCATCCTGCTCGTTTTGCTGGTTGGGCCGTTAGTGGCTGCACATGCCGCCGATTCTGCGGGATCCTTTCAAGCCCTCCAAGCGCGTTTGATCGAAGATGGCTTCGACAGCGCCCGCATTCTGACCCTTTTCGCCAGTCCCGATGTCTCCTTCGAAAAGGGAGGGGTTAGCGCCTATTTCATGCATAACGAGGCCAAGCTGAACTACAAGCAGTTCACGCGAGTATGGAATGTCTCGTCGGCCAAAAAATACATGAAGGAACACCGGCAGGCCCTGGATGCGGCACAGCAAACCTACGGTGTGGACAAAGAGGTGATCACTGCCATCATTCTAGTAGAGACCAGGCTGGGCACCTACACGGGCAAAAAATCGGTGATCAACACGCTATCCACCCTCTCTGCCATGGCCGACGAGATGCCCCGCCAGGCGATCTGGGAGAACCTGCCTGACAACGACAGGCGCATGTCCCGAACGCAGTTTGAAAAAAAGGCGGACCAGAAATCCAGCTGGGCCTACCGGGAACTCAAGGCCTTTTTGATCTACACGGAAAAGGAGGGCATGGATCCCACCGCCATCAAGGGGTCCTACGCCGGCGCCATGGGGATTTCCCAGTTCATGCCCAGCAATATCGCCCCTTACGGCAAAGACGGCAACGCCGACGGACAGGTGGACCTGTTTGTCCACGCCGACGCCATCTCCAGCATTGCCAGCTACCTGAAACACTACGGATGGAAACCGGGGATCTCCCGGGAAAAGGCCTTCAAAGTGGTCTATCACTACAATCACAGCAAATACTATGTGAACGCCATCCTCGACGTTGCGGATAAATTGAAAGGCTGATCCATCATGAGCACCGGCATGTTCGTGGTTCTCACCGGCATTGTGTTTTTCCTGCTTACCTGCGTCGCCCTTCTGGACATCGCCCGCAAAGATTTCGGGTCCATCCAGATGAAAGCGCTATGGGCATTCGTCGTGGCCTTGGTGCCATTCATCGGCGTGTTGATCTATTTCCTGTTCGGCTTCAGAAAGGGCAAACGGTCCGCCGCCGACGCAGCGGTGGAATAAGGCAGCCTTATTCAAGCCATTCAGGAATTTGCAACGGATAAATATTGTTTGACAAAAGCTGCGCTTTTCTATATGGATGCGTCTGTTTTTTCAAATGGTCCCATCGTCTAGTGGTTTAGGACGCCGGCCTCTCACGCCGGTAACTCGGGTTCGAATCCCGGTGGGATCACCAATTATAAATTTCCTTTCTTTTCAAAGGGTTGAGCCGAATCGGCGCAACCCTTTTTTATACCCTTTTTTGCCGTCCCCCACCGTATCCCCCACCGTATCCCTCAC
>Ga0209633_10001025_pt1 | contig 30158 bp, 27 predicted proteins | sample Cruoilmetagenom1_FD_187290 | JGI IMG/M metagenome (GOLD analysis project Ga0209633, IMG submission 187290) | Oil polluted marine microbial communities from Coal Oil Point, Santa Barbara, California, USA - Sample 1 (SPAdes) (version 2) | ecosystem: Environmental > Aquatic > Marine > Oil seeps ... | reverse complement strand
AAACTCAATACTATTAACACTATCCTCGGGTAATTCATCAGTTTCAATACTGCGGTTCTCTAATGGTGAATCTCTAAAATCACTTTCTGCGTGATTCGCATCAGAGCGCTTTTTACCCAACCAGCTTCGCCAGCGGTTTCTAACTTTTTGACGGCGGTGCCAGTCGTTAATCCTGCTTTGTAAAATCCGGTAAAACAGGGGAGGCCACTCGTGGCTTTTTTTGTTTGAATACTTACTAACTAGTTTGATCATGGCATCCTGAACGATGTCCAGTGCAACGTCTTCATCCCTTGTAGCAACACGAGCCATTATAAATGCACGTTTTTCGCTGTGGATTAGAAATTGCTCAATGTCAGTAGCTGTATTCAAAATTCTCCTTGTTTCTAGCTTTAACGTTTAAGGATGTTTTTGGTTGACACAAATAAAAACTTATTTATTTGTCAACCGATTCAAAAGTAGCTCGTTGTATATGGCATAGGCGGGAAAACTCCGTCTATTAACCCATACAAGAATAAGGATAGCATTATGAATTTACTAAATATCAAAAATAAAATTATCGCAGTGTCACTGCTTGTTGCTATGACAACATTAAGCCAGTCTGTGATGGCAGGAACCAATAGCTCAGGTGTTGATAATAAACAGGACAATCAAAAAGATCGGATTAAACAGGGAGTTCACTCTGGACAATTAACGGGTCAGGAAGCTTGGCAATTAGGTAAACAACAGGGAAAAATATATCATAAAGAACAACGGTTTAAGGCTGACGGAAATTTTACGCGTCGTGAACGTGCGGCAATACATCGTGATTTGAACATATCATCAAAAAGTATTTATCGTCAAAAACATGATAGACAGACTTGGGGAGTTGCACGGTCTGGTATCAGAAGCCCGGCTATCAATAAAAGACAAGTTAAGCAGAGAAAACGTATAGGTCAGGGAGTTCGCTTAGGTGAGTTAACAGGGCGTGAGGTTGCAAAGCTGGGTCGTCAACAAGCGCGAATTCATAAAAAGGAACGTCGTTTTAAATCAGATGGTAGATTCACAAAACGCGAACGTGCCAGAGTCCATAAGAGCCAGAATCGTGCTTCAAAGAATATCTATCGTAAGAAGCATAATGGACGAAAGCGTCACTAAACCTTTAAGTTTTTTCCACGGATTTTCTACCCCCTCCCCAACCCTCCCCCTGCTAGGTGGAGGGAGCTTTATGCAATCTGTGGAAAAACTTAGCTAATAATATTATGCTCGGGGCCATAAGGGAAACCGGTAATATTACGGTTTCCGTCTTCTGTAACGACTAAAATATCATGTTCTCGGTAACCACCTGCACCTGGCATATTTTCAGGTAACATAATCATGGGCTCCATTGAGACTACCATATTGGGTTCCAGCACAGTTTCGATATCTTCGCGTAATTCCAGTCCGGCTTCACGGCCATAATAATGACTTAACACCCCAAAAGAGTGACCATAACCAAAAGTGCGGTATTTTAATAAATCGTATTCGGCATAGATTTCATTTAGTGCTAGTGCAATATCACAGCAACGCATGCCCGGTTTGATAAGTCTTTTACCTTCGTCATGTACTTTGCAGTTTACCTCCCATAATCGCAAATGTTCATTAGAAGCTGTTTCCGCGAATAGAGTTCTTTCCAAAGCAACATAATAACCAGCCACCATGGGAAAACAGTTAAGGCTTAGAATATCGCCGTGTTCAATTTTGCGTGCGGTGACCGGATTATGCGCACCGTCAGTATTTATGCCAGATTGAAACCATGTCCAGGTATCTAATAATTCAACACCGGGGAAAACCTTGGCAATTTCACGAACCATGGTTTGCGTTGAATGTAACGCCACTTCATGTTCAGCGACACCGACGCCAATTGCTTCTACACAGGCTGCACCGCCAAGGTCAGCAATGCGGGTCATTTTGGTGATATGTTCGATTTCTTCTGCTGATTTAATGGTGCGCAAGCGCATTGCGCCTTCGCTAATATCAATAAACTCGCAATCGGGTAGAGCGGTTTTTAATTTATCCAGCATTTGTAGTGAGACTTGGTCGGCTTCAATACCAACGCGTTGTTTTCCCTTAATGAGTGAAGCAACTGCTTTAAAGTAATTATCACGTTGCCAGTCGGTGAATACCAGATTGTCACCAAAGGTACGCCTTGCAGGTTGGCCGCCATCGATATTGGCGGAAATAGAAGTTGCCTTATCATCTGTAATTACAAGACCATAGTGCCGCCCGAATGAGCAGTACATAAAATCGGCATAATAATTGATATTGTGATAACTGCTCATGAGCACCGTATCAATCTGTTGCTGTTGCATTAGGCCGCGTAGTCGTTGCTGGCGGTTATTCATTTCATCTGTGCTAAACGTAGCAATAGCGCGTTCACCATTATCAATGGTGATTAAGCTAGGTAAATCTGATGTCATTCCATACTACTCATTATTTCAACACTTTGGCGCAGGGTGCGGTGAATCGGGCAGCGATCTGCAATATCCAGCATTCTATGATGTTGTTCGTCAGTAAAGTCACCTTCAAGGTGGATTTTACGGGTTATTCGCGAAGGTGAATTATCTACTTTATTGGGTGGAATGTAATTTAGGCGTACTGAAATCACATCCAGCTTTATTTTTTTCATTTCGGCATACATGGATAATGTGATAGAAGTACAACTGCCAAGTGCGGATAGCAGCAGTTCGAATGGTGCTGGTCCTTTATCATCACCTTTTAAGTCTTTCGGTTCATCGGACAAAAATGAATGGTTGCCAGTGGTGATTTTCTGGGTATAACGGTTTGTTGTGTTTTCTACCAAGACTTCTTTCATTATGCCTCCTCTTTTTTTAATCAATATTGTCTTAATACTAGTAGAAAATGATTAAAAAACCGCCAGAAAAAGCTATTTTTTCATAATGGCACCCCCCCCACTTTTTAGTATCAGCGCTTATTTTCGTATATTAATTGTAATGAATTGATGCTTTATAATATATAAAAGTGAAAATATCCCCCGTATATTAAATCTGAAGTACGATGGTATAGTGTAGCTGTAGATACCAATAACGTCATACCCGTATGCTTTTAACGGGGATTTGATCTATTTGAACTCGGCAAGATTCCCGATAGGAGCATTCGGGAATGACGATCCTATTATGATAAATACGGTCCATCAGAAAAAGAGTGAAATATTCCCACATTATGATATGGTAGGCATCAAATGCAAAATGAAATAAACAATCCAAAAATTATTCAGCCCTTTCCTGCTCTAATCAGGACGATTCGTAGGGTTTTATATCCATTGGTGCGTTTGTTATTAAAAACCGGAATGACTTTCCCTCAGTTGGCTGAGTTACTCAAAGAAGTTTATGTGGATGTTGCTGATAAAGAATTCTGCATTGCAGATAAAAAGCAAACACAGACGCGTCTCAGTTTTCTTACCGGAATTCATCGCAAAGATATAAAGCGCTTACATAAACAATCACGGGATATGGATGAGCCAGAGAATATAAGTGTGGGAGTACAGCTGGTTTCTAAATGGATTCAGCAACCGCGCTATCTGGACAGTTCTGGAAAACCATTAATCTTGCCCTTAAAAACTAACAATAAACAATCTAAACAAAAGCCCAGTTTTGAAGAACTAGTGGAAACAGTTTGCAAGCAGGATATAAGACCTCGGGTGATTCTGGATGAATGGCTTAATCTGGGAATTGTTACTTTAAGTGATGACAATCAAGTGGAGTTACTCACCGAGGCCTTTATCCCTAAGGAAGGACTTGCCGAGAAAGCCTTTTTCGTTGGTCACAATATTGCAGATCACTTAAGTGCTGCCTCTCAAAATTTACTTTCTGATACGCCACAATTTTTTGAACGCTGTGTTTATTACGATGACTTAAGTGAAGAATCCATTGCTGAGTTACAACAGTTAGTAGAAGAGCAGGGGATGAACACATTAAAAATAGTCAATCAACGCGCATCCGAGTTAAAGATGCAGGATATGGCTAAAAATGGCAATAAACAACGCATCAATATAGGTCTATACCTTTACCATGAATAGGATTTTAAAAATGAAGAGCATAAAAAAAATATTATACGTCGGTACATTAATTACAACGTGTGCCTTACTTGTTTCATGTGGTGGTGACGGGATTGGTGGCACAGGTATTGGGGTCGAAGACAATATGGGAATCTCGGATGCACAGGGTAAACTGGTTCGCAGTAATGAAGCAGATTTATCCGCTTATTTTCAGGATTCCATAAAGCGCAGTAATTCACCTGATTTCAATGGTCAACTTGGAGCTGAGGAAAATACAGATGGCGATTTCTCAGTTAATGCTCCTACCATCTCTGAAGATTCTGGAGGTTCTGTAAATAACCCGCTGGCATCTTCAACCAATATTCAGGAGCAGGGTGTCGATGAAGCCGATTTAATTAAAACAGATGGTCGATTTGTTTTTAGTGTTAATAAGCCGTCCAATGTATTTTTCGCTGCTGCTACTTCTATTTTTCCACCCAATCCTGGTGAGAAAGTATCTGATGAAATCAGGATTATGGATACGCAGGGTGCTGCTGGTTTTGCCGAAGTAAAACGTCTGGCAAGTAAGGACAAAAGCTGGAATATTTCCGGCATATATCTGCATCAGGATGAGAAACGTCTGATTGCGCTTTCATCTGAAAATCAAAATTATTATAGTCACTGGTTTGAAAGTAGTTATTTTGCGGCACAGCAAACCGAAGTCATTCTGCTTGATGTCAGCGAACCTGCTACTGCAGCAATAGAAAAGACCATAAGTTTTGATGGTCAGCTCATTGATAGCCGCCGCAATGGTGATACTTTGTATATGGTGTTACGCCATTTCCCCGATTATCAATATATTGATGACAACAAACTAGCAAGTACAACCAGTGATGATTTCTTACCGAGCTATCGAGTCGGCAATACGCCTGAGCAACTGATTTCAAAACCACAAAACTGCTTTTTGGAAGATGGGCAAAAAGGCTCTGTTGATGTCATCACGCTGGTAGCGGTTGATCTTAAATCGGCAACACCGAAAATTAATAGTCAATGTTATGTGGGAAATGTTGAGGCGATTTATGCTTCTCAGCTATCGCTATATCTGGCAACTACTCGCTGGAATTATCAAGTAAGTAATGGTATTGCAGATTATGGTGATACCGAAGTAACCACTGATATTCACAAATTTTCCTATAAGGGACTGGACTTTGACTATCGTGGCTCGGGTGAAGTTGATGGGCACTTAGGTCATAGACAAAGCAGTAAATCCTTCCGTTTTAGTGAAAGTCAGGATGAGTTGCGGGTTATCACCTTTGATGAAGATCTTTGGGTGTCACCGGGTTTTCCAATAGCTATTGATGATGAAGTGGTTGTTGGAACTGAAACCGCTGAGGCAGTTTCAAGTTCCCCTGTACGAGCAAAATCTTCTGTAAACTCCCCAGTTTCCTTAAGTATTCTAAAAGAAGATCCTGCTAAGAAGGCATTAAAGCTGGTTTCAAAGTTACCCAATGCAAATCGTCCTGCTCCCATTGGTTTGCCGGGCGAGCAACTTTATGCCACTCGTTTTATTGGCAAGCGAGCCTATGTCGTCACTTTTCGTGTTACCGACCCGCTTTATGTGTTGGATTTAAGTGATTCCAGTGATCCTTTTATAGCAGGTGAACTTAAGGTTGATGGTTATTCTGAGATATTACAACCAATCAGCGAAACCTTATTGCTCGGTATTGGCAAAGACGCTATTCCTGCACAGTCTGATGGTTTTGGCGGTGATGGGCGCGGCGCATGGTATCAAGGTGTTAAGCTATCATTGATAGATGTCAGTGATGCGGCTAATCCTCGTGAGGTTGATAAAACCATTATTGGCAAGCGTGGTACAGAATCCACCGCGCTACACACACATCACGGACTGACCACCTTAAAAGTAAATGACAGCGTTCGTTTGGCATTACCTGTGCGACTGCATCAGGAAGAATCTCCGGTAGTTAATAGTTCAGAGCCAGCGTCTAGCTATCATAAATACAAGCAACTAGGTTTGTATCGTTATGAAATTGATATTGAAAACCAGCGAATTAATGCCATTCCGGCGATGATTATTAGCGATTCACTGAATCAATTTCCAGACATCTATAATGACCGTAGCGTGCTCATAGAAAATGAAGTTTATTATATGCACGATGGTAAATTTTGGACTCAGGACTGGCAGGGTATTAGCGAGATTATAGGGCCAAAATAGGACGTTTGAATGCACATGGCACCCCTCCGGGTTTTTTGTATCAGCCAGTAATAGTTACGACTTTGTTCTCCCCCTTAGAGAGTGGCGCAAAAGTCCCAGCGTAGGTTGGCGCTGTTTGAGAGGGGAACTTAATTTCTTTTTATCGCAGAGTACGCAGAGAGATACAGCGCAGAGATTCGCAGAGTTTTCTCTGGTTTTGTTGTTCTCAGCTAACTCTGCGAAAATCTCTGCGCTTTTTGCGTTAAGTTTTTTGATTTCGCTGATACTGAGCTTTGCATAAATTCTAGCAGTCGTTAAAAAAGCTAACGAGCTATCATTCAAAACTGGGGAGGGTGCCACTGAATCCGTTGTCGCTTATGCCTAATGTTTATGAGACAAGATCCATATAATAACAATAACTTATAAGTGTATTGTTAAACTTTACTCCGAAGCTGCAGGCTTAGAATTTGAACTCTCATTATTATTATCAGCTACCTCGAGATAGTTATTCTTTTGAGTGTAAAGAAGTGATGAAACATCAATCAGGTTACGAGAAACCTGGATGGCGATGGCACTATCATTCATGAGTGATGTTGCCATGGCATTGGTGATAAGATGTTCACGAACCAGCTTATCAACAGTTCCGTTAAGTAAGGCATCGTGCTTTTCTACCTTTTCTTTTAGGGACAGACATTTTTTCCTATGATCTTCTTCTAATAGTCCTGTTTTTGTTGCGCGAGTTAGGCGTAATGTTTTAAGAATCATCTTTCTCATGTCATTATATTCTTTGCGTATATATTCATTATCAGAATTTAAATACTGATTCATATTATGATGCAAAGGTTTAATCTCTTTTACCATTGCAACCATAAGTCGATCTGCTCTTAGAATACTTCTTATTGCCTTGATTTTTTCTTCATCAAGCTCGAATTGTGTTTGTAGGCTGGTCGCATATTCTACGATCTGACTATAGATATTCTTAAACTTTTCATAATAAATCCTGTCGACATCTAGTTCAATTATATGAATGTTTTCAATTACTTCTTTTAATTCAATATCTGATTCAATCTCTCTTCGATGTACATTTAAACCATGTGTAATTACTTTGTAGGACGTTTTTTCCAATAAACGTAATGATTCATCAAGCAGTGCTTTAATGCCTGTTTGTGGATACTTAAGAGAGGATTTATCAAGAAAACGTGGCTCTTCAAGGATAACTTTTTTCTCTTCTACTTTTGGTACCATCAATTTAACAATACGGCTGATAAAAGGGATGAAATTGATCATTATTACTGTATTAATAATGTTGAAGATGGTGTGAAAAAGAGCTAGTGCAACAGGAATTGCGGCTGTTTGTACAAAGGGAGAATCGCCTTCAATTTTTTGTGTAACAAAGTCGATAGCACTCAGAAAAGGAGTAAACAGAATTAACATCCAGACAACACCAGTGATGTTAAAAATGAAATGTGCTCTTGCCGTTCGCTTTGCCTTATAGTTGGCAACCCAGGCTGCTAGATTGGCAGTAATAGTTGTGCCAATATTCTCACCTAATATCATCGCTACGGCCATATCAAAGGGTATCCAGCCTTCGTAACACATAATAATGGTAATCGCCATGGTTGCACTGGATGATTGGATGACGACCGTTAAAATTGTTCCAATTAAAAGGAATAATAAAATAGAGAGAAACCCCTTACTGGTGTATTCCGCTAGAAAAGCCAGCGCTTCAGGGTTTGATTTTAAGTCAGGGACGGCATCCTTAAGGTACTGTAAACCAATAAATAGCAGGCTAAAACCAACAATAAATAAGCCCCAATGCTTAAGTGTTTTTTTCTTGGATAAGCTCATTAAAAAGCCTAAACCCATCAAGGGTAGGGCAACTGCGGCCATATTGACTTTAAATCCCAATAATGAAATCAACCATGCGGTGACAGTGGTACCAATATTAGCCCCCATAATGACACCAATGGATTCTGTCAAAGAGAGTAATCCTGCATTACTAAAGCTTACAATCATCAAGGTAGTCGCAGAAGATGACTGAATGATTGCGGTAATTACAAAACCAGTTAGTACCGCAAACAGCCGATTGGAAGTTGCAGAAGCAAGAATGCTTCGCATGCTATCTCCAGCGAGATCCATAAGGGCATCACTCATGACTTTCATGCCATAGAGGAAAATACCTAAGGAACCGAGTAGGGTTAGAAAGTCAAAAAAGCTATAATTCATTTGAGATGGTAACGCTGGTCATTATAAATTTCCGGTTTGTTTACCCTTAACACATAGAATAATTCATCGATGTCATTGTAGCAGAATCTTGATAACACGAATCTACATGTACTGATACTATCTACGATAGTATTCCTGGTGGCTGGAAACCATAGAATGACTATACTTAAAACGAATGCCTTGAACTTGAAAACTTGGCGTTGCCAGAACTCATCTAGGCTAATTATTTTAAAATACATTTTTGCCTAACAAAAAATGTATCCGCTGATACTAAAAACCTAGGGGGGTGCCACACAATCCGCTGATACTAAAAACCTAGGATTTCCAATATTATTACAATTGCTTTGGAAATAGAACCTAGTAAAATTCACCCTATGTTTATAGAACCTCCCATAGAATACATCCAGCCCGTGTTTCGTCCGCCTAGCGAAGGACGTTCCCTTATCCTGCAAGTTTCCAATGGTTGTAGCTGGAATAAATGCACTTTTTGTGAGATGTACACAGCGCCACAAAAGAAATTTTCGCCTAAAGCTGAAGACAAAGTCATTGAAGAAATCAAACGTTGTGGCGAACAACTGCCTCAAACTCGAAGAGTGTTTTTAGGTGATGGCGATGCGATGGTTTTGTCGGTAAGGCGCTTAAAAACTATCTTAGAAGCCATCAAACAATATCTACCTTCGGTTACACGAGTCTCCGCATATTGTTTACCGCGAAATATCAAAAACAAAAGTGAAGCTGAGTTGCAAGATTTGCACGAGTTAGGGCTAGGATTGATTTATATAGGTGCTGAATCGGGTGATGACGAAGTGCTCGAAAAAATAAATAAAGGAGAAACCTTTGAGACAACAAAAGACTCCATTCTAAAAGCTAGAGCAGCAGGAATAAAAGTCTCAGTAATGATAATTAACGGCATGGGTGGAAAGAAATTCTCAGCGCAACATGCGATTAATTCTGCAAAATTAGTTAATGCTACTCAGCCAGAATATCTAGCTACTTTAGTATTATTTGACCATAGTCAGGAAGGTAAAATTGAGCAGGGTTTTAATGGTGATTTTACGCCACTAAATAGCGCTGAATTATGTGAAGAAATGCGTTCTTTTATTCAACACACTGAACTCGACAAATCTATTTTCAGAAGCGACCACGTTTCCAATCATCTTGTTTTAAAAGGTGTTTTAGGTAAGGATAAAGAACAGTTTCTGGAGAATATTGATGATGCTATTGCTCATTTTAAAGCCCATCCTGAGATTCAACATAGGCCATCGGGTTTTTAGAGAGCTTTAGAATTACTGATAAAGTCTATTCGATAACTTCCTTTTTAACGCAGAGTACGAAGAGAAATACAACGCAGAGTTTCACAGAGCTTTTTCTTTTTTTGTTCTCAGCGACCTCTGCGAAAATCTCCGGGTTCTTCGCGTTAATTTTTTTATGATTTTCCGCTGATACTAAAAACTGGGGAGGGTGCCACGCAATCCAAAAGTTGTAAAAAAGGACACCTATAATTTCTGTGTTTTTATCACCCATGAAAGATATTTTCTTGAGTTTTAAATTATGGGTGCCCTAGTTTTTTACTACTTAAAGCGCAACAACTTTATTTGCACAAGGGCCTTTTTGACCTTGGCCAAGTTCATATTCAACTGCTTGCCCATCAGCAAGTGTGGCGTATTCATCGCCACTTTGTATTTCTGAATGATGAACAAAAAGATCTTTGCTGCCATCTTCAGGTGTAATAAAACCAAAACCTTTACTGGCGTCGAACCACTTAACTGTACCTTTACTCATATTTTACTCTTTATATTAATTAACTGCAGAACTCTGCGTGTAGCAGTATAAAGGTTTATGAGCACTAAAACTGATAAATACGAAAATGAGTGATACCAGCTGTTAATCCAACGCCTGATTTTTTTATGGGGTATATTGGGAACTCATCCCTCCTCCACTGAGGTCGGACTACTTTTTATCATTTCATTTGATCATCGTAGGTATAACAACACTCCTCAAACAGTACAGAGGCTGCGAAGACTGCATAGTTTTCATAACACACAACTATCCACACAACAAAAGCCAGGAGTACAAATCATGAGTAAAGGACTAAACAGTAAAAAACAAATCAAGAAAGTAGCCCTACTGACGCCCAAAGAAAAGAAGGCTGCTAAGCAGAGAAAAAAGCCGCAAAAGGTCGAAAAAACAAAATAGGTGGATGAAGGAATCAATCAGCCAATCCGCTGATCCCAAAAACTGAGGAGGGTGCCACGTAAGCGATTAAAGAAATCAAGAACAGGGATAAGTGGTCTGATTTTGAGTATTAAATGATGGATATCCTAAGTTTCTGAGTTTTAATCTTTGCTAGAGTATGCTATTTCAGCCTAGAAATTACTGGACAGACTTCATCAGGGCGTGTTGTTAGGTTTTTTTAATTATAGCTTCTATTTTTGTAGCTCTAGGTGTTGCACTTAGAACTTGAATTCAGCATAGCTGAGTGAAAATCATCCTTACCGCTCTCGCCTCTTCACCCCAAGGTGCAATATTAGTCATTTGAAGCACCAGTGTATTATCTGGTCTCTCAGATAGTTTACTCTGCCAGCCCCAACTCGGGTTTGATGGAACATCATAAGTATTGCTAACGGTAAAAATCCCCCATGTATTTAATACATTAGTACATTCTACTGGCATTGACTGATGCCAACTATCGACCCAAATTGCCCCATTATCGTTAAACGTAAAACCTCCATTATTTTCATCACCTTCGTAGTTCCAACTGTAGGTTATAGCGCCATTTTTTATTTGTAGTTGACAATCATATGCATTTGCAATATTTCCTTCTGGGTCTAGCCATAACTCACCTTTACCAGTCCAATTTGTTCCTTTTAACTCGTCAAGCTTTTTCATATTTATACAACTCCTTTAACAGCCTAATTCTGTGCTTTTTTTCCACAAATTAACTGCTTTTTCTATAAATTCATTTATCTTTGTCTCAGATAAAGAAAGAGATTTATTGAATCTTATACAGCTTTTACCTGTATTAATTCCTTTTAATAGTTCGCCACTAGGGTCAATTTTCTTCAAATCTCCAACATAAAGACTAACATAGTTTTTTTGAGCATTAAGATGAAACACATTGCTTTTATCATCACCATAACAAAGCATTTTATAACTTATACCCTCTTGTAATTCTGGGGCTGTTAACTGAATTAAAGCTCTAATTTTTAAGAGTTTCTCTCGCCTCCAGTCATTATCAAGTATATAGATATATTCTGATGGGGTTGTTACGTCATACTGCATGATAATCCCTTATTGTAATTACACATCTCCCCTTTTTTGTCACTTTTTGTACGAGGGTAAGTGATTTCTTAATGCTTGTACTATATGCTTTGCGTCGCAGACACATAACAGTGTATTAACAAGGTCTTAAACCCCAGTTTTTGAATGAGGTTATTTCCACAATGCCTAATAAGCTCCTAATTTATATCACAATAAGTGAATTTCATATTTATTAAATTATCACTATCACGGTCAAGCTATTGGCACCCCCCTAGTTTTTGAGATCAGCGGATCACATGGCCCCCTTAGTTTTTTAGTGAGCTTGCCGTTTTGTTGTTTAAAACGGACATCTCACTTATTAGTGTAAAACCGTTAGCATCAGCCCCACAAAACCTCTACCTTAAAGCTTAAAATCCTCACCCAAATAGATTTCTCGAACTTGTTGGTTATCAAGAATAGATTGAGGTGAGCCGGCAGCGAGTATATTGCCATTGCCTAAAACGTAGGCTCGATCACAGATGCTTAGTGTTTCGCGGACATTATGATCGGTGATGAGTACGCCGATTCCTCGGTTTTTAAGGTGCGAAATGATTTTTTGAATTTCTATAACAGAGACTGGATCAACGCCTGCAAATGGCTCATCTAGAAGTATAAATGAGGGTTCAGTTGCCAAAGCTCTGGCGATCTCGACTCTGCGGCGTTCGCCCCCTGATAAGCTCATTCCAAGAGAGTCTCTTAGATGGGTGACCTGAAATTCTTCCAGTAAGCTTTCAAGTTTGTCGCGCCTTGCTTGCTTGTTTAAATCTTTGCGGGTTTCGAGTATGGCGTAAATATTATCTGCCACCGTTAATTTGCGGAAGATGCTGGCTTCTTGGGCAAGATAACCAATGCCGTGGCGTGCCCTTAAGTGCATGGTGAGTTTGGTTAGGTCGATTGATTCATTTTCTGAGTTAAGTGTTACAGTACCCTGGTCACAGGCGACTAGTCCGACCACCATATAAAAACACGTGGTTTTGCCAGCACCATTCGGGCCGAGAAGGCCGATGACTTCTGAGCTGTGAATTTCTAGCGAGATACCTTTAAGTATGGCCCGTTTTCCATAGCTTTTGTGTAAATCACTTGCGATTAAAGCACTCAAGATAAATAGCCTGGTTTAATTAGACTTGTTGCTAGGGTAAAAAATTGCTTTTACGCGGCTTTTGCCTGGTGTGTTTTTATTGCCTGCTTTTAATTCTCCGCTACGTGTTGAGTAGTCAATATGATTGCTACTGAATTTATCATTGTTTTGTGAGATAACGGCATTACCATCAAGTACGATTCGTTTTTCCTTAACCAGATAGATAATACGATTTGCCTGGCCTTTCGCCATTTTTCCATCGTCCATTTTCTGCTCAAAACGAACCGGGCTACCATTTGCTGTTATTTTGCTGATTTCATTTTTGGGTGCATTGATTTCTATTTTGCTGGCATTAAATTTGAGACTGCCCTGAGTGATTGAAACATTGCCTTCGTAGATCGCAAAGCCTTTGTTCTTATTGAAAACAACACTGTCTGCATCGATATGCACAGGCTTTTTGATATCTTCTTTTAGGGCAAAGCTAGATGATGTCAAAAGTATTGAAATAACAATACTGGAAGTGATAACTGTAAGGACTGAGTATTTAATAACATACGAAACTATAACGCAGTATTTTTGATTCAGTTTGGATGCTCTCAGGAGGCGCATAGTTATTCTACGTAACGATCTGAGAACATTCAAAGTGGAGCAAAAAGACAAGTTAGAGTCGGATGTTATTGAATCCTCAGTCCTAAGCTTATTTTGCGGGTGTAAATTCAGCCTGCACATTTTTATGTATCCTCAATTCCTGTTTATCAAGATTTGTGTTGAAGCCAACACCTTTCAAGCTCCCCATATCAGATATAAATACTAACTCTTCATCGGAGGAAAGTTCTTTTTTTATAGGATTATAGATTAAATCATTTGTCAGCAGTTTAAAACTTTCAGACGGTTGGGTGGCTTTTTTTATTATTGATACTTCATCTGTGAGCTGGATAGGTCCATTTTTCTTTTCCTGCAGTGCTGTTTTAGAATTTAAAGTAATTATGGTGTCATCCATATCTCGTGCTTGTAATATCGGGCTGAAAATTTCACTGGCTCCAGTAGACTGTTGGTGTACAAGATGGCTACCTTTGAGTTGATAGCGCATTGTTCCGTCAGGATAGGTGTTTAATAAAGTAAAATCACTAAGGTAATAATCTATTTTTTTTACGTTTTGACTTAATCCAAAGCTACGATAAGAAAGCCAGGTTGAATTCAGCCAAGTGAAAACAACTAAGATTGTGATTGCAAATAACAGAAATAATATGCCGCTTTTATTCATTTGGTTCTTTTAATACTGTAATTAGTTAGTGTCCAGAAACAGGCCTTTTTGAGAATGAACCAGGTGTGTAAGATTGTGACTACTGCATCTTGGTGTTTGATTATTCTCAAACAACAAGATGTAGTGGTTGCAAGATTTTGTGCCTGTAGCGCTCTCAATTGGTATGCTTTCTGGATGGTAACTAATTATATTAGTCCTGAACAAGGTAATCATTGTACAGGCTTTCAAGCTTGCCTTGAGAATCAAGTATAAGTTCACATACTTCGCGTGCTGCCCCTTTACCACCTGTTTCTTTACATACGAAATCGGCATGTTTTTTTACAAACCAGTGGGCGTTACCTACTGCCACAGAGAAACCCACTTGACTCATGATTGGGAGATCAATCACATCATCACCAACATAGGCAATATTTTTCTTGTCGAATCCGGTTTTCTTCAGCAAATCTGTAAATGCAGGTAGTTTATCCCGGTAGCCCTGATAAATAAGCTCAGGAGATAAACGTAAGTTTTCGGCACGTTTTAAGACTAGATTAGATTCTCGTCCAGTAATTAATGCGACTTCGACATCATTCTCTAATAACAAGCGGATTCCGTGTCCATCCAGTGAGTTAAATGCTTTGTATTCCTGACCTTGATTGTCAAAGAAAAGGCTGCCATCGGTTAGTACTCCGTCAACATCAAAAATAATAAGCTTAATTTCTTTTGCCAGGTGTGCGACTGTATTTTTCATAGTTAACATAATTAAACAATTCCTGCTTTAAGTAAGTCGTGCATATGTATTATTCCCATAACCTTGTTTGAGTTATCTACCACCGGTAAAACGGTGATTTCTTTGTCCTGCATTAGATTGACAACATTGACGGCTAATTCATTGACTAGGGTTGTAATGCAGTTTCTATGAACAACATCACCGATTGTGACTGTTTTTAAGTCTATGCCATCTTCAAAGGCGCGGCGTAAATCACCATCTGTAAAAATACCGAGTAAGCTGTTATCTGGATTAACTACTAAAGTGGCACCTAATTTTTTCCCGGTAATTTCTAAAATAGCATCTTTTAAAGAGGTTTCTGGTGAGCAAACGGGTGTGGCATCGCCACTGTGCATAATATCTTTAACATGCACCAGCAGGCGCTTACCAAGGCGGCCACCTGGATGAGAACGGGCAAAATCCTCTGGAGTAAAGCCACGGGCTTCGAGTAGGGCGACTGCAAGTGCATCCCCCATAACTAGGGTAACTGTCGTACTTGAAGTAGGGGCCAGACCCATCGGACAAGCTTCTTGTGCCACAGCAATATCAAGATGAAAATCTGATATTTCTGCCAGTGGGGATTGTTTGTCGCCTGACATACCAATAACGGTTGCTCCGAGCCTCTTTACTAATGAAGCAAGTGTTAATACTTCTTCTGTCGTGCCAGAGTTTGAAATGGAAATGACAACATCTTCTCCAGTAATCATGCCTAAATCGCCATGTAGTGCTTCACCGGGGTGAACGAAGAATGCGGGTGTTCCGGTACTTGCCAGTGTTGCCGCTATCTTGTTGCTGATATGTCCTGATTTTCCCATGCCGGAGATAATCACGCGCCCTTTACAGGCTAATATGGCGTGACAGGAGTTTTCAAAGTTTTCATCAAGACGACCACTGAGTGCCTGAATGGCATCTGCTTCTATCTTTATGACTGCTTTTGCCAGTCCTATGAAATCAAGATTTTTTTTGGATCGCTGTGTCATCTGGAATATCTTTAAAGCCTCTTACTGAACTGTTTGATAGAAAAGGAGGGATTCATAAGCGATAAAAGCTAATAACAGTATGATTCCCTTATTACGTGTAATTTTATAACGAGAGTCTTTAAAACAACCAAAGCTGAATACCAATAGAACCACTGTTAGAACCAGCATTACCAGTATATCTCTGCTTAAAACTTCTGATGGTATCTTAAGTGGCTGGATAAGTCCTGGTAAAGCAAGCACCGCTAATGTGTTAAATAGGTTGGAGCCGACAATATTACCCACTGCTAGATCGGTTTCTCCCTTTCTGGCGCTACTAATTGTTGCCGCTAGTTCAGGAAGACTGGTGCCGATGGCAACAATGGTTAAACCAATGACTAAATCACTAACACCAAGTTGGCTGGCAATGTTTGACGCGCCCCACACTAGCATTTTTGAGCTTACCAGTAATAACAATAAACCTATAAATGTCCAGAATATTGAATGTTTGAGTGGTAGTTCTTCTGGTAACTCTTCGAGTGTTTCTTCAATTAGCGGGTCATGATCATGCTGTTTAACATCTTGCTTGGCGGACATAATCATCCAGAATAGAATGACCGCAAGAGCAATCACTAAAATGATTCCATCGAGACGGGAGAAAAATCCATCAGAGATTAGAAACCATGCCAGGATAGCTGAGAAAAGAACAAGTGGTAATTCCTTTCTAAGTAGTTGTGAATGTACAGGCAATATATAAAAAATGGCTGTTACACCGAGTACCAGGGTAATATTTGCAATATTAGAGCCAATCGCATTACCAATGCCAAGACCGGGATTCCCCTGTAATGCGGCAGCACCGGAAACCAGCATTTCAGGCGCTGATGTTCCTAGGCCAATTATCAACATACCAATGATTAATGGAGATATCCCCACAATTCTAGCAATACTGGAAGCACCATCAATGAAACGGTCAGCACTCCAGATAAGTAGAACGAGTCCTACAAGAATTGCTGTAGCAAATAAAAGCATAAGATATTGTATTTTTATAAAACGGAGGATTATACAGAAAATAGTCTTGGGTAGAAAAGAATAGAGTTTTATCTGTTAATAGAAATCTTTGCACGAGAGTATGGTGAATAAAAATTTAGGGAATGCCATATTTTTGCAAAATACGGGCACATAATGATTAAAACGGACAAACTCCTGCATTTAGGAGAAAAAGGCTACCATCCGTCATATGGGAAGTGTAGTTTTGTTAACTTTAATATCATATTGAGACTAAATTATTTGTTAGAAAGTATCCGGTGTTAGTTGTGGTTGTCAGCCGAATAAGTTGCTAGTTAAAATACAAAAATTAGTTTTGTGTTTTAACAACAATTTTTCTATTTTCTCATGTTAGAATTAGTCCCGTTTTAATTTTCGATGCTAAGGTTTATTTATGAAAGTTGCTTTAATTACAGGTATCTCTGGTCAGGATGGTTCTTATCTTGCTGAATTTTTATTGGATAAAGGCTATGAGGTACACGGTATAATTCGACGTGCTTCTTCATTTAATACACAACGTATAGATCATATCCATGATGACGAGAATTTACATTTACACTATGGTGATTTAACCGATACCTCAAATCTAGTTCGACTCATTAAAGAGTGTCAGCCTGATGAGGTTTATAATCTGGGTGCTCAGTCACATGTTGCTGTTTCATTTGAGTCACCAGAATATACCGCAGATACTGTGGGTATCGGCTCTTTACGAATCTTAGAGGCCATTCGTATCCTTGGGTTTGAGAAGAAAACACGATTTTATCAGGCTTCTACTTCAGAATTATTTGGAGAGGTTCAGGAAACACCGCAGACAGAAACAACACCCTTTTACCCGCGCTCACCATATGCGGCAGCTAAGCTATATTCATATTGGATAACAGTTAATTATCGCGAAGGTTATGGTATGTATGCCTGTAACGGGATTCTATTTAATCACGAGTCTCCACGGCGTGGTGAAACCTTTGTGACACGTAAGATTACGCGGAATATGGCTAACTATGCACAGGGTTTAGGTTCTGTCATCCAGCTTGGGAATATGGATGCTTTAAGAGATTGGGGGCATGCCAAAGATTATGTTCGGATGCAGTGGTTAATGCTCCAGCAAGATCAACCCGATGATTTTGTGATTGCGACAGGCGTGCAATATTCAGTACGTGATTTTGTTAATGCAACCGCAAAAGAGTTAGGGATTACTCTAGAGTATACAGGTGAAGGCGTTGATGAAGTAGGCACAATTTCTGCAATTGAAGGTGACAAGGCTCCGGCTTTGAAAAATGGCGATAAAATGATTGAAGTCAATCCGCGTTTCTTCAGACCGACTGAGGTGGAAACGCTACTTGGAGATCCAACAAAAGCGAAAGAAAAACTTGGATGGGTGCCAGAGATTACTCTACAGGAAATGGTTGCAGAAATGGTTGAAACTGATCTTGCAGAAGCAAAAAAGAACGTTTTGTTAAAGGAAAATGGATATGAAGTTTCCATTCCTCATGAGTAATTGCAATGTCTAAATTAAAGTCTAGCGATGTTATTTATATAGCGGGTCATCGGGGCATGGTTGGTTCTGCCATTGTTCGCCAACTATCAACTTTGGGTTGCAATAACATTATAACCCGTACCCATGCTGAACTGGATTTGTGCGATCAATCAGCGGTTAATGCATTTTTTTCTGAAAACAAGATTGACGTAGTGGTTTTGGCTGCTGCTAAAGTAGGGGGGATTGTTGCAAATAATGATTATCCTGCTGAGTTTATTTACCAGAATCTTCTGATTGAAGCTAATATCGTTCATGCAGCTTGGAAAAGTGGTGTTAGTAATCTCCTTTTCTTGGGCTCATCCTGTATTTATCCAAAATTGGCAGAACAACCTATGTCTGAAAATGCATTATTGACAGATGTTCTTGAGCCAACAAATGAGCCATATGCGATTGCCAAGATTGCCGGTATCAAACTATGTGAGTCCTATAATCGTCAATATGGAACTGATTTTCGTTCAGTTATGCCTACAAATCTTTATGGCGAGAATGATAATTTTCACCCTGAGAATAGCCATGTGATACCTGCTATGATGCGTCGTTTTCATGAGGCGACACAATCGAATGCAAATGAGGTCGTGGTCTGGGGTACGGGAACACCGATGCGTGAGTTTTTGCATGTAGATGATATGGCGGCAGCCTGTCTTCATGTTATTCAGTTGGATAAGGATTTATATGAAGAAAATACTCAGCCGATGTTGTCACATATCAATGTTGGCACAGGTCTGGATTGTACGATTAGAGAATTAGCTGAAACCATGGCAAAGGTTGTCGGGTTTGAAGGTAAAATAGTTTTTGATAGTAGCAAGCCTGATGGGACACCACGTAAATTGATGGATGTGTCGCGCTTGAATGCTTTAGGCTGGCAGGCAAGCATCCTATTGGAAGATGGACTAAGCTCTACCTATAGATGGTTTTTAGAAAATAAAAATATAATTAGAAAATAAAATGCTACACAGGTATTTGAAAGAAATATAAGCACTAATATCTTGGCATTCTGTGTGGTTAAATTGCTTATTGCGAGGATTTGTTTATGAAAATTGTTCCTATTATTTTATTGGGTGGTGCGGGTACACGTCTCTGGCCTGTATCTCGTAAAAATCATCCCAAACAGTTTCTTGAATTAACAGGTGATCAAACTCTGTTACAAGCGACATTATCTCGCTTGCAAGGCATTGATAATATGGATTGCCCTATTGTGCTATGTAACGAAAATCATCGTTTTACAGCTGCTGAGCAATTAAGTGAAATTTACCCAGATGAGTTGGGTGACATAATTCTTGAACCAGTTGGAAAAAACACAGCACCCGCTGTAGCAATAGGTGCATTACGTGCACTCCAAAAATATGATGATGCATTATTGCTGGTTTTACCGGCAGACCATGTCATTAAGGACACAGAATCATTTCAAAAAGCAGTTGGTCTTGCGGCTGAAGCAGCTAAAAAAGAAAGTCTGGTAACCTTCGGTATTGTACCTGCTAAAGCTGAAACGGGTTACGGCTATGTTAAACGTGGTGATCCAATCAATGACTCATTACATAAAGTAGCAGAGTTTGTTGAAAAACCAGACTTGGCAACGGCTGAAAATTATGTTCATTCTGGAGAATACTATTGGAATAGCGGCATGTTTTTATTTGATGCCTCAGTTTTTCTTAAAGAGTTGGAACGGTTTCAACCAAAAATGTTGACCTGTTGTCGCCAGTCCCTGGAAAAATCAGTTCATGATCTTGACTTCATTCGCCTTGATAAAGAATCTTTTGTAGAATGCCCAGCAAATTCAATTGACTATGCGGTGATGGAAAAAACGGATAATGCCGTTGTCGTACCTCTTAATGCTGGTTGGAATGATGTGGGCTCTTGGGATGCACTTTGGGAAATAGAGGAAAAGAGTGAAGACGGCAATGTGTTGCGAGGCGATGTAGTGACGCATAATAGTCAAGACTGTTTAGTGAGGGCTGAAGACAAACTGGTTTCGTTGGTTGGTGTTGATAATTTAGTCGTTATCGAAACTAAAGATGCGGTGCTGGTAGCAGATAAAGACTCAGTTCAAGATGTTAAAGAAATTGTTGAAAAATTAAGGGCAGATAAGCGTAGTGAAGCTGAATTGCATCGTGAGGTTTATCGTCCCTGGGGTAAATATGATGGCGTTGATGTGGGAGATCGCTTTCAGGTAAAACGTATAACTGTTAAGCCAGGTGAGGGGACTTCTGTGCAAATGCATCATCACCGAGCTGAACACTGGATTATAGTCAGCGGTATGGCAGAGATTACCTGTGATGATAAAACCTTTTTGTGTAGTGAAAATCAGTCAGCTTTTATTCCGCAGGGTTCGACCCATCGTATCGCTAATCCAGGCAAACTGCCGATGGAGATGATTGAAGTACAAACTGGTAGTTATCTTGGGGAGGATGATATTGTTCGGTTTGAAGACATGTATGGTCGATCTGACTGATTTTGTCGACTAGGTAAATTTAACTGTGTAACCAACTTGCTAGGTTCTTTACCCGTGTTTTTGCGTATGAATTTTAATATAGAATAACTGATCAAATACACCTGTTTTTTATATGAGGTTGTTAAAGTATTCTGGGACGAAAGAAAAATATGGAAAAATTGTTCATATTCTGTACAAAAAGGAAGCAAATTTAGCGACTGTTTGCAGAGCTTATACTTTAGTGAGCGCGCTATTTTCTGAGTTTTTAAGCAAAACATGGGCAATTTTAACAATTTTTATGAGTTCCACGAATACTTTCACAACCTCAATGGCACCCCCCGCACTTTTTGATATCAGCTCTGTTATTAATGTTTCTAAAGAAATTAACTATTATGAATAAATTAAACTGTTTTAAAGCCTATGATGTCCGTGGAAAACTAGGTGATGAATTAAATGAAGATATTGCTTACCGCATTGGCCGTGCCTATGGTGAGTTTTTAAAGCCCAAGCAGGTTGTTGTAGGTGGAGATGTACGTTTAACATCTGAAGAGCTCAAACTGTCGCTTGCCGAAGGCCTGATGGACTCAGGCGTTGATGTAATTGATCTGGGTATGACGGGAACTGAAGAAATTTATTTTGCAACTTCGTATTTGAAAATTGATGGTGGCATTGAGGTTACTGCAAGTCATAATCCAATTGATTTTAATGGCATGAAACTAATCAAGGAAAAGTCCAAGCCTATCAGCGGCGATACTGGTTTAAAGGAAATTCAACGCTTAGCGGAAATGAATGATTTTGGTCCCCCTCAGAACAAAGGTTCAATACGTAAAGAATCTTGTATGGACGCTTATATTGATCATTTGTTTACTTATGTTGATCTTGATGCATTAAAGCCGATGAAACTGGTCGTGAATGCGGGCAATGGTTCTGCCGGGCCTGTGATTGATGCTGTAGAAGAAGCATTTCAAAAGCGAGCTGTACCAATTACGTTCATAAAAGTTAACCATCAGCCAGATGGTAGCTTTCCTAATGGAATTCCTAATCCCTTACTAATTGAGAATCGTGCAGATACATCTGAGGCGGTGATTCAAAATCAGGCAGATATGGGAATTGCCTGGGACGGTGATTTTGACCGTTGCTTTTTATTTGATGAAAAAGGCAATTTTATCGAAGGCTACTATATTGTTGGTTTGCTAGCAGAAGCGTTTCTATCTCATGAGTCAGGTGCAAAAAACATACATGACCCTCGCCTTACCTGGAATACCATTGACGTTGTAGAGTCCAATGGCGGAACGCCAGTTTTATGCAAAACAGGGCATGCATTTTTTAAAGAAAGGATGCGTAAGGAAGATGCCGTATATGGTGGCGAAATGAGTGCTCATCATTACTTCCGAGATTTCTTTTATTGCGATAGTGGAATGATTCCTTGGTTACTAGTTGCTGGCTTAATTTCGAAAAGTGCCATGCCATTATCAAAAATGGTTGAAGATCGAATTAAAGCTTATCCTTCTTCTGGTGAAATAAATTTTAAAATTGAAAAACCTGCAGAAGCGATTTCAAACATAATCAAAATATATAAACCTGATGCACTACACATTGATGAAACAGATGGGATTAGTCTTGAGTTTAAAAATTGGCGACTTAATCTTCGCTCATCAAATACAGAGCCTGTGGTTCGTTTAAATGTTGAGTCAAAAGGAGATAGTGAACTTATGAAAACCAAGACACAGGAGTTATGTGCGTTATTAAAGAATTGAATTACCAATAACAGCTAAGCCGCTGTAATACGCCGTAAATCTAGTCATATGTATAACATTTAATCAATCGTTTGACGGGGCTAGGTGGTAACTGCTATAGATATTATAAGAACGCTACAAATACAAGGTATGGACGATAGAGAACTTGTAGGTTAGCGAATAATTATATAGTCATAAATACCCGTCGAGGGGTAAAAGAAATGGATTTCGTATTCGTATTAACTTTCGCGTTTTGCTTTAGTGTACTCTGGTTGTTCATAAAGTATGCAAGGCAGCTAGGCTTTATTGATATTCCTAACTTAAGGAGTATGCATAAACGGGCAACACCGAGTGGATCAGGTATCGCGATTTTCATTGCAGTTTTCATTACCTCACTTTTTGTAGATGTGGGGGACTACGAAAACTATAGTATGTTGATTCTTGCTGTTTTCATGGTTTTTCTTCTGGGTGTTTTTGATGATATTAAAAACTTCCCGGCAAAGTACAAAATTATTGTCATTTCCGTTGCAGCTGCTCTAACCTGCTTTGATAATATAATTATATGGAATGCAGGCACTTTTTTTGGCTATGAGCTCCCACTTGCATGGTTTTTTGCGGTTCCTTTTACTATTTTTGCAGTTACCAGCTTTACTAATTCATTTAATTTAATAGATGGACTGGATGGATTAGCTGGTATGCTGAGTATCATTATTCTTAGCGCACTATGGTATTTGGGTTATAGAAATGATGATTTCTTATTAATAGGTATTCCTTCGCTTATAATTCCTGGAATGCTGGCTTTTTTGTACTATAACTGGAATCCTGCTAAAGCATTTATGGGCGATAGCGGCTCATTAACACTGGGATTTTTAATAGCAGTTCTGGGTATTAGAGCACTCAACTATGTTGATCCTTTGGTTATCTTGTATTTAGTTGCCATACCAGTTATTGACACGGTTGTGATTATTATTAGAAGAAAGAAAAGCGGTCAACCAATATTTGCCCCTGATAAAAAACATATTCATCATATTTTACTTGGGATGTTTAATGGAAATGTAATAACAACAGTGTGTGTGTTGGCATTGATTCAACTAGCTTATGTTTTATTCGGGGTTGTTTTTGTTAGTCAGCTACCACAGGAAGTTACCCTGTTTTTCTTTATTGGAAACATTGTTTTCTGGTATTTATTCTTAACTAGAAAAAGCGTGTATCATTCAAAATTAGAGACTTAGATTACTAAAGATTACCTGATCAAAAAATAAAAAGTAGGGGATGTAGATCATATTTTTACCAATAAAAAAACCACCGCAAAGGGTGGTTTTTTTATTGGTATTGCTTGTAGTAGCGGGATTATCTGCCAAACAAACCTTTAGCCATATTTAATGCACCACCGATTCCGCCGATAGAGTCAAGCAATGATCCGCCACTGCTTGCATTGTCAACCATCTGAGGCATTGCGTCGCGCAAACCACCGATAGCTTCTGACTCACTCATACCAAGCTGTGAAGCAAAGTCTTTGATTTTATCAGCGCCAAACATATCAGTAACATGACTATCTTCCATTGCTTGATTGTCGCCATCTCCAAGCCATGATTGCGCCATATCTGCCATGCCGCCACCTTGCATCTTGCCGAGGATTGAGCCGATATCAAAACCGCCGTTGTCACTATTGCCGCCTGTTAATCCAGAAAGAGCAGATGTTAATGTACCAAGGTCAAGTCCGCTGCCTGAGTCACCGCTCATCTTACTTTTCATAAAGGCTGAAGCACCCATTTTTAAAAGATCACCCATATCCATAATAATATTCCTCTGTGTGTAGTTGGGGTTGGTTGTAAAAGGAAACACTGGTGAACCTAGGTTGTTCAGTGCTTCCATCAGGATTAGGTTGATCTAATCCATAGGGATTCGAATTTGTTGGCCTGGGAAAATCAAGTCAGGATCTTTGATGACTTCTTTGTTTGCTTCAAAAATCTTGGGGTAATCATTTCCATTACCGTAAAAGTTCTTTGCAATTTTCCAAAGGCTGTCACCTTTTTGTATTTCGTAATACTGTATTTCAGCTGTTTGTGTGGGAGCTGTGACTTCATCGGCGCGGACTTCTTCTATTCCCATGGCATTGCCTGCCATTAAAATAACTTTCTCTAACGCACTCGGGTCGTCAGTATCTCCTTTGATTGTGGCTACTCCATCCTGTACTTCTATTTCCAGATTGTTAATGCCGGGATTGTCTTCTTCAATGTGTTGTTTTAGTTTTTCTGGTGCTTCTTCTTCACTTCCAAATATTTTTTTTCCAATATTTTTGGCAAAACTTAATAAACCCATTTGTTTCTCCTTTGATGATAAATATGACTATTGAGGAAAACTTAATCAGTCTTATACGTCAACAGACATATTACCTATAATAAGGTTATTATCAGAGTTTTCAATGCCTAATGTGAATGGGGTATATGTAAATATTTGTTATTGAGGTGGAACTTAGAGATAAGTCCCGAATTTCACAAAGCGTTTAAACCAGTAGCTGGAGTCCATTGTAGCAAGCCTTACGTGTTTGCTTCCCGTAGCAGCGTGTACAAATTTCCTTTTCCCGATATAGATTCCAACATGATTAGATTTCTTTCCTGTTTTAAAAAATAGCATGTCGCCAGGTTGTAGCTGTGCATAGCTTATAGTTCGGCTGTTATCTCGTTGTTGTGCAGCAGTACGAGGTATTTTCATGCCCAATGCATTTTTGTGTACATAAGACATTAAACCACTGCAATCAAACCCCTCAGATGGGTTATTTCCACCCCAGCGATAAGGAGACCCAATGGTGTTTGTTGCAATCTGCACCATACGTTTTCGGCTTAGTTGTTGATTATTAAGTATAGGTGACTGATGCGTCTGTACGGTTTGTGTTCTTTGTGATTGTGAGCTTAGAATCGGGGTTTTACTATTAACTCTATTGTCAGTAGAGTGCTGTCGTACTTGAGAGCAGGCACTTAAAAGTAACAAAGATAAGATTGCTATAGCAAATAGTTTTAAGTTCTTCATTATTTTAGCCCAATTTTTTCAGTTAATTCTAAAGATTTCTTTAACAGTCTTGAATCCAAATTAACATAACTATAATGAATCTAAGTTTGCTCTAAGCTGAATCAATTACTATTTCTTTAGGAATTCCAATTAATTTACATAAATTGTTTTTAGATATTGTAGAATTAGGCAACAACAAATACACATACTGTGAACTAAGTATTGATAATACAATCCATTTAATTCACAAATCTCTATTGGGGCATTTCACTTGTCAGATAAAAAAGACAAACCATTAAATCCAGAAGATTTATCTGAGCTTACTGATATTGTCACAGAGCCATCAGCAGGCAAAGAGCCTTCAGCAGGCAAAGAGCCATCAGAGAATAAAGAGCCCTCAGTGGCCAAAGAGCAATCAACGCTAGAAAAATCTAACAACGAAGATCAGCCAGCGCAAGCACAAATCATTGAAGACACTGATATTCAGCAAGAACCAGAAATAGAATCAGATGAGCCTAAAAAACCTATTAAGAAATCAGCTGTAGGATCATTTTTTTCTATATTATTCGCTATCCTAGGCGGGTTGTGGAGAGTAACCAGAATCGCAATCTTAGTTGGCATTATCATTGGTTCAGTCTTGGCAGCAGCATATGTATTACAACAAGATGATTTAATCAGGAAGCAGTTTGAAGGCAAGCGCTGGGCATTGCCAGCACGAGTTTTCGCCCGTCCGCTAGAGATTTATGAAGGAAAGAGTCTGATCGCAGATGACTTGCAACGAGAACTACAGTTGCTGGGTTATAGCTATGTTACACATCTGGTTGGAACTGGGCAATTTACTAGAAAAAAAGATACTTTTAGCATTCAGACACGAGGTTTTAAGTTCGCTGAAGATCAGGAGATATCGCGTCGGATTCTAATCAAAATCAAGAAACAAAAAATAGTCAAACTAGTAAATACAGAAAGTACAGAACCATTAACGCTTATGCGTCTTGAACCTGTATTAATTGGAAATTTCTATCCTCAGCACAATGAAGACCGCGTATTAGTAAGGCTGGATGATGTTACTCCATTATTAGCAAAGGGTCTGGTTGCCGTTGAAGATAAGACTTTTTATGAGCATTTTGGCATTAATCCCAAATCAATTATTCGAGCCTTGTTAGCGAATGCAGAGGCAGGTAGAAGAGTACAGGGTGCAAGTACCTTGACTCAACAGCTGGTTAAGAATTTTTATTTAAGTAATACAAAAAGTTACAAGAGGAAAGCCAGAGAGGCCATTATGGCTATGTTGCTGGAATTCCATTTCGAAAAAGAAGAAATTCTGGAAGCTTATCTGAATGAAATCTATTTGGGGCAAAATGGTAAAAGAGCGATTCATGGCTTTGGTTTGGCATCTCAGTTTTATTTCAATAAACCAATAAGTGAACTACAGCCTCAGCAGGTAGCTTTGTTAATAGGTATTGCCAAGGGACCTTCGGTTTATAATCCGCGTACTCATCCTAAATCTGCAAAGAAGCGGCGTAATCTTGTTATTGATGTTATGGCGAGGGAAGGTGTGATGGACGTGAAACTGGCGAGCAATTTAAAATCACGTCCTTTAGGAGTTAGCACAATCGCGCCACCCAGTGTTAGTCCATTTCCAGCGTATCTGGAATTGGTACGCAAACAATTAAAACGTGACTATAAAGAAAAAGACTTAAGCTCAGAAGGTCTGTTGATTTTCACTTCAATGGATCCTGTGGTGCAGATTCAAGCTGAGAGCGTATTGAAAAAACGCATCGAAAAGCTAGAAAAATCACGTCGTATGAAGAAAGATAAACTCAATGGCGCAATGGTGGTCAGTAGCGTTCAAGGAGCAGAGGTTCTTGCTGTCGTGGGTGGACGTGATGCACGTTTTGCAGGCTATAACCGTGCTTTAAGCGCAACACGTCAGATTGGTTCATTGGTCAAACCGTTCGTTTACCTTTCGGCATTAAACGATGGTAAATATACGCTCGCAACCCCAGTTGATGCTGGTCCGGTAACGGTGCGATTATCCAAAACCAAAACATGGAAACCCAAAAATTATAGTGGCAAAGATATTGGAATTGTCCCTTTTGAACAGGGTTTGGTCAGGTCTTTGAATACCCCAACCGTACGCATAGGCATTACACATGGATTAGAGCGCGTCATTAAAACGCTCTATGATCTCGGTCACAATAGAGAGATTCAAAGTAATCCATCGTTATTATTGGGTGCGGTTCAACTGACACCAATGGAAGTGCAGCAGCTATACCAAACAATTGCCGCAGGAGGTACTTATACTCCTCTCAAGGCCATTAGAAGTGTGATGGATTCATATGGAGAAACACTTAACCGTTATCCACTGGTGGTAAAGCAGGTGGTGAGTGAAGAATCTATTTATTTACTTACATTTGCAATGAATAAAATCACCAAAGAGGGTACCGCAAAATACTTAAGTCATGCACTACCAGCTTGGAAAAATGCAGCGGGTAAAACGGGAACAACCAATAAAAATGTAGATAGCTGGTTTGCCGGTTTTACCGGAGAGCATGTTGTCTCTGTCTGGGTGGGTCGTGATGACAATAAGCCGACTGGCTTTACGGGAGCGGCAGGAGCGCTACGAGTCTGGGCAGATTTTTTTAAACAAATCCAGACGAAACCATTTAAACCTAAAAAACCTAAGAAAATAAAATTCTATAAAGTCGATAAAGTAACAGGCTTATTGTATAACCCGGTATGCAGCAATGCGCAGACAGTACCTTTTATTATCGGAACGGAACCTAATGATATTAGTGAATGCAGGCCGCAGATTTATTATGATGAAAATGGTGATCCGGTTGCTTCAATGGGTTCTGCGATTTGGCAGCAAAATCCTGAAAATTCTAATCAGCCACAAACAACGAAGCAGAATATGCCTACACAGAAAAAATCAATTAGTTGGTCTAATAAAAACCAGAAGGAAATGAATCAAGGCACGATTCAAAACACGAAACAAAAGAAAAAACCAGCGAATGATGATGCAGGCTGGATTGATAAATTAATGGAGCGCTAAAATGTTTTTAATAAAACCTTCTGTCCTGATTGGCATGATAATGCTTGTTTTGACTTTAACAAGCTGTTCCAGTATCGGTTCATCACGATCAGAAGTCCGTGATCTACCCAATATCCCTGAAATAAAGCGACAGGTCGTTGTGCGTCCTAAAACAACTGCGCCGCAAAAAACAGTCAAGAGAACAGCTGTTGTAAAGCCCTACAATCCGGGTAGTAATAGTCAAGCAACAATTACAGAAGCTGAACAATATGCAGCTAAAGAACTCCTAAAAACGGAAGCTAAGCAAAAAGCTAGCGTTGAAATAGACCCTTATGCTTCAATACCAGAAAACAATCCGGTAACTGAAAAACAAGTTACAACAATAACAGGCACTGAAAGCTCACCTGCTGTAAAGTCATTAATGATACAAGCTCGCGCTGATATTGAACTGGGCAAATCTCGTTCAGCAATGAGTAGCTTAGAACGTGGATTAAGGATTGAACCACAGAATCCAAAACTATGGAATATGCTTGCTAAAGCACATTTTGAACAGTCCGAATATCAACAGTCTATCAGCATGGCAAAAAAATCGATTCGTTATAGTAATGATGACAATTTCATCGCACAAAACTGGCAACTTATAAAAAAGGCGGGTGAAAAATCAGGCGATATGACAGCCGTTAAAGAAGCCATTGATTATATAAAAATTGCCCCCTGATTATCTGCAAATGGATTCATTAGATGAAGAGTTAAACTGGGAAGACCTGCTTGGAGATAACGGGCCATTGGCATCTGCCATATCAGGTTTTCAAGTTCGAGAGCAACAGCAACAGATGGTCAGTGCCGTTGGCGATGCCATTAAAAATCATTCGGCAACGGTTATTGAAGCGGGAACAGGTGTTGGTAAAACTTTTGCCTATCTGGTTCCTGCGATTGCATCGGGTGGTCGGGTAATTGTTTCTACCGGAACCAAAACATTACAGGATCAACTCTTCGTCAAAGATTTACCTTTAGTAAAAAATGCCTTAAAAACAGACACTAAAACGGCACTTTTAAAAGGTCGTGCAAACTACCTGTGTAGCTATCGCCTCAGACAAGCACAAACAGAAGGGCGCTTTGATGATCGACGCTCGCTATCCTATTTACAACGTATTGGCGACTGGCAGGTAATCACCTTTGCGGGTGATATTGCTGAGCTAAATAGCGTCCCGCGTGATGCAGAAATCTGGCAACAGGTTACATCCACTGCAGACAACTGTCTGGGTTCAGATTGTGAAGATTATGAGACCTGTTTTGTGGTCAAAGCTCGCCGTGAAGCACAAGAAGCGGACGTAGTTGTTGTAAACCATCATTTGTTTTTTGCTGATTTAGCGCTAAAAGAAGAAGGCTTTGGTGAATTGCTACCCAGTGCTAATGCGGTCATTCTGGATGAAGCACACCAGATTCCTGAGATCGCATCAACATTTTTTAGTGAAGTTTTAAGCAGTCGCCAATTACTGGAATTAGGCCGTGATACGTTGGCAGAAGCGCTTAGCGGAGCTACTGATATGACTGAGTTGCGTGATTTATTAGGCGCT
>Ga0209633_10001024_pt1 | contig 30215 bp, 30 predicted proteins | sample Cruoilmetagenom1_FD_187290 | JGI IMG/M metagenome (GOLD analysis project Ga0209633, IMG submission 187290) | Oil polluted marine microbial communities from Coal Oil Point, Santa Barbara, California, USA - Sample 1 (SPAdes) (version 2) | ecosystem: Environmental > Aquatic > Marine > Oil seeps ... | reverse complement strand
AACGAGTACTCGCCGGGGTCTTCGCATCTTTCCTCACCTCCGCCTTTTTATTTGGTAGTTTGCTCATGATGAAAGGCGATATGGGACAAATTCTTGGTGTGTTACCCGTTGTTTTACTCTCTGTTTTAACCATTAGTTTAATTGAAGCATTTTTGGTTCTTCCTCATCATTTAATGCATTCGCTACAACACGCCCACCATAAGGATCCTCCAAAACTGCGTCAAAAATTTGAAGTGGGCTTTGGTCATTTGCGAGAAAATGTTGGAAAACTAGCCGATATAGCTATTGATTTTCGTTACATTACCGTAGGCATTGCACTGGCTATGCTCGTTTTTTCAGTAGGCTTAATTGTCACAGGTACGGTTAAATTTAAAGCCTTCCCTGACCTTGAAGGCAATACAGTTGAAGCCAGAATTCTTTTATCTCAAGGCACCCCTTTAGCAGAAACAGAAAGAGTGATGGATACCATTATCAAAGCCTTGGATAAAACGGTAGAAGAGCTGAATAAAAATGAGCCAGAGCCTTTAGTTAAAAATGTGCAACTCAGTTACGGTGTACACGGCGATGTACCAGAAAATGGAACACACCTTGCAAGCCTAACTGTAGATTTATTAAGCACGGAAATTCGCAATACTAAAATGTCAGAACTCACCAGTCTATGGCGAAAAAATAGCGGAGATTTACCCAATGTAATCAGTATTCAATTTAGAGAAGCAAAAATTGGCCCGGCGGGTCGTGCTATAGAAATCCAGCTTAGTGGGCGCGATTTAAATAAGCTCTCCAAAGCATCATGGGAATTGCAAAACTGGCTACGCGGTTATGATGGTGTTTCAAACCTGCTGGATGATTTACGTCCTGGCAAGCCACAATACACAGTGCAATTAAAGCATGGTGCCTTGGCAGCAGAAATAGATTCTCGAGGTATTGCTGCACAGCTTCGTTCTGCTTATCAAGGCACTAAAGTCAGTGATATTTACAAGGGCCGTGAAGCTTATGAAATCATCGCCAAAATAGAGAGTAAACCAACTCAGGAAGTGAGTGACTTTGATAATTTAACGGTGTTCTCAAAAAAAGGTGAACCCATCCCACTGAGCAGCGTGGCAACGATTACTGAAAAACGAGGCTTTGCGCGCATTGCCCATTACAATCACAAACGCACTATTACTATTTTTGGTGATGTTGACGCTGATATTGCCAATACTTCAGAAGTCATTGCCTCAACTGAAAAGAATTTTTTGAAAGGCTTGCAGCAACGTTATCCAGAAATAACCTTTGGGCTTAAAGGCGAAGTTGAAAGCGGAAATGAAACCAAAACATCCATTTTAACAGGATTTGGTTTAGGTGCATTGGGCGTATTTCTACTGCTCAGCTTGATCTTCCGCAACTACCGCGAACCTGCCATTGTTATGCTCAATATTCCGCTTGCACTAATTGGTGCAATCTGGGGACATCTAATTATGGGACTTGATTTCACCCTCCCCAGCATGATCGGCTTTGTGTCACTTGCGGGAATTGTAGTGAATGATTCAATTTTACTAGTGGTATTTGTAAAACACCATGTTGAAGAAGGCCTGACTTTCCATGATGCTGCCAAACAAGCCGTGCGTGATCGTTTCCGCGCCATTTTTCTGACATCCGTTACCACTGTTGCAGGTATGACACCGCTTTTATTTGAAACAAGCACTCAGGCATTGGTGTTAGTACCACTGGTTACCAGTATTGTCTTTGGTATGCTAACTTCAACCCTATTAATTATGCTGGTGCTACCCGCCATGTATGGAATTATGGAAGACATTGGTTTTGTAAAATTGACGGATAAGGAAGAGTTAACTGATACGCAGCTTGTTTAATTTATATAGAAGCGCTGTTAGCAAGACAGAAAGTTATTCTACCTCTTGTGCAGTCATATTGTTTTAACCACGAAGTGTAAATCTCGGGTGGCTTGCCCTCAAGCTGGATAGCATATGGAGTTTCAGAGGAATACGAATCATGTGTATCGATAGATGTACCATTTTGTTTGGATACCGAAATATCGGCGCAAGATATTTTGTGAACCTTATCAAGAAGTGTTGAAAGGGATTATTTAGAAAGTTGAGTATGACTATGATATTGATATCGTAGAATCAGAAATACCTGAAGATCATATTCATATGGTGGTTCGTTGCGTGCCAAAGATTTATCCAGGTAATGTGATGCAGATTATTAAAAGTATTTCTGCGAGAGAGTTTTTCTATCGTTACCCAGAGATAAAAAAGCGCAATTTTTGGGGTGGTAAATTATGGACTCAGAGTTACTTTGTTGAAACGATAGGAAATGCCAACGAGGATATGATTAGATCTTACGTGCGAGGGCAGCTTACAAGCACAATAAGAAAGAAGAAAGGTCGAGACAGCTCGAATTGTTTTAAAACTCGGCTTGCTTGTGACCAAGTTTTAAACCAATTCGATAGTCCCCGTGTAACCCTATACAATTTTTCATCAATATACTTTAGCTTCTCCAAGATGTTGCAACTCCTCCTTGAATAATAGGTTTTTTGCCATATCCCTAGAAACCAGACTAAGAAAAGCAATTTGTTACAAGGGCTTATAATAATAAATTTACTTAGAGATCATAACTAACCTGAAGATATAGGATATTCTGATCAATTTTAATGGTATTTCCTGAACCTGAGTCTGAAGTAAGTTCATTTTCAAAGGCATGCGTATAAGCCACCGATCCAGAGACATTCTTACCAAGCTTGCGTGTTAAACCCAAGGAAAGATGGGTTTCAGGTATCGCTACCGAACCAAGATTATTATCGACATCCTCTGCATCAATTGGGGATTTTGCATAATTGATTCCAGCACGTACTGTAGTTTTGGGATTGACGTCCTTTTGTACACCAACTGCAAGAACCAGCTGATCATCCCAGCCAAAGTTAAGAGAAGGTGGCACTGTTCCGGTAAAACCAACAGGTCTTGTAATTGCAGCAGAGTCATTTGTATCACTAAATTCAATCCATTTCACATCTGCCTCTATGAGTAAATCTGGCTTCGGCTTTAATGCAATTCCTACTGAGAGTTGTTGAGGTACATCCAGATCCATACTAAATTTTCCATTGCGGGTATTAAACTCATGCTCGCTAATATTTGTTTTACTTACCCATGATGCACCCAATTGAATCTTTTCATTAAGGTGATAAATAGCTCCCAGAGATGCCCCAAAACCAAATTGCTGATTCTGTGGGAAAGTAAAGCCTGGAGTACTCAAAGCAAGGCTTTGATAACCAATATTGAGCGACCCACCTACTGAGAGTTTGTCATTGACTTTGACAGCAACCGTAGGGGCAAGTTTGAAGAACCCTTTAGTAGTTACAAAAGGTTGGCTACCCGGAGGTGGGAGTGCATCTGAAAAATCTACACCAAAGCCAGCTTGTGCCGCCATACCAAGACCTAGGAAAAGCTTGTCATTTACATTAAATGCGACAGAACCTGAAGGCATAAAAAAGAGGTCTGAGTTACTTTCATTACCATTGACTGATCGTGGCGGATTAAGAAACCCCGGACTCAGATCAAAGCGTACTTTCTTAATACCAAGCTCTGCTATCCCTGCCGGGTTAGTTATGACTGTTCCCGCATCCTGTGGCGCAGCGACAACAGCTCCGCCCATGCCCCATTGGGTCGCAGTGACACCTAGTAATTGATCACCATTAGTTGCATATATTGTTAATGGCAAACAACAAATAGCCATAACAATACTTGCTTTTACATTAAATTGATTTAACATTTTTTATCCTCCAGACTAATAACTATGAATATTTAATTACAGCTAATAAACTAACTAACGAAGCAAATCTGACTTCCCTGGACGTCCTCGAAAAACAGCGTGGCAAGCCACACATCCGCTAGATATTTGATTAAGATAATTTGCGGCTTTTTCCATATCACCTACCTTGGCGGCGCCAGCAAGTTTTTTTGCATTTCCCTCAACGCTATCGTTAAAACCTTCAAGGATGGCTAGACGTGCATCATTGATATTTTCTAACCCCATATAAGGCAGCAGTCCACCCACTGGAATACGATGATTAGCCAAACGCAGCGCGCTGTCTGCTGCCTGCTCCGCGTTATCAGTCATAACCCCCGTCACCATGCTTTGATAATCGGATAAAACCTCATGCATGACTTGGCGCAAGGTTGCTTCATCGCTATACCGCGTGTGTTGGGCCAATATTTTCATAAGCGATTTTTGTGTTTGGGGAGAGAGCTTCATTACTTTTTGTTGTAGCTCGGGTTTCATCAACCCTACCTGTGCTTTCATGATTTTTTTCAGTGCCTGCATATCAGCTCCTGCGGGCTTTCCATCGGTAGCAAAAACAGCTCCACAGATAAAAAATGAGGCAAAAATTAGCGCAAAACCCTTCTTTAAAGGGTTTTGTAATCGCTGTGAAAATATGTTATTTTCGTTCTGCTGGCGAGTCATGGTTCTATCTCCTTTTTAAGTTTTTATTCAATCCAATGTCGCTAAAATCAATATTGATGCACTACGACATATTCAAACCTGAGCATGGAGAAAAGGTATATCCAGATAAAGTCCTACCAGTAACGAAATGTATTAATATGTATCCAAATTGTTTCAATCGCAGGTACCTAAACCCCTATGAGCCTTCCACAACAACGACTTCTGGTTGTCGATGATGAAGCCAAACTTAGATCACTATTAAAAAGTTATCTGGCTGAGCAAGGATTTCTAGTGGAAGCGGTAGAGGACAGTAGTAGCATGGATCAGTATCTGGCTGATCATGAAGTTGACCTAATTATTCTCGACCTTATGTTGCCAGGAGAGGATGGTCTTTCCATTGGGAGACGACTGCGTACCCAAGGCAATCAACCTATTATTATCCTTTCAGCACGCAGCGAAGAAATTGACCGTATAATTGGATTGGAAGTTGGTGCAGATGATTATCTGGCAAAACCTTTCAACCCCAGAGAGCTACTGGCTAGAATTCGTTCAGTTTTACGTCGCTGTCAAGTGGAAACTTCAGGTCTTATTAGCGAAGGTAAACCTGTTTTTTCCTTTGGAACTTTTCGTTTGGATACGGGGAGTTACCAACTGACTAAAGAAGGCAAGAATATCCCGCTCTCTATCGGTGAATATACTCTCCTGCAAGTATTTCTAGAACATCCCAACCGTGTCCTGAGTCGCGATACACTACTGGAAATGACAAAAGGCTATAATCATACGCCAATGGATCGTAGTATTGATATTTGTGTTGGTCGCTTGCGGCGTAAAATAGAGGAGAACCCTACAGACCCAATTTATCTTCGTACCATCTGGGGTGCTGGTTATCTGTTTTCTTTAAAAAGATAATGCGATTATCTCTACCAAAGAGCCTGCTCTGGAAAACCCTCTCAACCATCGGCATCATCTCGGTTGGGTTCCAGATTTTCACCCTGACAGTGCTCGCCTATTATATCGTGGTACCCTTGGGGAAACTCGCCGCTGATGACTTATCCAGCATAATGAATCACGCAGCAGAGAGCTGGAGTAATCTTAGCTCCGAAGAACGTCCGGACTTTTTGGGAGACTTGATTCATAAACACAACCTTGTTATTACAAGTGCTGACAAGTCCCTGCCTAATTTGACAAGCCTGCTCCCTTATCTTCAATTTCTTGAAGATTCACTGACGAAACATCAGGGACAAGCTATACCTCTCAAAAGTAGCTTGAATGAAAAGGGAATCGAGTGGATCTGGGCTGATATCCCCGTAACAAAGCAGGTTGTCCGTATTGGATTTGAACGATCACGAATTAGCATTCAGCCTCCCATAGCGCTACTTATTTTGCTCATTGCAGGTATTTATATTACTTTTATTACCGCAGTAATTCTGGCACGGCGGCTGACCATTCCTGTAGAGCGTCTTTACCTCGCTGCACAACTCATTGGTAAAGGACAGTGGCCAGAACCTATACAAGAGGATGGACCAAAAGAACTGGTGGTTCTCACCAGAACATTTAACAAAATGAATACGCAGGTTAAGGAATTACTTGCTAATCGAACTACACTACTTGCTGGAATTGCACATGATCTGCGCACCCCACTTACACAAGCTCAACTGGCTCTGGCAATGCTACCAAACAATGGTGGCAACCTGGAGTTGATGGAGAGCATTCGTGATGACCTGGATACTATCAATAATCTCATTGGTGAATCGCTTAGCATTAGCCTTGAACTTGCTGAAGAAAATCCGGAAAAGACAGATGTCATTCTATTACTAGATAACGTGGTAAATCATTTCCGCTTAAACGGCGCTGATATTCAATGGAACCCTGGAAAACATTGTGAGCAAATGATACATCCTCTGGCGCTCAATCGAATTCTGACAAATTTGCTTGAAAATTCTATTCGTTATGGAGAGGGAAAACCCGTACACGTTGAAAGTAAATGTGATAAAAAATCGCTTGTTATACAGATTAAAGACCGTGGACCCGGCATTCCTGATGAAGAAAAAGAGGCAGTATTTCTTCCCTTTTATCGATTAGAAAAGTCTCGAAGTACTAAGACAGGGGGGAGTGGATTGGGGCTTGCCGTTGTGCGCCAATTAGCTAATGCTAACGGATGGAAAGTGCAACTTTTAGAGCGCACAGAAGGAGGAACTAATGCCGTATTGACAATTTCTATTTCTTAGAATATTAATTCTTATAAAGTTTGAGTTGAGCACGCTGGGGCGTTTTAATGCTTTGTTTTTTTGTTTAAAATTGTGCGATAAAATTACTAACCAATAATTTAACCAAATGAGATTATGAAAAAACTCCTCCCTCTTATTTTACTAGTTTTAGTTATCATAGTTGGCTCAATTGCTTTGCGTCAATTCAGCGAGCCTACAGATTTCTCACAATCAAGAATTGATATCGGTATGGTCGTTAGTGATATTGAGGTTTCAGTTTTGTTTTACAAAAACACCTTGGGATTTACTGAATTAAAACCATTTAATGTCGCTGCGGAGTTTTCTACCAAGGCTGGGCTAACCGATGGACAGTCCCTTGCCGTACGAGTTTTAGTTGTTGGAGAAGGTGACAACGCAACCCGAATCAAGCTAATGCAAATACCTAATGTTGAATCAAGCAAAAGCTCAAATGAATTCATCCACTCACAGCTAGGGCTCAGTTATATAACAGTTTACGTTAGAGACATGAGCAAGGCTCTTAAGCGCATGTCAGAAGGTGGCGCAAAGGCTCTCGCAAAAGGGCCGGTTCTTATTGCTGATGATCCAGATAAATCCTACCTAACTCTTGTTGCTGATCCCGATGGTAATTTAATTGAATTAATTGGGCCAAAGCTTGCAGAGTAGTCTTTCAATTAAGCTTAAAGAGTATTTTTATCTCTCTTTTTTAAAGATGACCACGAAAGGCACGAAAGAACACGAAAACTTAGATTTCTTCTGGTACATTTATTTATAACTTACTCGATGCTTTTACCTTTCGTCTTTTTCGTGTGTTCGTGGTCATCTTTGGTTTTTAATCAACTATTTTCGAAGTAAACTTACGCCTATTAAAACGAGTAACAAACCAGCAATTTGAGGTAAACCAAATTCCTCATCTAATAAATTCACCGCCAGCACTATTGTTACCACAGGTCCTACACTTCCCATAATACTGGTTCGTGTTGCACCGATACGATTGATTGCTTCACTGGTGAAAAAGCTGGGAATCAGAGTGCTAAAAATTGCCAATAAAACACATAGAAACCAGACCCGTGCTGATACATTTAAGTCAGCCATTTCATGAGTCGCAAAAAACTGAATTAAAATAAACAGCATAGAAGAAGACATCGCAATGCTGGTAAAAATCAAACTCCCCAAACGCGAAATAAAGGATTTACTGAAAATAACATAAAGCGCAAAACTAAATGCTGCCAAAGCAACGTAAGTAGTGCCGATTGCAACCTGCCCTTCTGCTGCATCAACCGCAGGAGTTTCATTAAAAAACAACAAACTAACACCCAGATAACTAATAAGCAAAGAAGCCAAAATTCTTAAGGTAATTTTCTCACGAAAAAATACCCAGCTCAGCACTGCAACCATGATTGGGTAGGTAAATAGGGTTAATCTCTCTAGCTGCGCCGAGATATAAAACAAACCTTGAAAGTCTAAATAGGAGGCAAGGTAATAACCAATAAACCCTAAAGCAACAATATAAAGGCTATCCCGTTTCGTCAATAAAGCTGCTTTCTCAGGGCGTGTTTTAAGGGCGTAAACTAGTATTAATACATAAAATGGAAAGGCAATTAACATACGAAGCGTAACCAGGGTGGTAGCATCTATTCCTTCCATAAAAGCAAATTTGGCAAAGATAGACTTAAGTGAGAATAAAGCAGTGCCTGCAATGGCAAAAAAAATACCTGATCGAAAGTTACTTTTCTCTAAGCTTTGTTGCGTAGTTTCAGTCATTTTGATTCCTGATTTATTGACTTGGTAATTTATTACTACAGGAATCAAAAGAAAGCTGAGGGAGATTCCCGCAGCCTTTGAGATTTTTTAAATGAGTACAAAACTCTTGGCTACGCATGATTTAATCATCAGCCAGAGTATGAAAATGTGTAATGGTTTAATGCCGAACATAAAATGGAGTGTAGTCGCTATTAATTATTTAGCAACTCTTATTCCAGGAAACTTGTGTTAATACCCTCGAACCCCCTGCTAATTAAGGTAACTTGTGTTAATACCCTCGAACCCCCTGCTAATTAAGGCACCTTTAGAGCTGTATTCCTTTTTAAGCGGATGATTATCAGCAAATTAAACCGGATCACTACGATCTGATTAAACCGTTCGCAAAGCGGCAACTAAATGATCATTTAAAGAAACACTGTGGTGTTTATAGTTATCATAAAAAAGCACACTCTTTTGAAGCAAACATGCGCACTCACTGGAGATCTGCTTATGATTGAACGGCTGCCTCCCATTCCATTGATTTGAACATGTCATCCAATGGCGTTTGCGCAATATGGTTAAAATAATTACTCATCGTCTTCTGAGCCAGAATAGTGATAACTTCCAATATATGACGTTGATCATACCCTGCTGCCATAAACTCATTAAGATCCTTCTCTGGAATCCAACCACGATGCTCCATTTCAGCCAACGCAAAATTTCTCAACGCATTCAGTTTAGGATCAGAAAGTGGACGTTGTTCACGAAGCTCTACCAATGTTTCATCTGGCATCTTGGCCATTCCTGCAAGTACAGAATGAGCGCCTACACAGTAGGTGCAATCATTTTCAGCACTTACCGCAAGATACACAACCTGTCGTTCAATCGGGGACAGATTGGCTAACTCACCTAATGTCTCGTTAAACGCCAGGTACATTTTTAAAGCAGCTGGAGCAGTTGCTAACCCACGATAGAGATTAGGTATTGATCCATAAGTTGATTGCGCAGCCTCTAATTCTGGCTTTACAGAGTCTGGTGCTGATTTAACGGTGTGTAATTCAAAATTCATTATGTTTTCCTCTTATTTATACAACAATTACGGACCCATCAGTCCAAAAACAAACCTAAAACAGCGCACTTTTTTTGCGCTACTAAAAGAATTAAATAAATATGGACTATTCGGTCCACATCTAATCAAAAAAATTTAATCCAAAGCAGTGAGCATAATTCTAACAACCCGATTAATCGTTTCACGATCGGCCCCGGCCTTAATCATGTTTTTCAGGCCACTCATATTGCTAAGTAGATAAATTGCCAAGCCTCTAGCCTCTTTATCTTTACTAATCTCACCTTCCTGCTGTGCCTGTACAATCGCCTTTTCAAAAATGCTGGTAATTTGATCAAGGCTATCACTGACAAGATTGGCAATACTACTATCAGTTTGCGCGAATTCACTGGCGGTATTCATAAGTAAACAGCCACGACGTGCATCAGGACCGGTGGTTTCATTAGCAACATTAAAGAACAAGGACTCGATAAAAGCCTTACCTGAATCAGCTTTTTTTAACTGCATTGACAAATCATCAGTTAGCATGCTCTGATAATTCCGGATAGAATTCTGAAATAATTTACTCTTACTTTTAAAAGTCTGATAGAAACTACTCTTCGACAACTTCATTTCATTGAGTAAATCCTGCAGGGATGTTGACTCATAACCTTTGCACCAAAATAGCTGCATCGCCATATCAAGAGCTTTATCTGGATCAAATTGTATTGGTCTTCCGATGTTCATGGCAATCAATATAGAACCAGTCAGTCCACAAGTCAATAATACTAAGTATTATTTCTTTGCTATTTCTAAAAAATAAACATCCAAGTAAGAGAAGTTTGAAAATGAAACTTATTCACGTAACTTTCCTAGAAATGAAAACACCACCTAAAGAGGTGGTGTTTTCATTCTAATCACTGTTATCAAGTAACAGTATGCGCAGGGATAAGTTGTTAATTTATTATTTACGTATACGTACACTTATATTTAGTAAGCTAGGGTATTGTTCTCTCTCACCATGAAAAATAGGTTGGATTTTTAATTGCTCAGATTGCCCTCTAGTTTGCTCAAGAACAAGGCGAAAGTGCGGGGTTTATAAATCATAAGTTGAACAGTTCTGACTCATACACGTCGCCAAGCAGCGGCGACATAATCGAGTTCACCATTTCAGAAAAACACCTGAAATGGGAAGCTCGCTAAATAGAACAAACACCACCTTCATAAACCGCCATCACAGATTTCAATTCATCATGAATATATTGGCGTTCTTTATCTTCCATACGATCTAATGGAGCCGGAGAGTTCCCTGCTTCTAGCTGACTAATAAACTGATTAACTTCGAGGCATCCTCGTTGAGCAATTTCTTCCAACACTTCATCAAGCTGGCTCATATTAATAACTTCCTTTTTTGCTTCTGTTTCATCTGATAACCCTGCTCCAAACCAGAAATCCAGACCGCGACTTAAAAAGTCGTCATAGATTAGATAGTGTGTTCCATCACAGGAGAAATTTAAACCGACAAAGCCATTCACCAGATTCAATGAGCCTGAACGCAGATAAATGGTTTCATCAGCGAAGCGTAGCGCACTAAATTGTTTAAAGACATTACATATGTCATCCTTTGGTACAATATTTCGTTCAAAATATGACCGCTTTGGATAGGCAAGACAAATCTCGGTATCTGATAATTCATCCATGGTTAAAATGCGATAGGTATAGGGGTCGTCCACATGCCAAATGGTGACACGACTGCTCGAATAGTGAATCTGACAGTGGTATACACCGTGTTCCAGCATTAGCTCTTCAAGGATAGTCATTACATCTTCAAGCTTACTGTCCATTTGGCTTTCAACACGTTGCTGTAAAAACAAGCCGCCACGGATGGCTGGGTCACCTTTTATTTGCCGCCATTGACGTGGCTCTTCATACATTTTGTCATCACGGGGCAATTCCCGTAAGTCATAATCAACTCCCAGAAATCCAAGGCGTTCTTCATTTTTTCCTCGGATTAACTGAACACCCGTTACGGAGGGGCGTTTTTTATTCGAGCTGATATAAGCACCGGATAATTCAAAATCAATACCATGGCGCGGTACAAACATATTTTCCATATAGGGGCGACTGGAACGATCTCGTCCAATATCTTCAAGCTTCACGCCATCATGTCTTACAGTTGCACTGATTTGTTTAGCGGAAGGGTCCAGCACATAAAGATATTTACAATAAGGAAGATCGCTAATGGCTTTTACCAAATGATCATTTAATAGATCCGAATCATCCATCAGTGGAGCTAACTCAACGGCCAAATGAGATAAAGTCTTGCCCAATAGCTTTGTAAGTTGTTGACGTTGATGCTTAACCGTTTGTTTTACCGATGAGTCCATAGTGAAATTATGTGGAAGAAAAAACGTAGAATAACACTATTAAGGGACCTCTGAGCAAGTTCCATATAATTCTATTTTTATTGCTTTGCCATGAACAAAATCCTCTTTTTTTTGTCATAAGTTTAAAGCAGATTTGAGGAGTTCCCCCATGATTAAAGCATTAGTAATTTCATTTTCGCTAGGCATGTTTTTTAGCGCTCTCGGCACACAAGCCTTAACACCATCACAAACGAACACTCAACAAATTAAATGGCTGGGTATTTCGTTGATAAAAGTATCAACAGCATTGCAGAGCCAGTTGGGAAATTTACTCAACTCTGGTGAAGGTGTCATGATAAATAATGTACAAGCAGATTCCCCAGCGCAAAAAGCAGGATTAAAAAGTTATGACATTCTAATCAAATTTAATGAGCATAAAATCACATCAATCAAGCAGGTTTATGAGCTTGTACAACAAAATGAAGAAAACAAGGACGCCCAACTCCTTGTGATTCGTCAAGGCCAGAAAAAAACTATCAGCGCCAAAATAGGCACACGACAAGTTAATAACAGCCCTTATAAACAGCTCCCTGCTCCGCCTTTATCCAGAGGGTTTAATAATAATTTCTGGAATTCACCATTCCCGCAACCTGACTTTAATTCTTTTTTTAATCAGCCTGATTTTTCGACTCCGGCATTTCCATTCTGGCCAAATAATTTACCGAATAATAATGTACAAAGCTGGTCGCAGTCACAATCCATGAATGTGACAACACTGGCAAATGGAAAAATTCATGCCGAATTAAAAACTAAAGATACCAATGGCAATGAGAAGAATTTTATATTTGAAGGTAACCCAGAGAGTGTCATCAAAGATATCCAACAACAAAAAGATTTACCGGAAAATCAAAAACAGAATCTGATCAGCGCACTACAGGGTAAACCGCTTATAAACTTTAATCATAACTTTTTTAATAACTTCCCTGATAACTCTTTTAACAATAGATTCCCAAGGCTAGCTCCTGGTTTTCCTCAAACACCTTTTTCTGGTCAGTGGCAGGGCTTTCAACAACAGAACAGATCTGTATACTAAAGAATTACACCTATTGATGAGAACTTAAGACCATGAAGATAACAATACTAAGCTTGATTCTATTATTATCCATATCAACAGTTGCAACTGCCAATGAAGTCGACATTGTCGATGTAAAAGCACACCAGTCCAGTGATAAAAGCTGGAGCTTCGATGTCACCCTAAAACATGCTGATGAAGGTTGGGATCATTACGCCAATGAGTGGCAAGTGCTAGCAGCTGATAGTAAAATTCTGGCGACTCGAACCCTGTATCACCCGCATGTCAATGAGCAACCTTTCACACGCAACACAACGGGAGTTAAAATTCCTGATGATATGAATATTGTTTATATTATTGCTAAAGATACGGTGCATGGTTTATCCAGTAAAGTCACTGAAATAAACCTGCAAACAAATGAAAGAAAGTCGATAACGCTCGATGAACTGCGTAAAATGAAGTAAATAGCTTTTTGTACGCTGGTTTTTTTCGCTGCTTTCACAAGCTACAATGCGAATAATCTCTCCATAATGGAGCAGCCTTTGAGTAATCTAAAGCCCGCTTTTTTGTTGGTTTTTGATGTAATACATTGTAACTCTGTTCGATCTGATAAATCCTGTGGCAATTTTACATTCCAGACCAAGCGCATGTTTATCAAACGGTTCAAAACCCACCAACCTGGATCTGATTGGCCATTGTAGATACCCAACATTGCCGACCCCGGAAAAGCATGGTGATTATTATGCCAGGACTCTCCCATGGTTATCAGACTCGCAAAACGAATATTGTGCCCTTGCACTGCTGCGCCATCGACATGCCAATCCCGCTCTCCAGTATTGTGTGCAAAATGACCAATTAACCAGTGGCCAGTATTGGATACAGCAATACGAGCAGAAACACCCCAAATTACCCATGAAATACCACCCAAATAGAATAAAACAATAGCCCAGGGGATCTGTTGTAGCATCCAGGTCTTTTCCATTAATTGGTAAAAACGGTCATTTCTAAGACGAACTTCTGGTAAAAAACTAGGCGGATGATCCAGTGCCAAATCACAATTCAATTGCCACCAGCCATCTGTTAGAAAGCTTTCACCATGGCGTAAATAAGGATGGCATTCTCGCTGGCGTTGCGCCCAATCGCGCAAATCATGTTGATAGGTCATTCCCATCGGGCCTGCCATTCCAACTAAAACACCAAGATAAACAAACATATACTCAAGCCACAATGGGCATTCATAACTATTGTGAATCAGCCGTCGATGCATCCCCAGCGAATGCCCGAAACAAAGCGTAGTTCCAGTGAAAAGGACAAACACCGTAACAGCAGAGAGTGAAGAATAGAAAGCGCCTCCAACAACAGCAATGACCAAATGGGATAAATACCAAAAAGATTTAACTGGCATCCAGCTAACTATTCCATGATTTGCATTAGTATGAATCGTTTCACCCATTCGTGGTGTTTCAGGGTTAATAATAATTTTAGTCATTCTGATCCTCTTTTTGCCAATTTGAGCAATGTAAATTTTTGAATGCGTGAGTTGCCCACCTTACTTACCACCCTTTTCACGGCTAGTCATATTTGTATTAGGCAGCGGATCCAGATCAATCACTTCAAACGGCAAGCGCTGATGATTTATCTCTTTGCTTATTTGAACAATATGAATAAGTACAATAATAGCAACAGAGACTAAATAACAAGCATACAATACTGTAAAAACTGAATACCTCATGTTTGAAAATAGCATCACTAATACGCCCAAATATGAAATTAAACCTAAGCTAATTAGTATTAGACTTAACAAATTTTTCCGATTAATTATAACTAATATTGCACCTACCACTCCTGCCACACCGCCAAGTCCCCAAAAGAAAATGAGCAACATATCGGCATCAAATCTTGACCCGAAAAAACCTCGGTTCCCAAAAAGCAACTCTGCACCTCCTCCAACAGCAAATAACACTGCATAGACTGCTAGCGGAATAACTGGATAAATAAAAACCAGAATAGTTACTATAATTAATCGGTTTTGTTTTATTGTTTTCCAAATATTTCTCATTTTGTCCTCCCAGGAATTTTCATGCGATGTTTAGCAGTTAACTCATAGATATTTGATAGCAAGGGATGAATCCCAGGTATTCTTCTTATTACTTGTGCAAATCGGCGGTAATAAGGCAACCGATCCCACAATGTTAAAACTGCCTCTAGGCCAACTTGATGGATACCGCTATCGTCTTTAACATGCATAAGCCTCATGGCATCTTCATATTTGATACACTCAGATTCTAGCTCTACCCTGCTTTCACTAATATCAATCCAGTCAATATCAGTCTGCGTCTCTTTATTATTGAGTAGCAATTTTTTATAGTGCCTCACTTCCCTACTGCATAAGGGACAAGCACCATCATAAAAAACACAAGTGGGTGATAAAGTAGTCATTGGTTTCTCCTTTCATTTATTACAAATGAAAGATATCTAAAACAACGAGGCAAAACTTCCATTTGGATAGAAACGGAATATAAAAATGATTAGCACTATAAAAATCAGCAACTTAAAAACTTACAAAATGATAATATTGGATAAATACAAAGAAGTAGGGAAATAAATCATGGAAAAAAGCGTTAAGAAAAGCACCAAGCCGCTCTCAAGAAGAGAAAAACAATTAGCTGCTGAAGCCATGGAATACTTTATACAGTACGTATCCAGCCCCTGGCGAATCGTCTGGGTGAATTTTCTAGCAGGTATTTTCAGGGGGCTTGGTGCATTAATTGGTGCATCCATAGTACTTGCCCTGATTATCTGGGTTCTCACATTACTGGTGGATGTGCCGCTTGTTGGTCAATACGCCCAAGAAGTAAAAGCCACCGTCAATGGCTATGTTAAAGAAACCAATTATAATGATGATTTTGACCGCATTGGGGATACGCTGGAACGTATCGAAGAAGGGCTTTCAAAAGAAAAATAAGTTTTTGGCACCCTCCCTAGTTTTTGAGATCAGCGGATTGCTTTCTAAGGCTCACAGGAGCCAGAAAGTATATCGTTACGATTCCAAAGGAAGAGTCGATGTTGATTGAATCTTGCACAGCCTGAGCAGAGGTATAAAAGCACAGGACTCTTTACAAACTTTAATGGCTCACTAAAAAGTATATCGTTACGATTCCGAAGGAAGAGTCGATGTTGATTGAATCTTGCACAGCCTGAGCAGATGTATAAAAGCACAGGACTCTCTACAAAATTAGTTTAATTAGACCAAAGCATTAATTATGAAAAAATATATTCAAATAAATTTACTGGCCTTATTCTTATTATTTACAACTTTATCAGTTGCAGATATTAGCAAGGAAGCTGTAAAAAATAGCCTTGAAAAATTTCAAACTTTAATTATTAATTTAAACGAAGAAGAGCTATCTAAAGTACTCCATTCTGACGTTTCAATTTCAATTTACTTTTCAAGAAATGGAAGTATCACCAAACTGGAGTCTTCCAAAAAACAATATTTACAACAAATAAAAGATGCGCGAGCAAACTACGAAAACTATAAAACCACAAGCTCAAATGTAAAAATTGACCTTGCTGGGAGTAAAGCCATTGTCTCTTCTGATATCAATGAAAGCATGACCTATAAAGGTAAAAAAGTTACCAGCACATCTAGAGAGGTTTTTGTTCTTGAAGACATAAATGGAAAATTATTAATTACTGAAATTACAGGCTATATCTTGGAAGTAACTACAAAAAACCAATAAACTTTATAATACCTTATTAAAGAAGCTCTAGCATCCAGTGGCACCCCCCGGGTTTTTGGGATCAGCGGATGGTGTGCTACCCTCCCGAGTTTTGGTCTTTTAATTAAATACTAATTAGTTTGTTGCAATTTCATCTTACTAACTTCTTGGTTTAAATAGCTGATTATTTTCTTTTTGTAGTCTTCTTTATTGGGGGATAACATAATCTCGGCGTGCTTTGCATTTTTCACTGTCCACAGCTCTGCTGGTACAGGGCTATTTTGTTTAAATTGCTTACCCATATCTAACGCTATCCATCGGTCACGTTCGGAGTAAATAAATAATAAAGACTGTAAGTGCTTCGCCTCTTTTATCCTTTCAATCATCTCTACTTTTTTACGGTATTTTGGCAAAATCATGTTAAGAACTTGCAAGGTTCTATACGCAACGGGGAAGAGCACCCAAAATTCTAATAAACTGGTTGATGCACTTTCGATAATGGCAAAATCATAAACATGAGCTTCATCGGAAAATGAAATAGTAGCCCAACTCGCACCCAGTGATATTCCATGATAGGCGATGGGAAGTTTTGGAGTAACTTCCTTGGCTTTTGTACCTATTGCAACAATATCTTCAAAATAAGAAAAGCTACCATGAGTACTTTCACCAAAGCCATTAATATCAAAAATAACGACATTGAAACCATTATTACGCAGTAACTCAGTGTAACCTCTTTTAAGAAAATACCCTTTCGCTTCCTTGCCCATGGGATGCCCCAAAACAATAGTAGCTTTATCTTCATTGCTCTTTGATTTAGCAAACAAGCCCTGTATTACGCCACCCGACTTACTTTCAACTGAGATTTTTTCCCATTGTTTTTGTTCATCTTCCGATAGTGGATTTTTCCACTTAACCATAAACGCTCCAAAGAATGGGTACTTGAGAATTTTATAAAACATTTTGTTTCCTTGACGTTGTTGATAAGGATTCAAGAGCAATTGAATTATGCGATGAGTTAACCCCTGAAACAAAGCCAAGAGCCCTTGAAATAACATCTGGGTTTAAAATAATTCTTCTATGCCCTAGGCGTTTTGTTCCCATAAACTCTGCCGACGGCCATTGTTCTAGCAGTTTTCTTGTGTGACTAATATCAATTTCTTTATCATTTAGGTCATGGATAATCAGTGTAGGTAATTTAATTTTAGACTCAAAAACTTCTTTCCAGTTATTCCCAAATTTTGATGCACTTGTATAATATTTTTTCCAGGCATATTGATGTGTTTTTTCCATTATTTTCTTGGGAATTGATAATGCTTCTGCGAATTGATCTGTAACTTTAGAAAGGTCAGACATAGGGGAGATTAAAACAATTTTTTCTGTTTCCAGTTTTAATGAGGAAGCGATGACGATAGCACCTGCTCCTAAAGAATGCCCAATAATGCAATAAACTTTACCTATGTTTTCCATGACAGCAATAACTGTATCAGCCCATTCTGTCAGTGAAACAGATATACCTGAAGTTTCTCCATGAGCAATCGCATCATAGGAAATGACTTGATAGCCTCTTTCCAGTAATGGGTCAATAAAATTAACAAAACTGGTAGCTGTACCAGTCCAACCATGAACAAATAATATAATTGGGTCTGTTTTTTTACCCCAGCGGTAACCTGCTAATTTTATATTTTCCCCCATTGGGATAGTAAACCGCTCAGCACTTTCTAGCATCTCATGTTCTATGTCTCGTCTTTTAGAGTGAAAGGGGGTAGTAAATAATTTATTCGCTAGTCTAATCGCAAGAAATGGGGCTATACGGCTGCTTACTTTAAAAAATAATTTTAGAGGCATTAGGATGTTTTTATTCATGACTTGTCAGTCTCTTAAAGAAACCAACATTATAGGTGATATACTCTCTTAAAGATACTGACTAAAAATACTATTATCCTAGAATCTTCAACTGGGCAGGATAAATGTATTAATCATAAACTTATTATCACTGCAAAGCGGTCAACAGAGGGATCTAGGATTATGCAAAGAAGCTCATTTTCAGAAATACCCTGTTCGGTGGCGAGAACACTCGATATTATTGGCGAATGGTGGACACTACTAATTTTACGCGATGTTTTTTATGGAGTTCATCGTTTTGAAGGATTGCGAACGCATTTAGGTATTTCTCGAAAGGTTTTAACAAACCGTTTAGCGCGATTAACCGATGAAACAATTCTAAAAAAAGTTTTATACCAAAAGCAACCGCCACGCTATGAGTATAGGCTGACAAAGAAAGGGCTTGAGCTACTACCTATTTTATTGACTATTATGAATTGGGGAGATAAATGGATGTCAGAACCTAATATGACCCCAGTTATCTTTGTTCATAAAGACTGCGGAGAAAAAACCACACCAAAACTGGTTTGTTCTCACTGTGGCGGTGATTTAAATGTACACAATATATATCCCACTGCGGGTCCAGGCGCGCCAGATGATGAAATTAAAAAATTGCGTAATGTAAGTGCTGACCCAAAGCTTTTTATGAAGAAATAGTCGGGTTGTTTGAATACTTTGAAGTACGTTGTTTTGACTAACGAGGCTATAGAAAAATCCTTTGAAAGTTATCCTGCAACTCCAAACTATATATATTTGCAAATTTCCTGAAAGTTTCTCGAAAATAGCGGATTTAGCACCCCTTAAGTGTTTAATATTAGTTACTTATTAGTACTACATATTAAAATAAATCCAAGCCCGGTATTGCTGCCTTCTCAGGATATATGCAATGATATAAATATATGGCAAGTCCAGCATCTCCAGTCCATAAAGTATATCGGCCTTGCTCGTAACGCAAACGTGCTTTCTGACACTGTTCAATAGAATGCATTGCGAATTTTCTTGCTCTATCAAGCCAAATTGAGTTGCCTGTCCTTTGATATAAATACAAAAAAGCGTAACCATTACCAGATGTACCATGGCAGATACTTGAACCTTTTACGAGAGGTCCGGCTTGCCAAACCAGTTCAGCTGTTTTTTCTAACAATTGATCAAGTTGTTTAGACTCATGTGAATCAGTTTTAGGCGTTCTTGCCATTGCTGTAACAATCCCAGCCGCGCCATGACACCATTGAACAAGTAATTTGTCTATATTAGGCTTCGTACAGACAGTCCAGTTAGCTAAGGTAGCTTGTTCTTTCACCGAGATAAGTAACGTAGAAACTGTGCGTTTTATGATGATTTCTGTGTAGTCATCAGGGAGTAAATCAACCCCCTGTAAAAGAATATTGGCATTACCAGTTAAACCATGGCAAGCACCATAATAATGACGTTTCGGCCCAAACACCTGGCTTTGCCAAAGCCCCTGTTTTGTATCTTTATCTTGTGTCCAATGATCCATTAATGACTTTGCACCTTTGACGTACAGGTCTTTCCAGTGATTTTCTCCTGTTTTACGATAAAGTGCCAATGCAGCATGCATCATTCCACTTTGCCCAGAAGTTATTTCATACAAGGGAAGTTCTAAAGTGGCTTCCATGCACCGCATAACACATTTTGATAAGTCTTCATCTTCTGGATTTGCTAAAATTGCGGGCATTAATATGCCAAGTTCACCAATTTGTAAGCCAGGTTCAACCGAAACATCAGGGCTTTTCAAGAATGATTGGTAAACAGTTTCTAATAAGCCGGACAGATCACTTACTTTATAACCGTATCCTCTAAGTATTTGTAAAGCGTGAATTACACCTGCGGCTCCTGCGTATGCAGACCATTTAGGTCCTACCCTAGGATAGCTTCCCGCATCAAGTGGATGTGTAGACCAGCAGGCATCAGGTAAAAGCGAATGCCCAATATCTTCGATAATTGATGATATTTCCGCTTGCACAACACTTTGATCCCATAAGCTTTTGGTAAGCGGTTCATGACGAGATTTTTCAAATAACATAGGCTGTATAATTTTTAATATAATTGCAGATTGTATCGCTTGTAGTGCAGTATGTTTAAAGAGATTGGTTCCCATAAAACAAAAGATAAATTTTTTGGCTAAATATGGGAGATTTTAACTATTTTTATAAGTTCCATGAATACTTTCACAGCCTCATGGCACCCCCCCTAGTTATTAGTATCAGCGGATTGCTTTCTATGGCTCCCAAGAGCTGGAAAGTATATCGTTACGATTCCGAAGGAAGAGTCGATGTTGATCGAATCTTGCACACCCTGAGCAGATAAACAAAAACACAGGACTCTCTACACATTTTAATGGCTCACTAAAAAGTATATCGTTACGATTCCGAAGGAAGAGTTGATGTTGATCGAATCTTGCACACCTTGAGCAGATGTACAAAAGCACAGGACTCTCTACCAATAAAAGAACCACCAAGTACACCACTACAACTCCGAATAAAGAGTGGATGCTGATCATGTGTTTTCCATACTGTGAAATTACTATTATTAGGCTGGATTTCTGTCTCTTTTATTCAAAGGCGGCCTGACATTTATCCTGAAAGCCCAATGACAGACATACGCCAATATATCCAGATTCCCTCAAACGCCCATCCTAAAGTAAGTACCGCTTAACCAGCCTTTCATGACAAGTGCTTGACGATAAATAAGCACAATGATAATTATTATTTATAGAATATTAAAAATAATTAAAGAAAAGTATGAGGTTTCAAATGTATAAGTATATTTCAATTATTTCAATGTCCATTTTTCTATTTGCATGTGGTGGCGGTGGAAGTGTTATAAATAACCAATCAGAATCTCTCCCCCAGGAAGTTCGTAAGAAAATAGATGGTGAACCAGATAACCTAAATCAGTATTGCAAACTTCAAGGAAAAGATAATAGTGCAGTAGTATTTGCCGATGAAGTGGTCATTGCTAATTGCGGCGAAAGCTCCTCAGCCAACGGACTTGTTTTAGATAACCTGGATTATTATCATAATATTGAAACACTACATCTAGGGAACGGTAATACCTACCTTGGTAATATTGACTTCTTAACCAAATTAAAGAAATTGCGTCACCTAAGTATTGCAGGAAGCTTCGAGGCAAGTTCTGAAATGTGGGGTCAGTTAAATATAGTTTCACTAAATCTGAATGAGTCAGGGAATTCAGCAACAGACTTTGGTTTTATTGAGAACCTCGCCTCCTTAAAAAGCTTTGTCTATAAAAATATGGAGCCTTCTATTGATAACCAGTTAAGATGTGGAAAGGCTCTAACTGATTTGACACTTGTTCTAGCCAATGAAAATATAATGTCACTAGACAGTAGTTGTAATAATATTATCAAACTGAGTATGAAATATAGCTCTATCAATGATATTTCATTTTTAGTAAACCTAAAAAAACTTAAAGCCCTTGATCTTAGTTTTAATAACATTGTTGATTTAACTCCAATCTCATCTTTGACAGCATTGGAAGTTCTTGACCTAGATTCAAATCAAATAGCTGATCTAACAGCACTATCTTCATTAATCAATCTAGAAGTCATTGACCTAGATTCAAATTCTATAGAGGATCTATCGCCCCTATCATTCCTGTTAAATCTCGAAACACTAGAGCTTGATTCAAACCATATTGTAGATATTTCACATGTATTTGCATTAACAAAGTTGGTAAACCTAGATCTAAGTCTTAACATGATTAACGATATCTCAGGGCTTTATAATCTCTCTAAATTAAAAGTAGTAGACATAAGTGGAAATAATATCCAGCCTAGTGAGATAACTAGGTTAAAAGAGAACCTTGCAACTACAGAAGTTATTTTTTGACCTGCCATACCTAAAATAAGTTAGACAGCGTGGCTTGAAAGCAAACTCTTTAATAACAGTTATGCGAAACATCATTAGAGCTTATAGTTCATTGCTACAAACTATATAAGGAGAACATGATTAAGTCGATTAGATTTAAGAGCCACCAATACTTAGCTCACTATAAAGCTCAATCGCATGGTCTACGTCATCATGAATCTCTAAACCTTTTTTGGTGAGCAAGAGAGCAACATCACTATAGTCACGTAGCGTTTCCATACTGTGAGTTACCATTATCAGGCTGGATTTCTGTCTCTTTGCTTCAAAGGCGGCCTGACACTTATCCTGAAAGCCCATATCACCCACACCCATAATTTCATCAATGAGGTAGACTTCAAAATCTATCGCCATACTCAGCCCAAATGCTAATCTTGATTTCATCCCCGAAGAATAGGTATTAATCGGCTCATGTATATATTTTCCAAGCTCAGAAAAATCTTTGACGAACTCGGTGACGTATTTAATATCGGCATCATAGATACGACAAGCAAAACGCAGATTCTCTATGCCCGTTAAGGTGCCATGAAAAGACCCGGAAAACCCGAGTGGCCAAGAGTATTTTCCCTTGCGGATTATCTTTCCCCTGTCTGGATATTCGCTGCCCGCAACAAGGCGTAGAAGTGTGGATTTACCTGCACCATTTGCTCCCAATACACCAATGTTTTTTTTCTCTGGAAACTTAAAACTTATATTATCCAGCACAACATTTCTGCCTTCCTTCATTTTGTAGCTTTTGGTGATATTTTGAAACTCAATCATCCAAGACTCACTCCTAGCTTACTCATATCTGACGCGCTCTTTTACTATTTAGTCTCTCTACAATTAAGCCAAGCATAAAAATTCCGACACACACTGAAACCGCATAACTAGGGTCATACAAATTACTATCAAAACTGGGATAAAAGCCCACCCTGAACCATTCAATCAGATGAAGCAGAGGATTGAAATCTATCAACTCATAAATCTCTGGGGATAAAAAATCCGCCGTGAAGAAGATTCCAGACATAAAATAAAGAGGCCTTGATAGCGCTGTAAAAATACTTCGATAAGACGGAAAATGAGGCAATATGGCTGCATTAATTAGGCCGATCCCTGTGCCCAATAAAATAAGGAGAATAACGGGGCGTAGAATTTGCAGGAAGTTATCAATTTTTATACTAATACCAAAATAAATTGCGACCCCAACAAAAAACAGCATAACAATTAATAGTGTTGCAGATTCAATAAGAACACGCGATATGGTGATATCCATTGGCATCACCTGCGGATAACCTAACAAGGGCTTATTCGCTTCTAAACCACCCATGACACCCGATACTATATTGTTATAAAGTAAATAGGGGACAATGCCAGTCAGCATAAAGACCCCCATACTCTCGCCAACTGGTACGGCTCTTCCCATGGACGAGAAGATAATGACGAAAACCGTTATATGTGCAAAAGGTTCGAATAAAGCCCAAAAGAAACCAAGCTTGCTATTGCCATATCGGGTACGTGTTTCACGTAAAGTCAGTGCGGAAATAACCCGCCCTTGAACCCGTAATGCATGCATGAGCTCCATGCTTATAACCTAAAACCCAAGTACATTCGCTGAGATAGCAATCTGACTGAGCACCTGTAATATATCTCTGGCATTTTGCATGCGCTTTTCATCAATGCGTGGGAAGACAATTAGCTGATCACCCGCTAAAATTGGCTGCTTTGCGCCGATACGAATACTGCCATTGGGATGCATTACGGCAATGCGTTGCCTATCAGCTCTTTCGGTATAACCACCTGAACGATTAATATAATCTTCAATACTGGCATTACGGGCGTAGACAACTGATTTTGGCATCAGCACTTCGCCACTAACTGTAACAATATCGCTTTTCTGTGGAATAACAATAACATCACCATCTTCCATACGGATATTTGCTGTTTTGCCATTTTCGCTGACAACCACTCTACCATCCGGAACTGTTTTTTCAGCAATTGCAATAAATTTCAGGACTAGATTTGCTTCCTGAGTGCGAATAGATGCCTCACCAGCTGACGATGAGGTTGCAATCAACACGCTTTTTCTTAAGCGTTGAATACTTTCATTCAGATTTTTCTTTTGCTGTTTAGCAATGCTTTTACGTTTTAGGTAAATATTTTTTATATCGGCACTATCTTTATCGACTTCTATATAATCAAGAACCTCAATTAAACGTGCCCCTTTTTTAACCGAATAAAAAGATTTTCCCAGATGACTGCCTTCAACTTTAATTCCCATCACATCGGTTAAAGCATCACTGGTAAATTTAACCGTGTCACCATTCAGTAAGCGTGTATTAAGAAACTGATTATAGGGAAGATAAACCGACCAAGGCTTCCTATCGCGGGTGCCAGCAATGGCAATATGAGTGACCTTTGCGTCGGGTTTGGCATATTGAATTAATTGTTTTCCCAGTATCTGACGACCTTGAAATTCAAAACGATAGGGATTCAAGCTATCACCCACGACATTGACAGTCGAAGCCCGCTCTCCAACGACTATAGTGTCTCCATCGCGGAACTTAATGTGTTTGATCTTACCTTTTCTTAAGAAAGGATAAAGATCATAACGTGCTATAACACGATTCTGGCGCAAAACTTTAACGTTGCGATAGCTCCCTCTTAATGGATCTATTCCTCCTGCTTTAAACAGGTAGGACAGTATACTGTGTGAAGCAATTCCAGTATATTGACCGGGCTTTAGAGCTGCTCCTGTTACATAAACACTAATAGGTGTTGTGGTCACAAGATTTGCATAAACGCCCTCGCCCTCTTTAAAAACGGTTGCTACCTTTGCTTTAACTAGCTTTTGAATTTCACTGGAACGGGCGCCCTGCACTTTCACCACACCGACCTCGGGGATAAATATATTACCCTTTGCATCAACGGTGAGGATTTCATCGATTGTGACCTGTCCCCACATATGTAAAGCAACTTTGTCACCGGGGATCAGGCGATAATTAGGATCTAATCCATCATTTCGGTTTGATTGAAAATTACCCGTAAAAAGATTAGCGCCAAAAGGTATGGCTTTGCTAGTCGTTGAATCAGGTGAATCATCAATAACTTTTTTTGCTTCCCCTTCCGCCCAAGAAAGTTGCACCAGCAATATAAAAAACAGGCTCAAGACTAACTTTGTAAAAGTATTAATTTTCATGTTTTTTATACCCATCCTGCGTGATCTTTAATAGATGCAATAATCAAACTCATCACTCCCCACAACAACAAGCAAACAATAAATAAGACGATAAAGTCATGTGGTTGATTAGGCGATATCGCTTCTTCTGGTTTTTTTGGCTGCACTATAATGGTCAGATAACGATGTTGCTGAGTTGCATCAATCCTCGCCTGCTCAATGTTCAATAAAGCTGCTTCATAGGATTTTTCTGTAAAACCCTGCTCAGTTAATAATTCTTCATGTTTTGAAATAACAGCACTCATGGTTTTTGCATCAGTACTGCTGGTACTTCGAATACTTCGTGCACGTTCTTTTTGAACCTGACGTTTAAGTGAGAATACTTTATTACTAGCGGATTTAACTTTGGGCGAGTTATCATGCAAACCCACTCTTAAACCTCTTAACTCAGCTTCAGCTTTTGCCAGATCGGCCTCCAGATTTGCCACCAGATTCAGCTTGGTTTCTGCATTTTTCTCTGGGCTCAGTGCTTGCTCACTATCGCGAAATTTCCTAACCGCTAAACGTGCATCCTTAAGATTAGTTTCTGCAATTTTAAGCTCACGTCGAGCAAAACTTAAGCTGTCCTGTCGCGATTTTTCAGAAAGATTATTCACCAGTTCTTCACTTTCTTTTAGCACTGCATTTATGACAGTGACAGCTTCTTCTGGTTCATAAGCCCAAACTTTTAGCTCAACAATTCCTGAGGTTGAATCAAACTCCACACTCACTTTGTTCTGCCAGTACTCGACAATATCTTCGATGCTGGCATCTTCTTCTAAGCGAGACAACCAGTCTTTATCACTACGCGCGTAGAGCTTTTTAATATCAAAATCATCACGGGTTCGCTCGATCACTTCACGCGACTCTATAAAATCTTTAATGATTAAAGCATCGCGCGTCGATGAAACGCTACCCGGCAAGCCTGTCAATGCACCTAAGGGGTCAGATTGAAGCTTGCCACTTTTTTCAATCGTGAAATGCGCAATTGATTCATACTGATCACTTGCATATTTAACGTAATAAGCTGTTCCTAGTCCCATCGGGATCACAAAAAACAACCAAAACATAGCTGAACCTAATAGTTTCATATCAGTGTTGTTTCATATTATTTATAAATGATAATCGGGCTGGTTTTATACCAGCGCCCACCAATTTTACAGGCGGAATACTGATTACTAGACTGGGCAAAATATTTCCGGCACTCGTGACCACTTGCCGAAAAGTATTTTCGACCTAATTTTGCAGCGGAAATTTGTTTGTTCGAAAGCCTTACTTTCATAGCACTACCCTTCTTACCAGAAGAAAGCTGTTTTGATAAACCGGGGCTTGCCAACGACCGAGTTGGACTTTGAAATGAATACTGAAATGTCTTTTGAGGTATGACTTCAGGTTTACGAAATTGTGAACAAGATGTCAGTATTAAAATCATACCGAGTAAAACTAGGGATCTCATGAAAGAGTAACTTCCGTTTAATAGTATCGCGCGGAGTATAGCACTGCTACAAGAACAGAAAAACATATAAAACGCGAGAGTGCACCGTATAAATCTGACGATAATTTTCTTTTTTCAGATATTTTATCGACATTAAGCAACTTCTTTCATAAAAAGTGAATTAGCAGGTAAATTTGTTCTGTTTTTTTACTATAGTATATTTCTATATATCCTAAAGACTAAGGAGAAACTTTATGAGCAATATGCCAGATATGCCCGATCAAGATGGTAATTTTGGAGAATACGGTGGGCAGATTATTCCACCACCGTTGATAGAAATCATGAATCAAATCAATGATGCCTATGATGAAATCAAGAACTCTGCTGCTTTCAAAGATGAGCTGGCAAATTTATATGCGGATTTTGTGGGTCGCCCCAGCCCTGTCTATCACGCTAAAAACCTCAGCAACAAACTCGGTGGTGCGCAGATTTATTTAAAACGTGAAGATTTGAATCACACCGGTGCGCATAAAATCAATCACTGTATTGGTGAGGCATTATTGGCAAAACATATGGGTAAAACCAAGGTGTTGGCAGAAACAGGAGCGGGTCAACATGGTGTAGCATTGGCAACAGCCTGTGCGCTAGTGGGCATTGAATGTGAAATCCATATGGGTGAGATCGACATTGAAAAAGAGCATCCTAATGTCGTTAAAATGAAAATACTGGGTTGTACTCTGGTTCCAGTAACACGTGGCACCCGAACCTTAAAAGATGCGGTTGACAGCGCCTTTGAAGAATACTTAAAAGATCCGGTAAACTTTTTCTACGCCATTGGTTCCGTTGTAGGCCCACATCCATTTCCAAAAATGGTGCGTGATTTTCAGAGTATTGTTGGCAAAGAGGCTCGCGCCCAGTTCCTTAATAAATATAATAAATTACCCGACATGCTGGTTGCCTGTGTCGGCGGCGGCTGTAATGCGATTGGGCTATTCACCGAATTTCTGGATGATGAATCGGTAGACATGATTGGCGTAGAACCCGCAGGAAAAGGACTGGATACACCTGATCATGCGGCAACATTAACGCTTGGAACAAAAGGCGCAATCCACGGTTTTAAATGCTACACATTACAAGATGATACTGGTGAACCATTACCTGTTTATTCGATTGCATCGGGTCTTGATTACCCTGGCGTTGGTCCACAACATTGTTTATTAAAGGACATTGGAAGAGTGAATTATAAAACGGTTGACGATAAAGAATGTCTGAATGCCTTTATGGAATTATCCCGTGTTGAAGGAATTATTCCCGCATTGGAAAGTGCCCATGCGGTAGCCTATGTTATGAAAATAGCGGGTGATATGAGTAAGGATCAAAGTATTTTAATTAATTTATCTGGACGCGGTGACAAAGATGTAGACTTTGTTGAGAAGGTATTGTCGCTTTAGTGTTGTCCCTAAATACCCCACTGCCAAAACAAAAACATGACCCAGACTATTTTATTCTGCTCCTTTTTGATGTGGATCTTAAAACTGACAATACCGATTTTATTAATACCACAGAATGTCATTTAAATGACATTATCAAATAACAGCTTTTGTTATTATGCCTTACGTGTTTTTCCGAGAAGTTTTTAACTAAATAAAGAGGTGTAAAAATGATCAATGATTCTGCAACAACTGTCATGATAATTACAATCATAGTCATATCTGTTCTTGTTTTTGCAACTATGATTTATAGCCATTTCACGATGAAAAAAGACATGAAGATGCTCGCTCGGTGCGCTGTGTTACTGCATACAGATGGTGAAGTAGGCGATTTGTGTAAGAAAATAGTGGAAGTCAATCCAAATGCCTGTCCAATACTGGATAGAAATCTACACAAAACAGGTCATGATCCTGAAAAACTAAAGGCCGTCTTGAGAACGCATCTGAAGGAGCTCCAACAATTAAAGGGGACGGACTCGTAAAATATATTAAGGGAATGATCTTTCAACAATTAACGATATAAGGACAGCCAGAATTTAATCAGTAATTAACTACTGCGGGTCGTTGTATATTTTTTGAATGTGATGCATATGGTTTGGATACTTAGAGGATGCGGAGTCTTTATTTTCGCATAGACTCTGTTTAGATCTCATTTTCCCGTATTCGCTCCTGTCTTTTTTGCTCTTCGTCATAGGCAGCTTTAATTTCTACCATTACACCATCGACATCAGCAGTTTTGGTGTCTTCTTCAAATTCGCCCGTAAGTATCGTATCTGGTTTTAATTCTCCCTCTTCGTATAACTTCCAGATTTCTTTAGCAAAATGGGTATCAAGCAGATAAGGGTCAAACTGAGCAAAGTATTTGATCATGTTTTCAACATCACGCGCTAACATCGCTTGTGCATTATTATTGGCAGCAGCATTAACCGCTTGCGGTAGGTCGATAATAACGGGGCCATATTCGTCCAACAACACATTAAATTCTGATAAATCACCATGCACCACGCCAACGCAGAGCATTCTAACCACGTCTTGCATAATAATGGCGAAGTTCACAATGGCTTGCTCTTCGCTCATAGTTACATCGCCTAAACGAGGCGCAACATGGCCTTCAGCATCGGTGATTAATTCCATCAGTAATACGCCATCAAAACAGCCGTAAGGTTCCGGCACTCGAATATCAGCATTAGCAAGAAGATAAAGTGCATCTACCTCGGCATTCTGCCAGATTTTCTCTTGCTCTTTACGCCCAAACTTTGAGCTTTTTTCCATAGCGCGGGCGCGACGACTATTGCGTACTTTTCGACCTTCTGTGTATTGCACTGCTTTCTTAAAGTTACGTTTGGATGCTTCTTTATAAACTTTGGCACAACGTATTTCTGAACCACAACGCACCACATAAACATCGGCTTCCTTGCCGCTCAGTAATCTGCTCAGAACTTCGTCAACTAAACCATCTTCAACAAGAGGCTGGATTCTTTTGGGTATTTTCATTGCTTACCTTTATACCCTATTTCTATTCTCTAAAGAATCAAAAAATCAAGTTCCATGAATACTTTCACAGCCTCACTTGTGCTGAGCTTTATCGAAGCATGGCACCCCCCCAGGGCTAACGCATTAAAATTCTCCAAATAGAACTTTCTGGCGGAAGTCATCATTCCATGCGGTATTAAGCCGCTTCTGCTTAATACTCAG
>Ga0209633_10001022_pt1 | contig 30281 bp, 13 predicted proteins | sample Cruoilmetagenom1_FD_187290 | JGI IMG/M metagenome (GOLD analysis project Ga0209633, IMG submission 187290) | Oil polluted marine microbial communities from Coal Oil Point, Santa Barbara, California, USA - Sample 1 (SPAdes) (version 2) | ecosystem: Environmental > Aquatic > Marine > Oil seeps ... | reverse complement strand
AAATGTGTTAACATAATTTAGAATGAATTTAAATAGCTATATGTAACATAAATTACAAATAAAAGACATAATTATCCTTTATTAAAAATTAAGGACAAAAAATCTTTATTTAAGTAGCTATTAAAAATAAACCTTTTTTAAGAAAATTTTGTAGTGCTTAAGGTATAGTTAAATAGGTGCTTATCGCTTCATAAAAAGCATCTTCATCAATAGCCAAATGCTGGCAAACCTATTTTATACCCATGAGGTGTTGTATCTCTTTTTTGGGCAAGTAAAAAGTTGATAAATTAAATAATATCAAATTTTTCGCAATACGGACTAATTGTAAAATACTAATAATCAACATTATAAAAAAATCACCAGTATATTACCATGAACACCCCTTCGCTAAAACTACTTGATTTAAATTTGTAAAATCTTAGTAATAAAACAATCCCGTCCTAAACGTTTTTAAAAATTAATAAAAAAGAGAATAATTTTTAAGTATCTCAATTAACTTTGAGTTGCAAACAAAAAAACAATTCTCTTATGTCAAAAATAACCTTATTTGGTCAAATAATACAGAAACTAGACCGTTCAATTTTCAATACACTTGTAAAAGAGCATAAAACCGATAAGCATCAAAAAGGATTTAATAGTTGGTCTCATTTAACATCGATGCTTTTTTGTCATTTTGCAAAGAGTCAATCTTTGCGAGACATAAGCAATGGATTACGTTCGGCTACAGGAAATCTTAATCATTTAGGAAATGTACATCCGCCCACTAAATCAAATTTAAGCTATCAGAACAAGCATAGAAGTTGGGAACTCTTTAAAGACTATTATTATGCCTTGCAACAACAATTAGGACAGCAAGCAGGTTTTAAACAGATTAAATTCAAAATTAAGTCAAAGATATTTTTGTTAGATGCTAGTACAATTAGCTTGTGTTTATCATTATTTGATTGGGCGAAATACAAAACCAAAAAAGGAGCGATAAAACTACATACTTTACTTGATTTTGATGGGAATCTTCCAGCTTATGTAAATATTACAGATGGTAAAACGGCAGACAATAAAGGAGCTTATGACATACCATTAATAGCATTTAGCGTTATAGTTGCCGATAGGTTTTATAATGATTTTTATTTGTTAAATATTTGGGACAGCAATAAGGTGTTTTTTGTAATTAGGCACAAAAACAACTTAAAATTTACTGTGATAAAAGAAAATTACTTACCACAAAATAGGCATCAACATATATTAAAAGATGAAATCATAGAATTAACGGGAAAGACAAAAGAAAAATATCCTAAAAAATTAAGACGTGTAGCAGTTTGGGATGAGAAAAACAAGCAAGTAATAGAACTCATAACAAATCATCTAAAATGGTCTTGTAATACCATAAGCGAACTATATAAAAGTCGTTGGGATGTAGAAATATTTTTTAGAGATATTAAGCAATCACTTCATATTAAATCGTTTATTGGCACAAGTAGAAATGCTGTAATGATACAAATATGGACTGCTTTAATTACAATATTGGTACTTAAATACCTTAAAGCATTAGCAAAATACAATTGGTATTTATCCAATTTAGTAGCTTTTCTTAGAATAAACCTTTTTGTGAAAATTGACCTCCAAAAATGGCTAGACGAACCCTTTTTAAAAAAAGAAAAACCTCCAAATAAAATCAAACAAGGGGTTCTTTTTGATTTTTATTGATTTTATGAGAATAATTGTAGTAAAATCAATACTTTTGATTTGTCCTGAAATTTATTTAGGACGGGATTGGTAATAAAACTAAGTTTAAAAAAGATTATGATGGATTTATTAAGTAAGCTAAAAGATGAGGATTGGGGAGTAATTAAACTAAAATATAAAAAGAATAAAGTATTCTACTTTACTTTGATGTTTCTATTTTTGATTTTGTGTGGTATATTATACTATTATTCAATAGAGCCTCATCCTAAATTTTTGAATTTATTTTGGAGTAAATATGGTTTTCAGCCAAAGTATTGGATTTATATTTGGGGGTTTATTGGTTTAATTGTTATTATCATAAAATCAATAAATTCAAAACCCAATGAAGAACTAATTCGTTGGTGTAATGATTATTTAGATGAAAATAATTTAGAGAAATTTTCATCATTATTTAAAAGGTACGAAAAATATTTTTTTTCAAAGAAAGAAGATGCTTCAAAAGTTTATGAAGTGTTATTAAAGAAAAAGGAATTTTGGTATATGATTTCAGAGTATAATAAAGAATGGTTGCGTGAAAATCCTGAAAGACTAAATTATAGTGATAATAAAGAAACTTTGTTAGCATCTCAGTTATCAAAACTACCTAATTCACCAATCTCAAGAGAACTTACTCAAAGACATCTATCTGATAATACGCCTATTTTGAATACTTATTTTGGAAACAAGTATTTTATAGAACAGAATTATAATGAAACAATAGAATGTGAATCTAAAGAATACCTTTCATCATTAAAATTCTTAAAAGATGAAGAGAAAATTTTCATTTTAAAGCCCTCAGACAATGCATGGGAGCAAATTGCACCAAAGGATTTAACGATATTCTACTATATTCAATTAATGAATTGTTATTGGCAACAGGTTATTAAAACTGAAAGCAACGGTTTTATGTGGCCAGCTTATAAGCATTGGACTAAGCTCCTTTTAACACAAGCTCCTGTAATGGAGAATGATTTTAATTCTGACAATTTACCCAATCATTATATTCTTGCTGTGGATAAAATGCTTTCCAATATTTCTGATTGGATTAGAATTATAGAAGATGCTTCAAATCAAGAGCATATACAAGACTTTAATGATTTAAAAATTGCAATGCTTCTTGAGATTCAAAAAAATCATTCAAACACGGTTTCCGAAACATGGCTTGGAGAGAAGAAGGAATGTTTATTGAAAGAAATAATTATTGGGAAAAACTTACTTCAAAATAAATATAATGAAAGAATAGTAAATAAATTATTGCAACTTGAAAATCTAGAACCTGCATTTGAAAAATTAACAGATAGGGATTATTATGGTCGAAGAAAGAATAATGTTGGCAGGAAATGGTTATCAGAAATAATTAATAATTAGGTTTTTAACTGTATCAAACTTATTATAATTAACAGCCCAATTGTTCTTTTAAGCACACTCCTAATTAGCTACGTTATATATCTTTAATGAAAATATATTTTCATTTCGATAATCCTCAAGGGGACATCCTTCTAAGTTGCTTTTTAGTATTGTCCCCTTGGGGACTTTAGGGGTGTTAACTATTGCTTTCTACTTTCTAAAACTCCCAATTGCTTCATAAAAATCATTTTCATCAATCGCTATATGTTGGCAAACCCATTTTACACCAGCTAGATTTTGCAATTCATTTTCAGATACTTCTAAAGGTAATTTCCCTTCATTAGTGTCTAAAAACACATTATTGTTTTCAATAGTATGCTTCGGTGTTTGGTATGGGTATTTTTGAATAGGTCTTGCATTTTCTTCAGCCAGTTTTTTTAGAATCTCATCTTCTTCATTATAAACCAATATACCACCATTGGTAATTGTATTGATTAAACGTTCTGCTTTTGATTTGTCATTTTCTGCAAGAACACTTAATAAAGCAATATTTGGGTTCAATTCATAAGCATTTTCGCCAGCCTCAACAATAACAAAATCATCTTCTTCAGTTAAAGAAATCTTTTGATTACCTTCTAAAATAACATCTACTTCTCTGTCTAGGTAGTTTAGCACATGCAAAACCATAGCGATAATAGATTTACTTTCAGAGCCAAGAATAACAACACGTGTTTTGTTTTTGGTTAGTTGGTAGATTTCTTGTGAAGTTTTCATTGGATGTAATTCAGAATGTAAAAGTAGCTAATTTTAAACTTGTAGATTACTGGTATTTCCTCTCTTTTCAGAATAGAACTATAAATTTATTTGTTGTGTTTTTCCACAAATTCAAGAATTATGTTGTTAAATATAAAAGCAATAATTTTCATGAATAAAAAATCCTCTAGGATTTTTAAAATCAGTGGCAATTATTATCTCAATAACAACAATAAAAATTAGTGCATTCGTGGCTTATTTTATAAAGCACAAGTTTACTCTCCCTTTCTAGGGAGAGGCTATTACTCATCCAAAAAGTAGTTTTACAATCCAAAAAGGATCTTTTACTCATTATAAGTTGTATTTTTAGACCTTTATACTGAATTTTGATATTCTAAAAGAAAAATATTATGCAAAAATCAATTGTAACTCTTAGTTTAATTCTATTATTTTCAAGCCTTGCAAAAGCACAATCGTATGATAGTTGTGAGGCAGCATGGCACAAAGTAGAAGCCTATGAATTGAAAGGATTACCGAAATCAGCATTGGCTGAGGTCGAAAAAATTTATAAGAAAGCTAAAAATGAGGGTAACGATCCGCAATTGATAAAAACCTTATTGTACAAATCAAAGTTTGCCTTGACTTTAGAAGAAGATGCTCAATTAAATATTATCAATACGTTAAAAAAAGAAGCTATAGAGCATAAATTCCCAACCAAAAATATGTTAGAAGGGATTATTGCAGATGTTTATTGGCAATATTTTCAGCAAAATAGATGGAAGTTTTACAATCGTACAAATACTTCAGAAAAAGTAGATTCAACCGATTTTAGAACTTGGGATTTGCAAACCATTTTTGAAGAAACACATCATCATTATCAACAATCTTTAGTCAATACGTTGCAATTGCAACAAACGGATTTAAAACAGTTTGATGATATTTTACATTTACAGCATAATTCAAAAAAGTACAGACCTACACTTTACGATTTTTTAGCTCATAGAGCTATTGATTTTTATAAAACGGATGAAAGAAATTTGAAACGCCCGTCTTATAAATTTGAAATTGATAATCCTAAATTATTATCTGGCAATTCTGATTTTATAAAAAATCAAATGTATGCAAAAGACAGTCTTTCTCAACAATTGCATGCATTACGTTTGTATAAAAATTTGACCTTGTCTCACACCAATGATACAGACCCTACAGCGTTGGTGATATTGACCTTAGAGCGTTTAGATTTTGTGAAATCTAATGCTGTTTTTAATGCTAAAGACAACGTTTATTTAAGTGCATTGCAAGAGTTGCAAGAGCAGTTTAAAATTCATGAAATTTCTACAGAAATAGATTTTCGTATTGCATCTTTATATAATGAACAAGCAAACAGTTTTAATCCTTTAGAAAATAAAGAAAACCAATGGAAACGTAAAGAAGCCTTTCAGATTTGTGATGCAGCTATTGCTATGTTCCCTAAATCTACTGGAACTGAAAAGTGTAAGTCTTTAAAAAGTCAAATACTAAGTAAAAGTTTACAAATTACCAATGAGCAATTTGTGCCGATAAATACACCTTCACGGTTGTTGATTGATTATAAAAATATGGATAAGTTGTACTTTAAAGTATATGAAATTAGTAAAAGACAAAGAAAAAAATTCGAAAAAATTTACAATGATTCTATCAAAGTTGCTTTTATTAATAAACTAAAAGTTGTAAAAACTTGGGATGCTAGTTTGCGTAATGAAAGTGATTATCAAGAACATAAAACAGAAGTATTGTTGCCAGAATTAGCACACGGTAATTACTTAATTTTTTCTTCAACCGATAAAGAAGTGTCTGGTTATAAGACTTTTGGCTACAGTTTTGTGCAGGTCACTAACATAGCTTTAATTGAAAGAAATGTAATTTCAAATAAAAACATCTATCAAGTTGTCGATAGAAATACTGGTAAACCTTTGATTGGTGCTACTGTACATATTAAAAATTACAATACGGGAAGGTATAATAAACGGATAGATTTAACCTTGACCAGCAATGCTAAAGGTCAAATTGAATTTAGCGTAAATATAGATCATAGAAATGTTGTAATTACGGTCTCGCATCAAAAAGACTATGCTGTTTTTGGCGACTTTTATTTGAATGAAAGTTATAATTATGATGAACCTGATGGTGTATCTTCTCGCGTATTTTTATTTACAGATAGAAGTATTTACAGGCCAGGGCAAACGGTATATTTTAAAGGAATTGCCGTGAGTTCAAAAAACAATGAATCGCATAGTGCTGAAAATAAAAATTTCACAGTTGTTTTACAAGATGTCAATTATCAAAGTGTAAAGACTTTAACTCTGAAAACTAATGAATTTGGTTCTTTTAGCGGAGAATTTATCCTGCCGAATACTGGTTTGACAGGTAATTTTAATATACAAGCATCTGCTTATGAATTTAACGGAAGTACTAATTTTTCAGTTGAAGAATATAAGCGACCAAAATTTGAAACTGAATTTAAACCAGTAACTGAGACCTATAAAGTTAATGACAGTATAACGGTTAATGGTACTGCAACCGCTTTTGCAGGTAGTAATATAACAGATGCAAAAGTAAGCTATCGTGTGCTTAGAACAGCTCAATATCCTAGTTGGTATTGGCATTATAGGTCTTCAATTTCTTCTGATGAGCTTGAAATCACACATGGCGAAACCGTTACAGATGCTTCTGGAAATTATAAGATTACCTTTAAAGCAATTCCTGATTTAAAAGTAGATAAAAGCAGTCAACCTACGTTTAATTATAAAGTAATTGCAGATGTAACTGATGTTAACGGAGAGACTCGAAGTACAGAAACTATGGTAAATGTAGGTTATCATGCACTTACAATTAATGCTTCCTTGTCGGATAAATTAGATAAAACAAAAAAAGATTATCTAGTCAATTTAATCACCAATAATTTAAACGGAGAGTTTGTAGCCACAAAAGGAAAGGTAAAAATGTACAAATTAATTGCTCCTAAAAACCCGTTGAGACAGCGTCCTTGGGAAGCTCCTGATTATCAAGAATTTTCTAAAGAAGAGTTTCAAAAATTATTTCCTCATGATGCCTATCAAAAAGAAAGTAATCTTAACAAATGGAAAAAAGGAGCACAGGTTTTTGAAGCGAATTTCAATACTGAAAAATCGAAAGAAATTGCATTAAAAAATATAAGCAAATGGATGTCTGGTAATTATGTACTTATTGCTGAATGTAAAGATAAATTCAATCAAGATGTAAAAGCAGAGCAACGTTTTAGTGTGTATAGTGATACTGATAAAACTGTAGCTGACCAACAATTGTTTACTATAAAAACTGATAAAAAGGAATATAAAGCCAATCAATTTGTAAAGTTACGTGTTGGCTCGGCTTCTGAAGATTTATCGCTTACACTTACTGTATTAAAAAAACATAAGATAGTAGATACGCAAGTGGTGCATTTGTCAAATGATGTGAAAACAATTTCAATTCCTGTAAAACAGAGCGATGTTGGTGGTTTTTCAATTCATTATCAATGGGTAAATTATAACGATTTTGATAATGGTGTACTACATATTAATGTGCCATACCCTAAGCATGAATTAAATATAGAAACCACTACGTTTAGAGACAAATTACAACCAGGACAAAATGAAACATGGAGCTTTAAAATTAAAGGAACTCAAAAAGATAAAGTTGCCGCTGAAGTGTTAGCGTCTATGTACGATGCCTCTTTAGATCAGTTTAAATCACACAACTGGTATTTTAATCCTATTTATCAGCAACAGTATTATTCATATAGCAATAGCAATGCCGGCCGTAGTTTTGGTAATGCCAGTTTTGATATCCGTCAAAGAGATAACAATATTTATTATGGATTCTCACATCAATCTTATGATCGATTAAATTGGTTTGGCTTTAGTTTGACTAACAGTTGGTTTAATAATAGTTATTTAAGTGATATTAGAAGAAAACATCCTCCAGTGAATACAGTAAGTTCTTCTTATGATAAGACCAAAGAGAAAGGGATTGTTTATGGAAAAGTGTTAGATGCAAATACTCCTATGCCTAGTGTAAATGTTGTTGTTAAAGGAACAACTAGAGGTACGGAAACCGATTTTGATGGCAATTTTAATTTGGAAGCAAAAAAAGGAGAAACCTTAGTTTTTTCTTTTGTAGGATTTGAAAGCCTAGAAATAAAAGTAGGTAAGAATAATGTGTATACTATTGTTTTAGCGAATGATGAAGATAGTTTAGATGAAGTTGTAGTAACGGGTTATGGTAGTAAGAATAAAAGTAAAAGAAGAACGGGGAGGGCTGATAAATCAGCAGTAAGTTCCGTTCACGCTGAAGCCGATATGTCTATGGAGTCGCCAAGTCCAGTTGCAGAACAAAAAATATCTTTAGATGATTCTGTAGAAAAACCTTCACCAAAACAAGAAGAACAATCGTTAAAAGGCATTGTAGCTCGTGAAAATTTACAAGAAACAGCATTTTTTTATCCGCATTTAAAAACAGATGCTGAAGGTACTATAAGTTTTAATTTTACAGTTCCTGAGAGTTTAACACGGTGGAATTTGAACTTGCTAGCTCATACCAAAGATATGGCAGTTGCACAACAACAATTTACTACGGTGACTCAAAAAGAATTGATGGTCATGCCCAATCCACCTCGTTTTTTACGTGAAGGAGATAAAATTGTATTTGCATCAAAAATTTCAAATCTAACTGATAAAAATTTGGATGGTATCGCACAATTGGTGCTGTATGATGCGATAACAAATAAAGACATTACTGAAAAGTTAGTATTGAGTTCCGATAACTCTCTCCCTTCGGGAGAGATGTCGCAGAGCGACAGAGTGGGCTTTACCGTTGACGCAAAAGGAAACGCCAATGTAAGCTGGACACTTCAAATACCAGAAGATGTGCAAGCTGTAAAATATAAAATTGTTGCTAAGGCAGGTGATTTTACTGATGGTGAAGAAAACGCATTACCTGTATTGTCTAATAGAATGTTGGTGACTGAAACGCTACCTATGTGGTTGCGTTCTAATCAGACCAAGACCTTTACTTTAGATAAGTTGAAAAACAATAGCTCAACTACTTTGAAGCATCATAAATTGACCTTAGAGGTAACTTCAAATCCTGCTTGGTACGCCGTACAGGCATTACCTTACTTGATGGAATATCCTTTTGAATGTGCAGAGCAAACCTTTTCTCGTTATTATGCCAATGCTTTGGCAAGTCATATTGCAAATTCAAATCCACGAATTCAAGAAGTTTTTAATCAGTGGAAAAATAGCGATGCTTTATTAAGTAATTTAGAGAAAAACCAAGAGTTGAAATCTATGATTATTCAAGAAACACCTTGGTTGCGAGATGCTCAGTCAGAAACAGAACAAAAAAAACGTATTGCTTTGTTATTTGATATGAATAAAATGAAAAATGAATTGTCTTCTGCTGCTAGAAAGTTGACTCAGATACAAATGGGTAATGGAGGTTTTCCATGGTTTAAAGGTAGTAGATATCCGAACAGATATATTACACAGCATATTGCTTCTGGTTTTGGGCATTTAAAGAAGTTGAATGTCATTCAGAGCGGTAGCGAAGAATCTCAAATCCGAAAAATGCTGAACAAAGCGGTGAAATTTTTAGATGATGAAATTTTAAGTGATTATAATGAGCTATTAAAACAAGCACGTATTATCCGAAAAAGAGCAAAAACTAAAGCTGAGGGATTAAAACTAGAAGCCGAATATTTGGCAAGTAATCATACTGGGCATTTTCAAATTCAATATTTGTACATGCGTAGTTTTTACAAGGATAAACCTATTCGAAATAAAGTACAAACAGCGGTTGATTATTATACTAATCAATCCTATAAATTTTGGATGGATCGTAATTTATATACCAAAGGAATGATTGCTTTAGTTGCAAAAAGAAATGAGAATACTCTTGCAGCAAATAAAATTATGGCATCCTTAAAAGAGAATAGTATTTCTAGTGAAGAATTAGGTATGTATTGGAAAAGTAATGTGGCAAGTTGGTATTGGTATCAAGCTCCGATAGAAACTCAAGCTTTGCTTATTGAAGCATTTACTGAAGCTGGGTCAGGTATTCAAAGTGAAGCGAAAAATATTGAAACTATTGACAATCTAAAAGTTTGGTTGTTGAAAAACAAACAAACTAGCCGTTGGAAAACTACTAAGGCTACTACTGAAGCTGTTTATGCGTTGTTATTACAAGGCACAAGCTGGTTAGAAGTAACAGAATTTGTAGCAATTAAAGTGGGTAATCAGAAAATAGACCCTCTACAATTAGAAGATTCAAAAGTAGAGGCAGGGACAGGTTATTTCAAAACATCATGGTCTGGCAATGAAATTACTACAGCAATGGCTACTGTACAATTGAGTAAAAAATCAGAAGGTATTGCTTGGGGAGCAATGTATTGGCAATATTTTGAGGATTTAGATAAAATTACTTCTGCTGAAACCCCATTAAAATTGTCTAAAAAACTATTCTTAAAAAAGAACACAGATAAAGGAGAAGAATTGACTGTAATTAATGACGCTACAAATTTAAAACTAGGTGATTTGGTACGTGTACGTGTTGAATTAAAAGTAGATAGAGTGATGGAATTTGTCCATATGAAAGATATGCGAGCTGCAGGTTTTGAACCTGTAAATGTACTATCGCAATACAAATGGCAAGATGGCTTGGGTTATTATGAAAGTACGAAAGATGCGGCTACTCATTTCTTTTTTGATGTATTGCCTAAAGGCGTTTATGTTTTTGAATATGATTTACGTGTCAATAACAAAGGTGATTTTTCTAACGGAATTACAACTATTCAGAGTATGTATGCTCCAGAATTTAGTAGTCATAGTGAAGGTGTGAGAGTTAAAATACAGTAGAGAAGTCTCCCCTAACTCTTCCCGAAAGGGAGGGGTTATCACTAAAGTTAAATTATTATCTTTACAGTTGCATTCTGTAAATTGTCCCCTTGAGGATTATCGAGATAAAATGTATTTTATCGAAGATACCAAGCGTAGCTTATTAGGGGTGTTGTTATAAAAGGTACAAAGCGTAGCTTAGTAGTGATGTTGAATTTAACTTAATCAAAAACATATGAAAACAATGCAAGACTGGTTTGATGAGTATGCAGTTAGTCATCAAAATAAAACCAATCAATTTCTCCATTTTATTTGTGTACCAGCTATTTATTTTAGCATTATTGGGATGTTGATGAGTATAAACTCAACTTTTTTATCAAAAACAATCAATCTTTCGAATCCACTAATAGAAAATTGGGGGACAATTGTACTCATTTTTGTTTTGGTTTTCTATGTACGTTTGTCATTTTCTGTTTTTATTAAAATGTTAGTATTCTCTATTTTATGTGTCGTTGCAAATTATTATTTAGGAAGCTATTTACCCTTGTTTTATACTTCGCTAGCTATTTTTATAGTGGCTTGGGCAGGTCAGTTTTATGGACATCATGTAGAAGGGAAAAAACCATCATTTTTTAAAGATTTACAGTTTTTATTGATTGGACCTCCTTGGGTTTTTGAAAAGTTAACAAAGTAATGTAAAAGTAAGAAGTTTATTTTTTAACATAAACAAAACACTATTTTAGATAATCTCTCGTTTAAATACTTCAACCAAAATAGAACATATGTTTGAAGACTACGATGACGATTATAAATCACACGACGAAATAGAAAAAATGCCTATTTATCAAAAAGCATATGAAATTATGCAATTGGGTAGAAAAATAGGTGCTTTAGCTTCTAAAGAAGATGTAGAAACAGCTGATGAGGCAGAAGGAGAAATGTTAGAGAACTATGCCATGTATATTATAGAGAACTCTTTGATGATTCCTGCAAAAATAGCAGGTGCTGAAGGTGCAGATATTTATGATATTAGAATGGAGAATGCTTCAATTATTAGAAAAGCAGCTCGAGAAATTTTAACCAGTTGTACAGGTATGCAACTTTGTGGTTATCAAGAGGATGATTACATACAGTTGTTAAGGGGTGAAATTGAAGAATTTCGCATATTATTTGCTGAATGGGTCAAAACTTTCGATCAGTTTAATTATCACATAGACCGTTGGGGGTTGTTTAATCCTCCAGGTATAAATTATGACGATTATGACCCTGATGATGATATTCCTTTCAATGCAGATGATTTTTTTGAGTAAAATAGAAGTTATTCGGTTTATTTAAATTAATTACATTTGCATATAAAAATAACAATGAAAGGGGTTACATTTAAAATAGCTATGAAAAATATTTTGACTTTCCTATTGATCATATTCTTTCAAGTTGCATTTAGCCAAGTTACATTTACTTCAATACCTATAGATAAACAATTGGTAGGTAGAGATGTTATTACGAATACTGGTGATGTAATTATAGAGGGTGAAGTTGATAATACAAGCGTTACTTATGATGCTATAGAAGTTGAATTATACAGAGATGGTATATTGCAAAATACTTATACAGAATCTTTAACTTTTACTGGCAGTATTACGTCATTTAGTTTTAACATTCCTATTGTTGCAGAACTTCACAATTATTCAATAAAAATCTACGGAAAGTTAGTGACTGTTTTAACACTAGAAAAAGAAGTTGTTGATATTGTGGCTGGAGATGTGTATATCATACAAGGGCAGTCTAATGCGATAGCATATAATTTTGGAAACACAGCTCCTGATGCTCTTAACTACAGTGAATTTATTAGAGTTTATGCAAATGGGACAAGTAATGAAACTGACCTTCTAGCAAATGATAATTGGTATGAAGGACAAGGGGGGCTCTGGATTGATGAAAATGGAAATACAGGAATGTGGGGTCAGAGATTAGCGAAATTGCTTGTTGATTCAAAGAGTATTCCGGTAGCTATATTTAACAGTGCTCATCCTGGTGAGCAAATTAGTTTTTTTGAGCCTGTTGTTGGTAATCCAACTTTCATAGGTAGAAATTATGGTAGGCTATACTATCGTTTGAATAAAACAGGACTCAGAGATAAAGTACGTGCTGTATTTTGGTCACAAGGGGAAGCTGACGGGTCTGGTCAAGCAAATACGTCGTTAATGGCTTATAAAAATTCATTTATAAATATTAAAAATAATTGGTTATTACATTATCCAAATATTGAACAGTTTTATGTGTATCAGACAAAAAATGGTAGTTGTGAAGGTGTTCTAAATAAAATTAAAGAAGCTCAGCGTCAATTAGCTTTTGAAAATTCAGATGTTTCTATTCTACCCACTGCTTCTTTTACACAGAAAAGTGATGATTGTCATTTTGATTATGTAGATGGCTATGAAACCTTTGCAGAGAGAATTTTCCCTTTGGTTGATAGAGATCTTTATGGTGTAACTTCTACAAATGAGATTGATGCACCAATGATACAAAGTGCAACCTTAGTAAATTCTACTACCTTAGAAGTTGAGACAAATGCTACAACTTTATCAATTGCAACTATAGCAGAAGATTTTTTACTTGAAGATACTAATTTAGTTGACATCACAAATACGATAACTAATATTACTGTATCAAGCAGTAAAATTATTTTCACACTATCTGCTAACCCTGGAGTCAATGCGACTATATCATATTTGGCACAAGCTGGAGGGGTTACGGGTAATTTTATTACAAATTCTAACGGGCTAGAAATACTTTGCTTTTATAGGTATCCAATTGATAATAGTACTTTAAGTATAGATAACTTAGAATTAAAAAATAATTTTACAATTATTAATCAAGACAGTGCTCTTTTAGTAAAATCTAATACAGTTATTTATCAAGTTAAAGTTTATGACATAACAGGTAGATTGTTAATTGATAATATACTAAAAGATAGTGAGTTTAGCATCAATATGCAAAACATTAGAAAAGGTACAGTATTAATAATGAATACTACTTTTGAAAATGGAATAGTTATAAGTAAAAAAGTTATAAGGTTTTAAAAAAAAAGTTCTACTTTGCTGATTCAAAGTTAATTAAATTTATTAATATTGTAGATATTGAATTATTGAAAGGGATTTCATTTAAAATAGCTATGAAAAATATTTTAACTTTCCTATCAATTTTATTCTTTCAAATTGCATTTTGCCAAGTCACATTTACTTCCATACCTATAGATAAACAATTGGTAGGTAGAGATGTTATTACGAATACTGGTGATGTAATTATAGAGGGTGAAGTTGATAATACAAGCGTCACTTATGATGCTATTGAAGTTGAATTATACAGAGATGGGGTATTGCAAAGTACACATCCCAAATCTTTGACTTTTACTAGTAATCTTGCACCGTTTAGTTTTACGATCCCTATAGTATCAGAACTGTTTAATTATTCAATAAAAATCTACGGAAAGTTAGGAGCTGTTTCAACACTAGAAAAAGAAGTTGTTGAGATTGTAGCTGGCGATGTGTATATCATTCAAGGACAGTCTAATGCTGTTGCATATAATTTCGGTGAGGATGTTCCTGATCCTGATGTTTTAAATTACAGTGAGTTTATTAGAGTTTATGCAAATGGAGAAAGTGACGAAACTCTTCTTATAGCAAATGATAATTGGTATGAAGGTACTGGAGGTCTTTGGATTGATGCAAATGGAAATACTGGGATGTGGGGTCAGAAATTAGCAAAAACACTTGTTGATATACACAATATACCTGTAGCCATATTTAATAGTGCTCATCCTGGCGAGAGAATAAGTTTTTTTGAGCCTGATCCTGATCCAAATACCCCGTTTACTTATTTAGGCAGAAATTATGGTAGGTTGTATTACAGATTAAATAAAACAGGACTTACAAATAAAGTTAGAGCCTTGTTTTGGTCTCAAGGAGAGGCAGATGGTAGTACTAATGGCAATACTTCTATAGCAGATTATAAAACATCATTTTTAAATCTTAAAAGTAATTGGTTGACACATTATCCAAACATTGAACATCTTTATCTTTTTCAAACTAAAAATGGTGACTGTGATGGTGATTTACATTTAATCAAAGAAGCACAACGACAATTGGCTTTTGAAGATTCAGATATTTCAATTATACCTTCAGCCTTCTTTACACACCGAAGTGATAATTGTCATTTCAACTATGCTAATGGTTATGAAGAATTTGCCAATAGACTTTATCCTTTGGTCAATAGAGATATTTATGGTGTAACTTATACAAATGAGATTGATGCTCCTATGATACAAAGTGCTACATTAGTAAACCCTACTACTATAGAAGTTGAGACCGATGCAACAAGTTTGACAATTGCTACAACAGCTGCAGACTTTTTATTGGAAGATGCTAGTCAAATTGACATCACAAATACGATAACTACAATAACTGTATCAGGAAATAAGATTATTTTCACACTTTCAGCTGATCCTGGAGCTAATGCTACTATTTCTTATTTGGGACAAGCAGGAGGTTTAACGAGTAATTTTATTACAAACTCTAACGGATTAGAAATACTTTGTTTTTATAGGTATCCTATAGTGCCACCGGTAAATACACCTCCACTTTTAATCACTCAATATTATGAAGGGGCTAATAATGATCAATGGATAGAAGTTAAAAATATATCTTCAGATCCTATTGTGGCTGATGATTATAAATTAGTCTTGTATCCAGATGTTAGTACACCATTAGGTATTATTGATGTGACAAGCCCAGCACCAAATCATTATGTTTCGATTGAAGCCATGACTCCAGGTCAAGTAAAACTTTATAAAAATTCAGCAAATTTGGGTGGTGCAGGAGAAGCAACAGATGTCTGTTCTTTTGATGGCGATGATGTCATTTTAATCTCTACTTCTGTAGGAGTAGATTGTTATGATAATAGAATTGATATTGTTGGTGAAGTACCTCCTCTAGCAGGATCTCCAATAATTTGGGGTGCAGATAAAGGTTTTATTAAAGGTTGTGGTACTATTGAAGAACCTTCTTTAGTATTTGATAGTACTAATTTTATTGAATTAACTATTGTTGAGGTAGATAATGCTGATCCGTTAACAAATATTGCATTAGGAGTACATAATTCCGGACCTACTACTTGGATTACTTCATGGGATAATGGAACTTCTGATAGAACTAGAACTGCTGTAATAAGTGGTACGTATACTGCAACTGATGGTTCATTTGGTGCTTGTGATTTGACAGTTACAGGTATCGTAAATTTTGATTCAGGTACTTCAAATTATATTGAAGTCAATAAAAGTTTAACCAATACAGGCGGTACAATTACTATAGGCGATCAAGAATCTTTATATACAGTAGATACTTTAAACCCAACGCTACCCGTTTTAATTTCTGGGAATATTACTAAAAAAGAAACGACTACAGCATTGACTGATAGTGACGATTATACCTATTGGTCTTCACCAGTTGCTGGTGCAAATATGTCAATGGTATTTCCAGCTAATGGTACAGCGACCTATAATCAAGGGCGTTTGTATTATTGGGATCAAGCTGTTCCCAATACGATCTCTGGTGGTGGAAATGAAGCTTTAGGTGAATGGATTTCAGCAACTGGGTTAATTATGAAGCTTGGTAGAGGTTATATCTCTCAAGGACCTACAAATATTACGTATCCTGCCTCTTCTGGAGCTACAGTTTCTTTTGAAGGTAAACCAAAGTCTGGTGACGTTGATTTAATAGGAGATCAAGCTAATGGTTATCCTTATCCAGATAATGCTATTGTATTTAATGATAACTCAAATCTTGATGATGATTTGAATTTGATTGGAAATCCTTATCCATCAGCAATTGATGCAGATTTATTTATTGCATCACCACAAAATGCAAGTGCTATTGAAGGTACAATTTGGTTTTGGACACATCAAACACCAAATAATCAAAGTGCTACAGGAGAACAATATACAGGTGATGATTATGCAAGTTATAATTTAACAGGAAGTGTTGGTACAGGTTCAGTTTCTAATTCGCCTGTACCGACAAGGTTTATTGGTTCTGGACAAGGTTTTGTGGTACAAGCGAATTCTACAGTTCAACAAGTTACTTTCACTGATGCTATGCGAGTAAGAAGTCAACAAAATGTGCAGTTCTTTAAAAGTGATGTTGCCAAAAAATTTGCTAGTCAAGAAAAAGATAGAGTTTGGTTAAATATGACAAGTAGTGAAGGTGGTGCTTCTAGCCAAATTTTAATTGGTTTTTTCGATAATGCTACTAATAGTCACGATAGGCTTTATGACGGTATAAAATTGAGTTCAGGCTATGTTAACTTTTATTCTAAAATTGGAGATATACAGTATGGTATTCAAGGGTTGAGTAGTTTTAGTTCAGATAGACAAGTGCCTTTAGGTTTTGATACATATATTGATGATGTCTCTGTAAGTTATACCATTAGTATTGATCGTTTAGAAGGTGTATTAAAGGATAATGAAGTATATATTAAAGACAATGAGCTGAATTTAATTCATGATTTAAAGCAAGCGGATTATAATTTTTTAGTGGTTGGTGAAGGAAGTTATGCTGATAGGTTTACATTACAATTTACCAATAGCACTTTAGATGTAGAGACCTTAAAATTAAATAATGATTTTGTTGTTATTAATGAAGAAGCTAATTTATTAATTAAATCAAACACCATAATCAATCAAGTTAAAGTTTATGACATAACAGGTAGATTGCTAATTGATAATATACCAAGCGATAGTGAGTTTAGCATCAATATGCAAAACATTAGAAAGGGTACAGTCTTGATAGTAAATACAATTTTTGAAAATGGAGCTGAAATAAGTAAAAAAGCAATTAAATATTAAATTTTTAAAGGTTTTAATTGTACAATAAACTTCTCATTACCCTTAGACAATTTCATATTTTTTACTGAATTTTTATGCGTTTTATGATTAGGATATTGTGTGATGGGTTCAATGCAAATCATATTCTCAACCTCTGTCCATAACATAAAATTAGAAAAACCTTCAGTGGCGATTTCAATTTTATGTTTGTCATTAAAAAGGGTAAGTTTATTTTGGTTGTATAAAGGAAAAGCATCACTTCCTATTTTTAAAACATCATCAATTGTTACTTTTTGATTTTCTATAGTACAATAAGATTTTTTTGTGGTGTTAAATGCAGGATGGTAACCCAACATAAAGGGCATTCCCTTTTCTGAGATGAACTCAAATTGAATTTTTAAGGAGTCGTTATCAAGTGTATACTTTTTTGTAAAGTTAAAATCATAAGTCCAAAAAACTTCTTTTTCTGTTGATTTATCAGGGAATTTAGGATTGCTAATTCGTGTATTTTTTAAATAGTCTTTTTGAAAAGTAACGGTGTAATGGTTATTTTTTATTAAGGTATAATCTAAGTTTCTTAATAATCCGTGTTGGTCTTGAATACAGTCTCCTTTTGGAGTTGAAACTTTAAAATTATTTTTTTGTGTAGGACCAATTATAGGAAACATTTCAGTGTCAGAATTTTTCCAACCTGGATCTTTTTTTGGGTGTATAAATTCAACTCCAAACTTTTGGTAGCTTATCAATTCACCACTTGTAATTTTTACAGTAGACTTATTGTCAGGGCTAGAGAGTTCAATTGTTGTAGGCATGTTTGTTTTTAGTAATCTTTTTAATTTAGTTTGTACAACAACTTCATGGTTTCTAATTCATTTAATAATTCTTGAGAAATTCTAACTTTTGATTTTCTACTTGGCATTTGTAATTTCATTTTTTCTTCAACATCATAAACCACAAAATTCAAAATATCTTTACCTTCATGATTCTTTAAAAGGGCTTCAATGTTATTTATTTTAGCATCATTCAATTCTAAAATATTCAATTGCAAAGTTAATTTATTCGCCAAAACCTCTAATACATCTTGAAGCATTTGAATGTTGTTAAACTGTATTCTAACATCACCTTCACGCCATCCTTTACGGACAGATATTCGAACATGTAAAAACGAATTCGGAATTAGAAAATGTTTATTTCTAAGATAATCCTCTCCAAACATTCTAAATTCATGAGCTTCAGAATAATCTTCAATGATAAAGGATGCCCAGCCTTTTCCGTTTTTAGAAATACGATGTTGCACGTCGGTAACAATACCGCCAATAGTTAAATCTTTATCTAATAGTTGAGGTAAATCATTAAATACTTTAATTGGAGCATTGCAAAAATATTTGATTTCTGTTTTGAAATCATCAAGCGGATGTCCTGAAATATAAATACCGACAACTTCTTTTTCTTTGGCTAATTTTTCCATGATGCCCCAAGGTTCACAATCTGGAATTCTAGGCTCCTCAAATTGTACTTCAGAAGCCTCTCCAAATAGAGAAACTTGTGATGAATTGGCGTTTTCTTGAAATTTATTTCCAAAACGACAGGCTCTTTCAATAAAGGTAACATTTCTATCATCTAGCTCAAAATATTGAGCTCTATGTGTTTCTGAAAAAGAATCGAAAGCACCAGCCAATACTAATCCGTCAAAAGCTTTTTTATTGGTTGATCTTAAATTTACACGTTTTGCCATGTCGAAAATAGAAGTGAAAGCACCATTTTCTTTTCGTTCATCTACAATAGCTTCAACGGCACCAGCTCCAACTCCTTTTATTGCTCCCATTCCAAAGCGGATTGCCCCTTCTTTATTCACCGCAAATTTGTAAAATGATTCATTCACATCAGGTATCAATACTTCAATGCCTGAACGCTTACATTCATCCATAAAGAAAGAAACCGATTTGATGTCATTCATATTATTTGACAGTACGGCAGCCATATATTCAGCAGGATAATGAGCTTTTAAGTAGGCAGTTTGGTAGGCAATATAAGCATAACAAGTAGAATGCGATTTGTTGAATGCATAAGCGGCAAAAGCCTCCCAATCTTTCCATATTTTTTCTAAAATTTCTTCAGGATGCCCGTTTTCAGTTCCTCCTGCAATAAATTTAGGTTTCAATTTTTCTAGTAGAGAAAAGATTTTTTTACCCATTGCTTTACGCAATACATCTGCCTCACCTTTAGTAAAGTTAGCTAGCTTTTGCGATAATAACATCACTTGCTCTTGATAGACCGTAACACCGTAAGTTTCTTTAAGATGTACTTCCATTTCTGGGAGGTCGTATTCAATAGCTTCAATACCATGCTTACGTTGGATAAACAGCGGAATATACTCCATCGGTCCAGGACGATATAATGCATTCATAGCTATTAAGTCTGCAAACTCAGTAGGTTTTAAAGACTTCATGTGCTTTTGCATTCCTGGTGATTCATATTGAAAGATACCTACGGTTTCTCCACGTTGAAAAAGCTCATAAGTTTTAACATCATTTAAAGGAAACTCATCAGGATCTAATGTTTTACCATGTAAAGCTTTTATGATTTTGACAGTATCTTTAATTAAGGTTAGTGTTTTTAACCCTAAGAAATCCATTTTTAAAAGCCCTGCATCTTCAACAACATTATTGTCAAATTGAGTCACATACAAATCAGAACCTTTAGCAACTGCAACAGGTATTAGATTGGTAATATCTTCTGGAGTAATTATAACGCCACAGGCATGAGTACCTGTGTTTCTAACTGAACCTTCTAAGGCCAATGCTTGGTTGATTGTTTGAGCTTCAATATCTTGACCTTCTGCTAAATTCCGAATTTCGTTAACTAATATCTTGTCTTCACTTCGTAATTCTTTGATTTTTGAAATACTTTTTTCATCCTCGCCAAAAATGGTCGCCAATTTGGTATTAGGTATCAATTTTGAAATTCTATCAGCATCCTGTAAAGGTAAATCTAGTACGCGGGCAGTATCCCTAATTGAAGATTTTGCAGCCATGGTACCATAAGTAATGATTTGTGCTACTTGGTTGGCTCCGTATTTATCAATTACATAATCTATAACACGTTGACGGCCTTCATCGTCAAAATCAATATCAATATCGGGTAATGAAACACGATCAGGATTTAAAAAACGCTCAAAAAGCAAATCATATTTTATAGGATCAATATTGGTAATTTTTAAACAATAAGCGACAACAGAACCAGCAGCAGATCCACGGCCTGGCCCTACGGAGACATCCATCTCTCTTGCTTTTGCAATAAAATCTTGTACAATTAAGAAATACCCAGGATAGCCTGTATTTTCAATTACACTTAATTCAAAATCAATCCTTTCTTTGGTGTCATCATTTAGTTCTCCATAACGTAATTTGGCACCTTCAAAAGTGAGGTGTTTTAAATAAATATTTTCGCCTCTTACACCACCATCTTCAGCATCTTTTGGATCGGTGAATTTTTCAGGAATATCAAATTTTGGAAGTAAAACGTCTCTAGCTAAGGTGTAGGTTTCAATTTTATCTACAATTTCTTGAATGTTTATAATGGCTTCAGGAGTTTTACGAAATAGTTGTTTCATTTCGTCTTGACTCTTAAAGTAATACTCGTCATTTGGCATTCCATACCTGAATCCACGACCTCTTCCTTTAGGTGTGGCTATTTTTTCTCCATCTTTTACACAGAGTAAAATATCGTGAGATTCAGCATCTGATTTATTGATATAATATGTATTATTGGCTGCGACAACTTTTATATGATGCTTTTTAGAAAACTCTAAGAGTACTTTATTAACATGAGTTTCGTTTTCTTGATTATGATTGTTGAGCTCAATATAAAAATCATCTTCAAAAGTTTCTTTCCACCACAAAAGAGCATATTCAGCTTGTTTTTCGCCAATATTTAATATTTTACTAGGCACTTCACCATAGATATTTCCACTTAAAACAATAATATCTTCTTTGTATTTTTCAATAATGCTACGGTCAATCCTAGGCACATAGTAGAAGCCATCTATAAAAGCAGTAGAAGACATTTTAGCTAAATTATGATAGCCATTTTTGTTTTTAGCCAACATAACAATCTGATAACCATTATCTTTTACTGATTTGTTTTTGTGATCTTCACAAACATAAAATTCACAGCCAACTATTGGTTTTATTTGGTGTTCATTTTTGTCATTATTATTTAAAACTTCTTTTACAAAATTAAAAGCACCCATCATATTACCAGTATCTGTCAAGGCTATTGCTGGCATTTGGTTATTTACAGCAGTTTTTACAAGACTTTTAATGCTAGAGGTTGATTGTAAAATGGAAAATTGTGAATGGTTATGTAAATGTGAAAAAGGATAATCTTCAGTATCTATATTTGGTATTGAACTGAAATCTTTATTTGAAGTATCTGTTTTTTCGAGTTTGTTTTTAAGTTTTTTACTTTCCTTTTTTAAATTGATATGCTTTAATCCTATCAATTGAATTTCTTGCGGATTCTCAATTGAAAAGTTCTTAAAATAATCTGGTGCTACATCTAATTCTTCTTTGGTGAACGATTGTCTTCTAATCAATTCAAAAAAGCACCGTGTAGTTGCTTCAACATCAGCCGTAGCATTATGAGCTTCAGCAAAAGGAGCATTAAACAAATGCTGGTGTAATTCTGTTAAAGTTGGTAGTTTGAATTTACCTCCTCTACCTCCTGGTATTTGACATAAAGTAGCTGTTTTTTCAGTACAAGTGTCTAAAATGGGTAAATCATTCAGTTTTGTTTCAATGTTTTTTCTGTAAAACTCACAACCCATAATATTCAAGTCAAACTTTACATTTTGACCAACAACAAACATTGTTTTAGTTAATGCTTCATTAAAATGAATCAAAACTTCTTCTAAACTTTTACCTTTTTCTTGAGCCAAATCTGTAGAAATACCATGTATCTGTTCAGCATCATAGGGTATGTTGAAATTCTCTGGCTGAATTAAATAATCATGACTTTCAATCAATTTACCTAAATCATCATGTAATTGCCATGCAATTTGAATACACCTTGGCCAATTGTCAGTATCACTAATTGGAGCCTTCCATTTTTTAGGCAAGCCAGTAGTTTCGGTGTCAAATATTAGATACATGAATTGTATAAAATTATAGGAATAATAATAAAAAAATAAAAGTACTCTTTTAATCAATACTGAAAATCAGAAACGGGTTCTTTTTATTAACATGAATTAATCTAAAAGATACCTTCGAGGCTTTGTCTTGAAGTTTCAGTTGAAACTGTCATTCCCGTGAAAACTGGAATCGAAATTATTTATTAAATAAAAAAGTTTTTAATAAAAAGAGTAATGTAAAAGCCAGAAGGTAAGAATATTCTAATATCTTTGAGAATCAACTTAAACTTACATCCATGAAAAAAATAATCTTTTTTCTTAGCTTTTTAACACTGTCTTTTAATGTAATCTCACAATCTATTATTGACAGTGTCCCTTTTGTCAATATCGGTCCAACGATTATGAGTGGGCGTGTGGTTGATTTAGATGTGAACCCTAATAATCCCACAGAATTTTATGTGGCTTATGCTTCAGGCGGTTTGTGGTACACAAATAATAATGGTACTTCTTTTATTGCGATAACTGAAAATGCTCCAACTCAAAATATGGGAGATATTGCTGTAGATTGGAAAGACGGAACAATTTGGGTTGGAACAGGAGAAAGTAATTCCTCAAGATCATCCTATTCAGGGATTGGCATGTTAAAAAGTACTGATAAAGGTAAAACATGGACAAATATTGGTCTGAAAGACTCACATCATATTGGTAGAGTGATAATCAATAAAGATAATACCGATGAGGTTGTTGTGGGTGTTATAGGTCATTTATACACTCCAAATACTGAGCGAGGAATTTATAAAACGAAAGATGGGGGCAAATCATGGATAAATACATTGTTTATTGATGAAAATACAGGAATTATCGATATTAGTGTATCGCCTACCAATTCAAAGATACTCTATGCTGCATCTTGGGAGCGTAATAGAAAAGCATGGAATTTTGATGGAGATGGTAAAAATTCTTCCATTTATAAAAGTATTGATGGTGGAGATTCTTGGTCGAAAATAACAGAAGGAGCTAATGGTTTTCCATCTAATAATGGAATAGGACGTATAGGATTATCGGTTTTTAATGATACTATTATTTATGCTTTATTAGATAATCAAAGTAGAAGAGTAGAAGAGAAGAAAGAAAAAGTTGAAGGCTTACAAAAAGAAGATTTTAGATCTATGGATACTTCAAGTTTTGCAATGTTAGAGAATAAAAAACTAAACCAATATTTAAAAGACAATAATTTTGAAAAAAAAAATACTGCCAAAACAGTTAAATCTGCTATTAAAAAAGGAGAAATTAAACCTGTTGATTTAGCTACATATTTAGAAGATGCCAATTCATTATTGTTTGACACTCCAGTTATTGGTGCAGAAGTTTACAAATCTACTGATGGTGGTAAAAACTGGAAAAAGACACATAAAGATTTTTTGGATGACTTGTATTATTCTTATGGTTATTATTTTGGGGTCATTGCTGTAAACTCTACTAATGAAAATAAAATTTATATTGGTGGTGTACCATTATTAAAATCTGATGATGGAGGAAAAACATTTAAATCAATCGGTAAAGAAAATGTGCATGGTGATCATCAAGCTTTATGGCTTAACCCCAAACAAGGCGGTCATATTATAAATGGAAATGACGGAGGTGTTAACATCACTTATGATGATGGTAAAAACTGGATTAGAAATAATAATGTATCTGTAGGACAATTTTATGCTATTAATGTTGATAATGCAAAACCGTACAATGTCTATGGGGGTTTGCAAGATAATGGTGTTTGGTACGGCCCCAGTACATATAAAACTTCAAAGAGTTGGAATAGTAGTGGTAGTTATCCTTATAAAATGATAGGTTGGGGTGATGGTATGCAAGTTCAAATAGATAATAGAAATAATGATATAGTATATTCTGGTTCACAATTTGGATATTATTATCGATACAATTTAAAAACTAAAAAAAGGTTGAGTATCCATCCAATGCATGAGTTAGGAGATGCACCCTACAGATTCAATTGGCAAACGCCTATATTATTATCTCCACACAATCAAGATATTTTATATATGGGAGCTAATAAATTATTACGTTCTATGGATAAAGGTGAGAATTTTAAAGAAATCTCTAACGATTTAACTTCTGGAGGTAAAAAAGGAAATGTACCCTTCGGAACTTTAACTACTATTTCTGAAAGTCCTTTACAATTTGGAATGATTTATACAGGAAGTGATGATGGGCATATTTACCTCACCAAGGATGGAGGTAGTAGTTGGACAAAAATTTCAGACAATTTACCACAAGGCTTATGGGTATCTAGAGTAATTGCTTCTAACCATCAAAAGGATAGGGTTTATGCTACACTTAACGGGTATAGAAATGATGATTTTAAGCCTTATGTTTATTTAAGTGATGACCTAGGTAAAACATGGAAATCAATTACTCATAACGTATCTAATTATCCAGTAAATGTGATAAAAGAAGATCCAGTTGATGAGAACTTATTGTATTTAGGGACTGATAATGAAGTCTTAATTAGTTTTGATAAAGGTGAAAATTGGCAAGTATTTTCAAAAGGAATACCAAAGGTTGCAATACATGATTTGGTAATACAAGAACGTGAAAAAGAGTTGGTTGTTGGTACACATGGTCGTTCAATCTACAAAGCGAATATAGATGTGTTACAACAATACAATAGGATAAAAGATAAAGCGATTACTATCTTTGAATTAGATAAAGTATCTCATTCAGATCGTTGGGGAAGTGCATGGAGTACTTACGCTAAACCCTTTTTACCAATAACAACTGTTAGGTATTATGTATCCAATTCTGGTGAGTATTCCATAGCTATTTTAGCTGATGAAAAAAATATACTTAATAAATTTACAGTGAAAGCAAATAAAGGATTCAATTATTTTGATTATGATTTATCCGTTTCAGAAAAAAGTATAAAAAGTTATTTCACTAAAAAAGATATCAAAATAAAAAAAGCTAAAAATAAGCTATATTATTTACCAAAAGGTAACTATACAATTCGGATATCTGATGGTAAAAAAAGTGTAAAACAGAAATTTGAGATTAAATAACTTTAAAAATGTTGTAACATTTTTGTAAATTAGTGGTCTTATCTATTACAATTATTAATTTTAAAACAAAAGAATGAAAAAAATTACTCTATTACTATTAGCTGTTTTTGCTACTTTCACAATAAATGCTCAAACTGCAGATGAGATTATAGCTACATATTTTGAAAATATTGGAGGTTTAGAAAATCTAAAAAAAATTAAAGGAATGAAAATGAATATCACTATGAATATGCAGGGTATGGAAATTCCTATTGAAGCCATTGAGTTAGCTGATGGTAGACAAATGTCAGTTGCTAAATTTCAAGGAAAAGAAATTAAGCAAGGTGTATTTGATGGTGAAGTTTTATGGAGTCATAATTTTATGACTATGAAAGCTGAAAAAAGTGATGCAGAAGCTACTGCAAATTTTAAATTAGATGCGAATGATTTTCCTGGAGCCTTAATTGATTATAAAGAAAAAGGTTATACTGTTGAATTAATTGGTAAAGAAACTATTGAAGGTGCTGAAACTTTTAAAATTAAATTAACAAAAGAACCTGTAACTATTGATGGTAAAAAAGAAGATAGTGTGAGTTTTTACTTTTTTGATACAGAAGATTTTGTGCCAATTGTTTTGCAAAGTGAAATTAAATCTGGACCTGCTAAAGGTCAAAATTCTGAAACTAAGATGAGTGACTATCAAGAAGTAGAAGGTATTTATTTTCCTTTTTCAATGACTCAAGGATTGAAAGGTCAACCAGGACAAACCATGACCATTACAAAAATAGAACTCAATCCAACTGTAGATGATAGTATATTTGCTTTTCCTGATGAAGTAGCAACCGAAGAAAAAAAATAAATATTTATACAATCCTCAAAATACTTTTTTGGGGATTTTTTTTAACTAATCTATCCCAAAATGAAAAAAATAATAATAGCCAGTGCATTACTGTTTGGAGTTTTTTCCTACACACAAGCACAAGAAGAGATTGTATTTAAAGGTAAAGAACTTTTCGGAGACCTTACGGCAAGACAAATTGGCCCAGCTTTGATGAGTGGTCGTATTAACGATATGGAGAATCATCCAACAAATGATCGTATTATCTATACGGGAACTGCTGGAGGAGGTGTATGGAAATCTAATGATGGTGGCACAACTTTCAATTCTATTTTTGATGATTATTGTCAGTCTATTGGTGCTGTTGAGTTAGATCCAAATGATCCTGATAATACAATTTATGTGGGTACAGGTGAAACTTGGCCACGAAATAGTGTTTCTATTGGAGATGGTCTATATAAATCGGTTGATGGTGGCTCAAATTGGAAAAAAATCGGATTTGAAAAATCAGAACGTATTGCTAATGTAATTGTAAATCCTAAAAATTCTAAAGAAGTTTATGTAGCTGTATTAGGTGCTCTTTGGGGAGATAGTGATGTGCGTGGCGTTTATAAATCAAGCGATAGTGGTACAACATGGAATAAATTATTATATGTAGATCAAAAAACAGGTTGTGCAGATTTGGCTATGGATCCTAATGATCCAAATATCTTATATGCTTCTATGTGGGAATTTAGAAGAACAGGATGGTCATTTGAATCTGGAGGTGATAATAGTGCGTTGTACAAATCTATTGATGCAGGTAAAACATGGAATAAAATCCATAATGGTTTCCCAAAAGGAAAATTGGGGAGATTAGCTATAGCTATTGCACCAAGTAATTCAAATATTTTATATACGGTTATTGAAGCTGAAAAAGATTTACGCAAAGGGTTATACAGAAGTGATAATGCAGGAAAAAGTTGGAAACAACTCAATAATGATTTTGGTATTACGGTTCGTCCGTTTTACTTTTCAAGAATTGTAGTAGATCCGAGAAACCCAGAGGTTATCGTTAAAGGCGGATTGAGTGGTTCAATTTCAAGAGATGGAGGTAAGACTTTTAAAAGTTTAGGTAATATGCATAGTGATATACACGATATCACTTTCGATATTCACAATTCTGATAGAATGTATTTTGGTACAGATGGAGGGGTTTATCGCTCATGGAATGGTGGAACTACTTGTGAAATTGTAGAGAATTTACCGCTTTCACAGTTTTATCATATTAGTGTAGATGATGCTAAACCCTATAATGTATATGGTGGATTACAAGATAATGGTTCTTGGTATGGACCTTCTTCTTCGCCTGGAGGTATCAATGCTAGAGATTGGAATTCTATTGGTTATGGTGATGGTTTCAGAGTGTTAAAGCATCCTACAAAAAATATAATCTATTCAGAAATGCAAGGTGCTGCTAATGTTTGGAGATATGATGTTGATAATAAAAGAAGTAAAACTATCCAACCACTGCCCCAAAAAGGTAGACCAAAATTGCGTTTCAATTGGAATGCTCCTATGGCTGTTAGTACACATCAACCAGATCGTTTTTATATGGGGAGTCAATTTTTGCATAAGTCAGAAGACATGGGTGATACTTGGAAAATTATTTCACCAGATTTAACAACTAATGATAAGAGTAAACAAAGTCAAGAAGATTCAGGAGGCTTGTCAAAGGATAATTCTGGTGCAGAAAATCACACCACTATTTTTACAATTGCAGAATCATCATTAGATGAAAATGTAATTTGGGTAGGTACAGATGATGGAAATGTACAAGTTACTCAAGATGGAGGGTTGACTTGGATAAATACTTCAATGAATATCACTGGTTTGCCTAAAAATATCTGGTGTTATCATATAGAGGCAAGTGTTTTTGATAAAGGTACTGCTTATGCTGTTTTTGAGGGGCATACCATGAATAATATGAATGCTTATACTTATAAGACTACAGATTTTGGTAAAACCTGGTCAAATATTATTACTGATGAAGTTGTAGGGTTTGTAAGAAATATACAAGAAGATTATGTGAATCCTGATTTACTGTTTTTAGGAACAGAATTTGGCTTATACATCACTGTTGATGGAGGAAAGCATTGGAGTAAGTTTACCAATAATATGCCTGCAGTTGCTGTTCATTTTATTGATTTACAAAAACGAACTAATGATTTAGTCATGGGTACACATGGTAGAGGGGCTATTATTATTGATGATATTTCTCCTTTACGTGAAATTAATCAAGATGTTCTAGGTGAAAAAGTGCATTTCTTTAAAACGAAACCAACAGTAATAAATGAAGAAAGTAATTTTTCAGGAAGTTTTGGTAGTGAAACACAATTTGTAGGTTCAAACCCTACAACTGCTGCACAAATAAAGTATTACTTAAAAAAACGTCATACATTTGGTAAAATGACTATGGAAATTCAAGATATGAAGGGAAATACAGTTTCTGAATTAGGACCTGGAAAATCAAAAGGTATCAATATTGTAAAATGGAATTACCGTATCAAACAACCAAAAGTAGCTAAAGGAAAAACGTTTAGTTTTGGAGGTTTTGCTTCTCCTAAAGTAGAAGCAGGAATGTATAAAGTAGTTTTGAAAAAAGGGAAAGATACTTATGAACAAGAGTTTGAGCTTGTCTATGATTCGAAGTCAAAATTATCTCCAGAAGATAGAGAGCTACAGCATAAAACAACAATGAAGTTGTATGATATGACTCAAGAATTGGCATATATGGTGTATGAATTAGACGCTGTATTAGAAAAAGCAACTGAACTGAAAAGTAAAAAACTGATTGGCAAACTAACTCCATTAAAAGAATCTTTGGTAATTACAACTGGTGATAATTACGTGGGTTCTGCTGAACCTCAATTAAGAGAGAAAATGTCAGACTTATTCAGCAAGTTAGCTGGTAACTATGATAAGCCATCACAAACAGAATTGGAGAGTTTAAGTATAATCTCTGAACGTTTTACCAATGCAAAAAAGGATTATGCTAAGATTAAAAAGAAAGTAAAATTCTTAGGAGATTTAAAATTGAAAACTTTTGATGAATTTGTGAAATAATACCAATTTGAATAGAACTGTCTAACTAAACTTGTTTCCGTTTTTCATTAGATAATAATGGGATTCTGAGGCAAGTTTTATTTTTTACTTTTTATAATTTGCCTAACCTTCTCTAAATCTTCAAAAGTATCTACACCTTGAGTAGCTGTTTTTGTTATTTCTACTTTTATTTTTTTACCATTTTCTAACCATCTATTTTGTTCTAAAGACTCTGCAACTTCTAGAGATGTTTGTTGTAAAGAAGCAAAACTGACCAAAGCTCTAGGTTTAAATGCATACATACCTACATGTTTGTAAAAAGTATGTTTTTTTTGCCATTCACCTTTTTCTGTGTCACGTACAAAAGGTATTACTGATCGGCTAAAATACAATGCGTTTTTAAGTTTGTCAATCACAACAAATACACCAACATCTTTTAAAGATTCAGTTTTCTTTACCAGAGTTACCAATGTTGCCATTCTTGTATTTTTATCTTTAAAACAAGAAGTTAATAAGCTAATTTGCCGAGGTGAAAGCAAAGGTTCATCTCCTTGAATATTTACAATGATGTCAAATTTCA
>Ga0209633_10001020_pt1 | contig 30309 bp, 27 predicted proteins | sample Cruoilmetagenom1_FD_187290 | JGI IMG/M metagenome (GOLD analysis project Ga0209633, IMG submission 187290) | Oil polluted marine microbial communities from Coal Oil Point, Santa Barbara, California, USA - Sample 1 (SPAdes) (version 2) | ecosystem: Environmental > Aquatic > Marine > Oil seeps ... | reverse complement strand
TAAAAATCTTCCTTCAACTGATGTCAATTTATTAAGCACTACACAAAACTTAGTGTGTAATCCAAATATACCAGGGGAATTAATAAGAATATTCTTAAAAAAAGTACAACAGATACATGGGGAAAAATCATTTTTTCAAAATGCTGATGAGTTTTTAAATTCAAAACATATTGACACTATAATCAATGATGATGCACAACTTTATCTACTCAACGGAGAATCATGGTTAGAGAAAATTTTTCCATACTGGATAGCTTCAAATATAGATAGACTAAAACTACTTATTATTCCTCTTATTTGGCTTATTATTCCTCTGTTTAAAAGTATCATCCCTTTGTATGTTATAACTACAAGAGCAAAAATATATAAATGGTATGAAAAGTTAGATATACTTAATAGAAAAATAAATAAAGGTGAAAATCAAGATAACATATTACAAGAGATAAAAACTCTCAAAGAAGAGATAGAAACAAAAACGCAAGTACCACTTTCATACAAAGGGGAATTTTACAATCTTATTGTACATCTTGAATTATTAGAGAAAAAACTTGAAAAAAAGTAGAACTAGAAAAACTACAACTCTTCTGGCCTTCCAAAATAGTATCCTTGAGAATAATCAACTCCTATCTCATTTAAGATATTAAAAATAGATTCATTTTCCACATATTCTGCAATAGTTTCAATATTTTGTTTTTGTGCAAAAAGAACTATTGTTTCGACTATATTTCTACTAAACTGGTCATTTTCAATATTTTTAACCAAAGAACCATCTATTTTAACAATATCAGGATCAAATTCCAAAATTCTTTCAAAATTAGAATATCCAGCACCAAAATCATCTATAGCTATTTGAACTCCTTTAGATTTCACTTCAGAAATAAAATCTTTAATGATTGTGAAGTCTTTTACAGTTTCATCCTCTAAAAGTTCAAATACAACTCTATGTGCATCATCTTTATACTGTTCTAAAAGAGTGAATATTTGTACTCTTGTTTGTTCTTTTTCAATATCTACAGCTGAGATATTTATAGAAAGTTTTGTATTTATTCTGTGCAAAATCTTGAAAGAATTTTCCAATACCCTTTGAGTTATTTTATTATAATAGTTTCCTTTTTTAGAAACATTTAAAAAATGAAAGGGAGAGAGTATATTCCCATTTTCATCTATAAGTCTTACAAGTGACTCATACTTTTCTATCTCTTTTGTTTTATTATTAATTATGGGCTGAAAGTAAGATACTATATTGTAGTTATCCAATGCAATTTTTACAGTTTTAATCATCTCTAAATTTTCTTTTGCTTCTTGTGAAGCAAAAATTGAAGAATCATTAGAGAAGCTTACTTTTGTTTTCATCCTTAAAGCATTTTCTAATCCCTCTTTTGAATCTTCATACAACATATATTTTCCAATAGAATAACTTACTGTAACATTAAGATCAAACTCCATATCATCAAAGACTAAATTTGAATTTTTCACATTTACAATAAAAGTATTTAAATATTCTTCTATACTTTGTTTTGTATTTTCAAAGTTACTAAACTCTGCTAATAAAGCAAAACATCCATTACTTAATGAATATGCATTTTCAAAATTATAACTTTTAGGAAGATAAGAAAGAAGATTAAAGGCAAAGTTTTTTTCTACTTTATCAACTGTTAAAACATTATAAAATTTTTCTAACATATCAAATTCATTTATTTGTACTAAAACTAAAATAGAGAGTTCATTTTGCTCTATTTGTTCAAAAAGGTATTTTTTATCATCAATGACTCCATTTAGATTGTCTCGAACTGCAACAAACTCAACAACTTGACCCTCAATATCTTTAATTGGTGTAATAATAGTATGTACATAATAAGAACTTCCACTCTTAGATTTATTTTTAATGACCCCTTCCCAACTTTGTTCTTTTATTTTTATAGTATTCCACATCTCTGCATATATCTCATTTGTATTTTCATGATGTTTTGTGATACTATGTTTTTTGCCTAAAACTTCCTCTTTTTTATATCCACTAATCTTACAAAAACTATCATTTACATATGTAATATTACCGACAGTATCTGTTTTTGAAAGGATACTACTTTTATCAATTAGAGCTAAATATTGCTCAAGATAACACTTATAATTTTTTGCTTCATATTCAAATTGAAATTTTTCTATCACTTTCTCAAGGGTATCAAGAAGTTCTTCAATCTTCAAAGGTTTTAAAATATATCCATTTACATTTAGTTGAATACTCTGAAGCAATATCTCTGAATTAGTATTTTTTGAAATTATTATAGTATAACAATTTTTATCTATATTTTTTATCGCTTGTAACATCTCTATACCACTTAGTTTAGATATATCAATAGCAGTAATAACAATATCTATATTGTGATCTTTAAACTTTTTTAAACCATCTTCTCCATCTGTCGCAATGACAAGATTATCAAATATTTTTGTCAAAAAATCCAAAGTATTTTTTTGTGCTTCACAATCACATTCCACATACATTACTCTTATATTTGTAGAGTGTGAATTTAACTTCTTTAACCTATCTATCATATATAAACCTTATTAAAAATTTCCTATTTAATTGAATCTTTATAATACTTAAAAAAATTATTGTATCCTTTTTATCTCAAATTTAAACTTTAGTTTGTATATTTTATAAAAAATATAGAATATAATTAAAAGATAAAAATACACTATAAGATTACAGCTCTTTTTCAGGAAACTTCGTACCTCGTTTTGATATAATAATTTCTATGGAAGATAAAATAATAAAACAACTAAAACAACACAATTTACTAAAAGTTATTGATGAACCTCTTGATATTTATCTTGAGATTCCACATATAGCATACATAGAAGTAAAAAATGAGGATAGCAAAGTGCTACTCTTTACACACCCAATAGACAAAAAGAATCATAAAGAGTTCTCAACACCAGTACTTATGAATGTTTTTTGTAATGAAAAAGCAGTAGAGCTTTTCATAGGAGATGGAGATACAATAGCACACGAGATACAAAGCCTTCTTAAGATGAAGCCACCAAGTGGTTTTATGGATAAGCTTTCAATGTTTGGGCAACTTTTCAATCTCAAATCTGTATTCCCAAAACGATTAAGTTCTAAAGGTGAGTGTCAACAGATTATAAAAAAAGGTGCGGAAGCAAAACTCAGTGACTTACCAATCCTTACAACTTGGGAACAAGATGGTGGTCCATTTATCACTATGGGGCAAGTTTATACTACAAGCTTAGATGGGAAGATGCATAATGTAGGGATGTATAGACTTCAAATGTATGATGACCATACTTTAGGAATGCATTGGCAAATACACAAAGATAGTAACCACTTCTTCCATGAGTACAAAAAAGCTGGTAAAAAAATGCCAGTTAGTATTGGAATTGGTGGCGATCCTATGTATATTTGGTGTGGACAAGCTCCACTTCCTATAGGTGTGTTTGAGCTTATGCTTTATGGTTTTGTAAAAAAAGAAAATGCAAGACTTGTAAAATCTATCACAAATGATATCTATGTACCACACGATGTGGACTTTGTAATAGAAGGGTTTGTAGATGTTGAAAATATGCGTATAGAAGGACCTTTTGGAGATCATACTGGATATTATACTTTAGAAGAGGAGTATCCGTTTTTAGAAGTGACTGCAATTACATCTAAGAAAAACCCAGTATTTGCAGCTACTGTTGTTGGAAAACCACTTTTAGAAGATAAATATATGGGTCACGCAACAGAGAGAATTTTTCTCCCCCTACTCCAAACTACAGCACCTGATTTATTAGATTATTATATGCCTGAAAATGGTGTATTTCATAATCTCATCTTAGGAAAAATAAAAACAGCCTACCCAGGTCATGCACAACAAATCATGCATGCCTTTTGGGGTGTAGGTCAGATGAGTTTTGTAAAACACGCAATTTTCGTAAATCAAGATGCACCAGAACTTTCAAGTGAAGAAATCATCCCATATATTTTAAATAGAGTTGATACAGAAACACTTCTCATCACAAAAGGTGTAGTAGATGCACTAGACCATAGTAGTCCAAAATTTGCTGTTGGTGGAAAGCTTGGAGTTGATTGTACAGGCGATGAGATAGAAGAGCTTGGTATTGAAGTTTTAGAAGATGCAGTATTATTAGAGAAAATGCAACAAATTTCAAAAGATATCAAAGGTTTAAAACAATACTTCACAGATACAAAAAACCCAATAGTAGTAATAAGTGTAGAGAAAAATAGAAGTCAAAAGTACCTCATAGAGGAACTAAAACCCCTATTCTCTCATATCAAAATATTAGCAATAGTAGATGAAAAAAACAACACTTTAGACAATCCTTATATGCTAGTATGGAGAGTTGTAAACAATATAGATAGCAATAGAGATATTTATATAGATGGGCATACAATAAGCATAGATGCTACAAACAAAAACTCACACGATAACTTTCAACGAAGATGGCCAGATGATGTTGTGTGTACCTCTAGTGTGATTGAGGATTTGAGAAAGAGAAAGCTTATTGATGTAGATGATTCTTTTATTGATTATTGGGGAATTATAGAGGGGAAATAAGAAAGACTAAGATTAAAGGTTTTGACAATATGGTAGTGGAACTTATGATGGTTAAAGTATAATTTTAAGTAAAAATATCATTTCATAGTACATTAATAAAAAAATACTACTATATTAAAAAATAATAACTGGAGAAAATATGCAATTAACTAAATATATTTTACTTTTTACAATCCTTTTAAATTTTAACCTTTATGGAGGCTCTGAAAAACTCGTTGAAAAAATGAATTATGAAACATCATATGAAAAGGCTTTAGCAAAAGGAAAAAAGCTTAATAAACCTCTTATGATGGTTGTTGGGATAAAAGGTTGTCCTTGGTGTAGTAAATTTGAGGCTAAGGCACTTACAAGAAAATCTATTGACAAAATAGTACAAAAAAACTTTATACCAGTTAGTGTATTAAAAGATATAGATACTTTTCCTAAAAGATTTCATTTAAAAGGATCCCCCTTTTGTATTGTTTATAGAGCCTAAAAAGGAAAAAGTTTTTTACAAATCGTTTGGCTATAAAAGTAAACGAGATTACAAAGCTGAGCTTAAAAATGCTATTGAGATATATAGTAAACAATAATATTTAACACTATAAACTCCAATAAACACTAACAAAACAATATTAGGAGGAACGAGAAATAACTCCATTCCTTAAATGAACTTGACAGGACAAAGTGTCTGTAAATACCCATATATTTTCTATATAACACCCATAATGTCCTTTTAAGACCTAAATATCCTCCCTATAGGTACATTTATACCATATCAAAGAATTATTTATTATTATAAAAAGATGACAAATTGCAACTATTTTATCTTAATTTAGTGGTAAATACTTTATTTAAAGGATTTATAGTACTTTCATTATAGGACATTTTAAGTATACCATTAACAATTAAATTTCAGTCTAAATACTATATAATGGGTGTTAATAAATAGTTAGATGTAACAATAATAAATATAAGGAAAGATGATGAAATGTCCACATTGCTTAATAACAATACACGATGATGAAAAATGGGTATCATTAATGGAAGACTGTATTGGACAATGGTATGTATATCAACAAATATGCCCAAATTGTAAAAAAAATATTATTTCACTTGAATGTAATAATTCAAAATTCTTAGTTTTCCCAAAAAGCTCAAAAAGAGATGAAGCACCAAAAGAAACACCTGTTCATATAGCTGAAGACTACAATGAAGCTTGTTTAATTATTAGTAATAGTCCCAAGGCAAGTGCTGCCCTAAGCAGAAGATGTTTACAAACAATTTTAAGAGAAACCAAAGATATTACAAAAGGTTCACTAGATTCTGAAATTGAACAAGCATTAAAGTTATTCCCAAGTTATATTGCAGATGCAATTGATGCAATAAGGCAAGTTGGGAATTTTGCGGCACATCCAATAAAAAGTAAATCAAGTGGTGAAATAGTAAATATTGAACCAGGAGAAGCAGAATGGTTATTAGAAGTTTTAGAACAGTTATTTGACTTTTGTTATGTTCAACCAAAAAAACTAGAAGAAAAAAGAAATAAACTAAATAAAAAACTAGAAGATATAGGAAAACCACAATTAAAAACAAAATAGTTGGCAACACAAACATCTAACAAAACCTTGGAGAGAAACAAGTGGAAAGTGCGATTTTTCGACCTTTTAAGTGTCGATTAAATACAATATAAAGACAAAAGTTTCAAGTCGTTAAACCCACTTGTTTCTCAAATCAAGCGTTATAAGGAATAGAAAATCCGAGGACATGATACCTATTAATAAAAATAGTTAATATTAATATAGGTATTAGGCACTATTTTATGCTTTTTTTATAGTTGAATTTGCATACCAAAATCCTCACAAACCAAACAGATACATCAAAAAAGATATCAAAAATGCTTATGGAGATATTTGAATATTAATATATAATATAATTTCCATTAAAAAAGGGTGCTACAACTGTAGCACCCTTTTTTTATATCTACAAAGAAAATTATTTCATTGCAGCTTTAGCTTCATCAGAATATTTATATCCTAAATCATATGCTTTTAAGTTTATTTCATGAACTTTTGCAGGAACTTTTGAAAGCATTACCTCTTTAAGTAATTCTTTATCAATAGCATCCATGTAGTTATTTGCAATAGCAAGTGCAACAACAGATTGAGTAATAACATTCCCAACCTCCTCTTTAGCTATAGTAATAATAGGTATCTCTACGATATTCCATTTTTTTCTATCTTCTTCAGTTGCTTCTACAAGGTTTGGTTCAATAACAATTGTTCCACCTGGTGTAACACCATCTTTAAATGAGTTATAACTCACTTGTGCAACAGATAACATAAAGTCAATCTCACCATCATTTGCATAAGGGTAAAAAATCTCTTCATCATCTAAAGTAATATCAACAACAGTTGGACCACCTCTTACTTGTGAAGTATAAGTTGCTGTTTTTAATCCATATCCACCAGCTTTAATTTTTGCGGCTGCAAAAATCTCACCAGCAAGAAGAACACCTTGTCCACCAACACCTGTAAATCTCATTAGTTTTCTAGCCATAGTGTCTCCTTATATCTTTTTCTCAAAGTCATCTTGAGTGATAACTTTTCGTTTACCTTGATGTACATCTTTAATCTCTTGGTACATATCACAATATTCTCTAGCTTCAGTATCTTGTTTTAATACACCTGTAGGGAACATATTTAATTGCTCTTCGGGAGTCAATTTCTCATATTTGCTTAATGGAGTAGTAATAGAATCAATCCAGTCAAGGTTTTCCATAGCTGACTGCATTTTATTTTTTCTACCAAGGTTAATATGACAGTTTGACATAATATCAAAGAAACTAAAACCTTTATGTTCAAAACCTTTTACTAAAAGTCTTTCAAGTTTTTTAGGATCTAACATAGTTTCTCTTCCTACAAATGAAGCACCAGCAGCAATAGCTAGTTTACAACCATCAAAAGTTGGATCAATATTACCAGCTTTTTGAGATACTGTCCACATACCTTGAGGTGTTGTAGGACTTGTTTGTGAATTTGTAAGACCATAGATGAAGTTATTAATCATAATAAAGTTAATATCAATATTTCTTCTACAACCATGAATTGTATGATTTCCACCAATAGCTAGTGCATCACCATCTCCAGCTACACATATTACATGTTTATCTGGATTTGCAAGTTTTATCCCTGTAGCATATGCAACTGTTCTACCATGTGTTGTATGTACTGTATTAAAATCTACATAAGAAGAAAATCTTCCAGAACATCCAATACCAGAAACTACACAAACATCATCTTGTTTCCAACCCATTTTATCAATAGCTCTAATTGTAGCTTTTAGTATAACACCATCACCACATCCCCAACACCATAGTGTTGGCATTTTTTCTAATCTTAAGTATTTATCGTAATTAAATGCCATCTTAAAATACCTCCTTAACTTTTGCTACAATCTCATGAGGAGAGATAGCTCTACCATTTACTTTATACAAACCTTCAAGATCTAATCTACTTGAAACTCTTTCTATTTCAGCTGTATATTGTTTGATATTTAATTCTACACAAAGTACATTTTTAATCTTATCAGTGAAATGTTTAATTCTTTCAGCTGGTGATGGCCATAAAGTAATTGGTCTAAATAAACCAGCTTTAATTCCATCTTTTCTTAAATGTCTAATAGCCTCTTTTGCTGCAAGTGATACAGAACCATAAGCTATAATTAAAACATCATTTTCTTCTAAATCATCACACATAAATTCTTCATTTAATTCTAATTCATCTCTATGTAATTCAACTTTATCTTCAAGTCTTTGAATCAAGTCTCGACATGTATTAATCTCTTCAGTTGGAAAACCATTTTTATCATGATGAAGACCTGTAAAGTGATATCTATACCCTTCAAACATAGGATTTAAAACTGCAGGTTGGTCACCCTCACACTCATATGGAAAATAATCTTCAGGTACACCTTCAAATTTTTTTCTAGGAACAATTCCTGCTTTTACTTCTTCTAGTGTTGGAAGTTCAGCTTTACCATGCATATGACCCAAAGTTTCATCAGTAAGTACAATAACAGGTTGCATAAATCTATCTGCTAAATTAAAAGCACGCACAACTTCTGTATAACACTCAGCTAATGACCCTGCACATAATGTGATTGATTTATAATCACCATGTGAAGGATTTTTTGCTTGAAGTACATCACCTTGTGAAACTCTAGTTGGAAGTCCTGTTGATGGACCACCTCTCATAACATTCACACAAACTAGCGGTGTTTCTGCCATTTGAGCAAGACCTAAGTTTTCAGCTTTTAAACTCATACCAGGACCTGATGTAGCTGTTAATGCTCTTTTCCCTGACATTGCAGCACCTATCACACAACAGATACCTGCTATCTCATCTTCCATTTGGATTGCAACACCACCAACCTTTGGTAAAAGATCTGAAATTGTATGCATCACCTCACTTGATGGAGTTAGTGGATATCCACCAAAAAACTCACATCCTGCATCTACAGCTGCTCTAGCTGACAGGTCATTACCAGTAGATATTATTTCTCTCGTTGACATTAAATTTCTCCTTATTTCCCGTAATTTTCAGGTAATCTATAATTATTTTCTACAATTGCTACAGCTCGTGCTTTTGCTTCATCTGTTAGTTTTGCAAATTTAACATGATCTGCTTTTTTGTCTGCAACATATATTGCAAAATCTGGACAATTTAACTCACAGTCATTACAACCAATACAACTATCAATTGCAACAATATCAATCATTGCTCCTAAAGTAGATGTTGGCTCTGCTTTCATTGACAACACTCCCGCTGGACAAACTGAAACACATATATCACAGGCTTTACATCTGCTTGTATCAACCCATACTTGTGTATTTTCAGGTGCTTTCATTAAAGACATATTTTCCCCTTCATTATTCAATTAAATAGAATATATGATTTTCATACATTACTAGAAGTATCATATCGTATAATGTTTAATTAGTTTTTAATATTTATAGAGATTTTTCTATATAATTATTAAATGTTACTATTTGAAGCACATATAATATTCAATTTTTTTTTATTTTAAGATTATCTCAACTCTTCTATTGAGTGCTCTACCTTCTGGTGTTACATTTGTAGCAATTGGCCTAGTTTCCCCATACCATTTTACCGATATTCTATCACTACTTATACCTAAACTTTCAAAATGTTTTAAAACTGTATACACTCTTTTTTTTGAAAGAATTAAGTTTGTTTTATAATCAGCTCTTGAGTCTGTATGACCTTTTAATATTATATTATAACCAAATGCTTCATTAGCAATTTGAGCGTACTCTTGTAAGAGTTGCATATCAGTTATGTCTAAGATAAATAAGTTATGATCAAAGTTCACTACTCGTTTTATCTCTTTAGTACATCCTTGTTTATCAACAAATACACCTGCTGGCGTATCCAAGCAAATATCCACATCATCTTGAACTAAATCATTATCCATATCAAGAGCCATCAAAGAACTAAAACTAAGAAATAGTACAAACATAATATTATTCATAAAAAAACCTTTGTGTATATAAGTTAATTATAGTTATACCCTACTTAAATATTAATTAGTTATTATGTTATATGGATTATATATACTTATTTTTTATTGCATTAATATCTGCAACAATTTTTCCCATGGGAAGTGAAGCATTACTCTTATATGATATTTCTATTAATTTAAATATCTATTTACTTTTTATTTTTGTTACTTTTGGTAACTCATTAGGTTCTCTTATTAACTATTGGTTAGGATTAAAAGGGGAGGAGTATTTAGTAAATCATAAATTACTTCAAGAGAAATATATAATAAAAGGGAAAAAATATTTTGATAAGTTTGGAGGATATTCAATTCTTCTGTCATGGGTACCAATAATTGGTGATCCCATAACATTTGTAGCTGGAATGTTACAATACAACCTAAAAAAGTTTATACTCTTAGTTGTAATTGCAAAAGGTAGTAGATACCTTTTTGTAATTGTTAGTTATAAATTTTTTTTAAACTCTTAAGAGTTTAATACATCATATTTTATTTGTAACTCTTTATATACAGTATTATAAGAAGCATTTTTCAGCTCTTCTAATACTTCAATCATCACTACATTGTCTTCTTGACCATTCCACTCTTTTATATAAGTACCCTCTTTATAACCATTGTCTTGTCTAAATTTATTTAGAGAATTTTTTCCAATATACAGTTTTTGTAGCCAAGAGAAACTTAGACCTGAGAGTTTACAGCATCTAAAAAACTGATCAATAAATCTTTCAACTCCACTAAACTGTGGCATATTTCCAGTTTCTATCGCAAATGCTATATAAGAAAGTTTTTCTGCCTCTTTTACTATAAGTTTCACATCTATCTCTTCTATCTCTACTGCTTCATAAATACAATGTGTATTTACTAAAGAGACAGCTTTTGGTATATTTGTTTCTTGTAAGATATAACTCATTAAAAAATGCCATACATCTACAAGTTCTACATGAAGATTATTTAAATCAGGTTCATCATTAATATTTTTCCAATGTTTCCAAGGTGTAGAATCTATAAGTTCAGCTACTTCCATATGGATACATCTTAACCAATTAATCTCTTTATCATATTTATTGACACCTAATTCCCAATTTGTACCATTTGTGTCATCATTTAGTTTCTTTTGTAGTACAAACATCTCTTCTAGTTTTGCAGGAAAGCTTGAAGACTCTTCAAGTAATGCTGCAAGTGGTAAACACTCTTCAACCAAAAGATCTAACGAGTTGTTGTCTCCTGGTACATTTTGATCACCTTGAAGTAAATGTACTATAAGAGCTATTGTGTAAGGTATCTCATCTTTTTGTTCCCACTCTAATATATCAATAGGTGTAACACCTACATAGTTAGCAAAACTTTCAATTGTAGAAAAACCTAGATTTTTAACAGTTGTTTTTAACTCTTCATATAACAATTCATTCTCCTATATATTCTTCATTAATTATGATACTATTATTTTGTTTAAATTATTTGATTTATAACGCTATTTATACTTTTTTATTTTTTGGTTCATAAAAACTACACTCTACACCACTACTTTGTTTTACTACAACTGCAGGTAAAGCTTGTGATTTAAAACCATAAGCTCGACATCCATGGGGCTTATTTTTTTCCCAAGTCACATAATAGGATTTACATCGTTGACATATAATTCTTTTATCCATAGCTTACATTATAATTAAATATGTTTTAAGAAGAGTTTATATACAATAAATATAATTTAAAGTAACAAAAACTATAAATTGTAGATTATTCAAAAAAGTGTTAAAAAGTTACATTTTTAAACACTTTCTGCAAAAAGAAACAAATCAAATAAATTTTATTATGTTTATTATGTTAATTTGAATGGGTAATAACGATTGAATAAATTTTAGGAAAAAAAATGACAAATAGAAAAGTGGGAATTATTGGTGCTGGTGCTGTTGGAGCAACAGCTGCATTTAGCCTAAGTATAACTGGCACTTGTAATGAAATAATTCTTTATGACATAGATACAAATATAGCTATTGGAAAAGCAATAGATATAGAACAAGCAACCAACTACTCACCAAGAGGTACAAAAATAACTGGTGTTGAAACACCATCAAAAATAAAAGATTGTGATATTGTTGTTATAACAGCAGGTGTTCCTAGAACTGGAGATATGACAAGAGAAGATTTACTGCTTATCAATGCAAAAATCACAAAAGAAGTAGTAGAAAATGTTAAAATTTACTCACCTAATGCAATTATAATCTGTGTATCAAATCCACTTGATGTAATGAGTTATGTTTGTCATAAAATTACACAATGGGATAGAAATAGAATTATTGGTATGGCAGGGGCTTTAGATAGTTCACGAATGGCTTATCAAATAAACAATTATTTAGGTTATGGAAGAGCACAAACTAAAGCAATGGTTTTAGGTGATCATGGCGAAAATATGATACCTATACCTGCACTTTCTTCTATTGGAGGAGTCCCTATTACTGAAATTATTTCAAAAGAAAATATGGAACAAATCATTGCAAGAACGAAGACAGGTGGTGCTGAAATAGTAAAACATCTTGGAACTAGTGCCTATTATGCCCCTGGACGGTGTGTTGCAGTTATGGTTGAAGCTATTTTAAATAATAGTCAAATAATCATCCCTTCATCTGTTTTACTTGATGGGGAATATGGGCATAAAGATGTATCAGTTGGTGTTCCAATTATTGTAGGGAAAAATGGTATTGAAAAAATTATTGAACTAAAATTTGACAATGAACTTCAAGCAAAATTTGATCAGTCAGTTGCAACAATAAAAAAAGGTATTGAAGTATTAACAAAAAATAATTTTTTCTAAATTTAAGTAGCAAAACTACACAAAAAAGGATAGGCAGAAAAGCTTATCCTTTTTTTTATAATTTATTAACTAGTTTGATGATAATATAAAGTTATAAAATATTTTAATAATATGGAGTTTATATGAGAGTAATAGAATTTAACGATGTAGTTAAAGCTGTTAGAGATATCATTGTTCATTGTGGTACAGATTTACCGCAAGATGCTTATGATGCTCTAAAACAAGCTATGGTAGAGGAAAAATCACCTGTATCTAAAGAGGTATTAAAACAGATTTTAGAAAATGCAGATATTGCAAAAAATGAAAAAAGACCTCTATGTCAAGATACAGGACTTGCTGTATTTTTTGTAAAAGTTGGAGATGAAGTAAAAATCAATGGTGGACTTTTAAAAGATGCTATTAATAAAGGAACAGAACAAGGATATACAGATGCATATTTACGTGCTAGTACTTGTGAACCATTTAGTAGAGCAAATTTAAAAGATACTGTAGGATATAACTTACCTGCTATTATCCATTTTGATATAGTTGCTGGAGATAAAATAGATATCGAATATGCAGCAAAAGGTGGTGGAAGTGAAAATGTATCAAGAGCTACAGTATTTCCTCCAGCTGCTGGAAAAGATGGAATTGTAGAATATGTTAAAGAAGTTATTTCTAATGCTGGACCAAATCCATGTCCTCCTATTACTGTTGGTGTTGGTATTGGTGGTACTTTTGAAAAAGCTGCTATAAGCTCAAAACATGCACTTTTTAGAACATTAGGGACAAAAAATGAAGACCCAGAGATGGATGAACTGGAGCAAAGAATTTTAGTAGAGTTAAATAATCTAGGAATTGGAGCTATGGGTATGGGTGGAACTAAAACTGCACTTGCTGTTCATATTGAAGCAAATCCATGTCATATAGCTAGTTTACCAGTTTCTGTAAATGTACAATGTCATAGTTCTAGACATACACATATCACTATATAAAAGGTAAATGAAATGAGTAAAACATATAACTTAACAACTCCATTAACAGAAGAACAAACAAGAGAATTAAAAGCTGGTGATATTGTATATCTAAGTGGTGTAATTTTTACAGCTCGTGATGCTGCACATAAAAGACTAGTAGATTTAATAGAAGCTGGAAAAGAACTTCCTTTTGACTTAGAAGGAAGTGTAATTTATTTTGTAGGGCCAACTCCTCCAAAGCCAGGTGACCCAATAGGAAGTGCTGGACCCACTACATCATATAGAATGGATAGCTATTCACCAACTATGTTAAAATATGGTTCAAAAGGGATGATAGGAAAAGGGAAAAGAAATCAAGAAGTAAAAGATGCTTGTAAAGAGTATGGTGGAATATATTTTGGTGCAACAGGTGGTGCTGGTGCACTCTTAGGAAAACAAATCAAAAGTGCAGAGATAATTGCGTATCCAGAACTTGGACCTGAAGCAGTTAGAAAACTTACTGTTGAAAATTTTCCTGTTACTGTGATCAATGATACTTATGGTGCAGATTTGTATCAAATGGGGCGAGAACAATACGAAGTAAAGTCATAAGTCACTTTTAGTTGCAGTTTGCAGTTTGCCTTTATATTCTCAACCTTTAGATGAAACTATCCAAGAAGGTGGAGAACTATTTAAAGAAGCAAACTGTCAGAAATGTCATATCGTAGATGGTAAATTTGACAAGATGAATGAAAAAGTTCAAAATGTTAATAATTTAGCCTCATAGGTAAGTACATGTGACAATTCTCTACATATCGGATGGTTTACAGAAAAACAAGAGAAAGTAACTAAGTATCTAAACGAAACATATTATAAGTTAAAAAAGTAGCATTTTTGTAACTTTTGATACAATTCGTAACTAATCTTACCTGAAAATACATTTTTAATAAAGATGTAAAAATAGTTAAAACACTATACTGCTATAATTTTTTAAATTCAAATCTAGTCAATAGGAGAAATAATGAATATTCACGAATATCAAGCAAAACAGATTTTTGCAAAATATGGTGTTCCAACACCACGAGGTATCGTTGCAAATACCCCAGCACAAGCAGTGGCAAATGCACATGAACTTGGTGGGAATATTTGGGTCGTAAAAGCTCAGATACACGCAGGAGGAAGAGGACTTGGAGGAGGAGTTAAAATTGCTAAATCTATTACTGAAGTAGAAGAGTTAGCAAGTGAAATTCTTCATATGCAACTTATTACTCACCAAACAGGACCTGAGGGAAAAACTGTAAATAAAGTATATATTGAAGAGGGAGCAGATATTCAAGATGAGTTATATCTTGGTATTGTTTTAGATAGAGCTAGAGAGATGCCTGTAATAATGGCTTCAAATGAAGGTGGAATGGAGATAGAAAAAGTAGCTGAAAAAACTCCTGAAAAAATAATCAAAGTACCAGTTGACCCAGCAATAGGTTTTCATAGTTTCCATGGAAGACGACTTGTTTTTGAACTTGGAATTACTGATAAAAATGAACAAAGAAAATTTATTGATTTTGCAAAAAAACTTTATACTCTATATATGGAAAATGATGCTGAACTTATAGAAATAAATCCACTTATTAAAACAAAAGCTGGTGACTTCTTAGCACTTGATGGGAAAATGGGATTTGATGACTCTGCATTAGCGCGTCATCCTGATATAGAAGATATGAGAGATATTAGTGAAGAAGATGCAGATGAAAGAGAAGCTAGCCAATACGGTCTTTCATACATCTCACTTGATGGTGAAATTGGTTGTATGGTAAATGGAGCTGGCTTAGCTATGGGTACTATGGATACTATTAATTATATGGGTGGAACACCTGCAAACTTCTTAGATGTTGGTGGAAAAGCAAATGCTGAAACAGTTGCAAAAGGTTTTGAAATTATCCTAAAAAATCCAAAAGTAAAAGCAATATTTGTAAATATTTTTGGTGGTATTGTAAGATGTGATAGAATTGCAAATGGTATTTTAGAAGCTACAAAAATGGTAGATGTAAGAGTTCCTATTATTGTGAGACTTGATGGAACAAATGCACCAGAAGCTGCAGAAATATTAAAAAATGCAGGTATAAATAATGTAATAAGTGCAACTGATTTAGGTGATGGTGCAAAAAAAGCAGTTGAAGCTGCAGCGGCACAATAAGGAGTATAGTAGATGTCAATTTTAGTAAATAAAGATACAAAAGTAATCGTTCAAGGTTTCACAGGAAAAGAGGGAACTTTTCATTCTGAGCAATGTATAGCTTATGGGACAAATATAGTAGGTGGTGTTACTCCAAATAAAGGTGGTCAAGAGCATTTGGGAAAACCTGTTTTTAATACTGTTCAATGTGCTGTAAATGCTACAAATGCAACTGTATCAATGATATTTGTTCCACCTGTTTTTGTAGCAGATGCTGTTATGGAAGCTGCTGAGGCTGGGATTAAACTTGCTGTTATTATCACTGAAGGTGCGCCAGTAAGAGATATGCAAGCTGCAAAAGCTTATGCTGTAAAACATGGTATGATGACTATTGGACCAAACTGTCCAGGAATTATAACTGCAGAAGAATGTAAAATAGGTATTATGCCAGGAAACATTTTCAAAAAAGGAAATGTAGGACTTATATCTAAATCTGGAACATTAACTTATGAAGGCGCAAACCAAGTGTGTAAAGAAGGATTTGGTATCTCTACAGCTGTTGGTATTGGTGGAGACCCTATTATTGGACTTTCATATAAACAATTATTACCGATGTTTGAAGCAGATTCAGAAACTGAAGCAATTGTTATGATTGGTGAAATTGGTGGAGATTTAGAGATTCAAGCTGCTGCTTATATCAAAGAAAATATTACTAAACCAGTTGTAGCATTTATTGCTGGTCAAACTGCACCTGCAGGAAAAAGAATGGGTCACGCAGGTGCTATTGTATCTGGTGGTGCAGGAACTGCTGCTGAAAAAATGGCTGCACTTGAAGCTGCTGGGGTTAAAGTTGTTGTATCTCCTGCTGAAATAGGAAAAGCTGTAAAAGAAGTTTTAACTAAATAATCTTCTGTTATTTTTCTGTTAAAAAAAGGGTTGCTAAATTTAGCAACCCTTTTTTATAATTTTAGTTTTGGTAAATCCCTTTTTCTACTAGCAAGTAGTGTCACAACCAATACTAATAAAGTCAGAACATAAGCCCATGTAGGAATTGGTACAGGGTCTCCTGTTGCATATGAATGCATTCCACTTAAATAAAAGTTTACTCCAAAATATGTCATTAATATCGTTGAAAAAACCCAAGTTGAAGCTACTGCAAATACATAAGGGGTATTAAGTTTTGGTATAAATCTAAGGTGAATAACCAATGCATAAAATACAATAGCTACATAAGCCCAAGTTTCTTTTGGATCCCATCCCCAGTATCTTCCCCAAGATTCATTTGCCCAAATTCCACCAAGAAAATTTCCTACAACTAAAGCTGCTAGTCCTAAGATAAGTGCTGCTTCATTAATAGCCGTTATATGTTTAATATTGTCATCAATATATGGTTTATTTGGATCTCTAAATATAAATAAGAGCATAGACATAAATCCAAGCATCGCACCAATTGCTAAAAATCCATAAGAACCTGTGATGATAGATACATGAATTGTAAGCCAATAAGATTTTAAAACTGGCACAAGATTTGTAATTTGAGGATCAATTCCTGTTAAGTGAGCTGTAAACATAAACACTCCAGCCATAACAACTGTAGCACTTAATGCCATAAGTGATTTTCTAAAGAAAATAACCCCTGCAAACATTACAGACCAAGCAATATAGACTAAAGACTCATAAGTATCACTCCAAGGAGCATGCCCACTTATATACCATCTATGTCCCATACCAAAAGTATGTATTGCAAACAACACTGCTAGTATTACAAATATTGCTGTATTGAGTTTTTTTGAAGTCCACTTTTTATTAAAGACAGTTAAAAATGACACTACAAATAAGATAATACCAAGAAGCATATATGCTATTGTTAACTTTCCAAATACTGACAATTCATTAAAAAGTATCTCACTATTAATAACATCTTCAGATGGAATTACATCTTTTCCAATTTTTCTTTGAAACTGTGAAATTAAACCAATATATTTATTTGCATCTTCATATTTAGCAGCAACCACATTATCAACAAATCCTCTTACCATAAGCTGTACAATTTGTTTATCTTTATCATGAAATTGATCCATCGCATCAATTGGTGTATACCATTTTGTATTGTCATGATTATGTCCATCATTAGGTCGTGGAAAGATATTAAATAAATTTCCAAAATAAACCATATATGCAATATTTAGTCGCTCATCAAGTTTTAAGATATCCTTTTCAAAAGTACCTCTTTGATTTGGATTCATTGCATTTACACTATTAATAAGCTCTTTTAATTTATATTCACCTTGTGGTGTAAACATTTCAGAAAAAGCAACATACTTTCTGCTATCTTCAAGTCCTAATTCTCTTTTAAGTTTTGGAGTTGTTATTTTTAACATTTTTAATTCTCGCCAAACTTCTGGACGAGTAATCATACCTAATACAACTTGATCTGGATTCATACCTAAAAATGAACTTTTTCTTGAGAGTTTATTGAGTATTTCACGATTTAAAGAATCTATAGGTTTCATTCTTCCCATACTTGATTGAGTTACTAACTTACCAAACAATTTAGCTGTTTCTTTTGACTCTACTTTATATTTTTCAAGATACGATACAGTATCATTTTGAGTATCTGCTGCATATGTCATATTTGTAAATATTGATGTAAATACAACTGCTATAGCTATACTGTTAAACTGTTTTGTATAGTTAAGAAGTTTTGTAAATCTTGATTTTTTATCAAACATATTCATTAAAAGCCCAAGTGTGAGTAAAAAGTATCCTAAATATGTAGGGATTGTTCCTGGGTCTTTATTTACTGAAAGTACAGTTCCAGTTTCATCTGGGTCATATGAACTTTGGAAAAATTGGAAACCACCATATTTTAAAGTTGAATTCATAAATATCCTATAATCAAATTTTACATCATTTTCCATATCTATCAGTGTTACTTCACTGGCATATGAAGATGGAGACATACTTCCAGGATAACGATCTAGTTGAAAATCATTTAATTTAATAGAGAAAGGAACAGTCAAAGGTTTCGAACCATATGTTGCGATAACTCTAACATTATTTTGAAAATTCATATCTCTTACAAGACCTACATTTCCTCTTTGTCCTACAAGTTTTTCTACTTTTTCTTCATCATCAATTGTAAACTTTACTCCAATTAAATTCATAGTAGCTTTTGCTTTTTTTGCAAACTTATAATTATCCAATTCAATATTTAGAATTTTATCACCAAACTCAATATCATGATTAAAATAATTACTTCCTATAGCATTAAACTCTTTTTGAAATTCAGCATAATATGTTTTTTCATTATCAATGATTGTAACTTGTAAATAAGGTTCTAAAGAGATCATCTCATTTTGTGTTTGTCCCTCTTTTATATGCATAATACCTTCATAACCTGCATATCTAGTTATCCCAGCACCAATTAGCATTACTACAAATGATATATGAAAAATAAACTTTGCTTTTTGTCTCCACATCTTTCTTCTATATATAACACCAAGTAAGTTAATACAGGTAAGCACCATAACAATTTCATACCATATATTATTATAAACTAAAACTCTAGCTGTTGATGTGCCAAAATCATTTTCAATAAATGTTGCAACTCCTGCACCTGCACCTAATAAAAATAATAAAACTAACATTGTCCAATATGAAAATAATATATCTGCAAACTTTTTAACTATACTCTGCTCTTGCATAAACAAATCCTTTTGATAATCATTGTAAAATATCCTTCTTAAAAATAATGAAAGATTATAACAGAACTAGCCTAACAATGTAAATATTATAACAGTAATTAATTGTACTTAATAATATCCTGTAAGGTTTGTTTTACATTTATGGAATGCCTCCTAAAAATGAGACATAATTTAATTTAGTAAATTAATAAGTCAAAGATTTTTATAAATTTAAATTATAAAATTTATAAAAATACTAGTTTAGAAATACTAGTTTAAATTCAGTACCTTTTAGAAGTTTATTTTTGTATGTAAATTTTACATTTTTCACTTCAATAGAGCCTCCCATATTATCAACAATCATTGAATACACCATATGAAGTCCCAACCCAGTACCTTGAGATTGATGTTTTGTGGTAAAATATGGTTCGAAAATTTTTGATTGGATTTTTGGATCAATTCCATTTGCACTATCTTTAAAAGATATTAGAATACTACTATTTCTTTTTTTAATTGAAATAAAGATATATCTATTTTCTTCATCTATTGTTTGCAATGCATCTTTTGAATTATTAAAAAGATTCATAAAACATTGTACTAATTCATTTGGATATCCGTACAACGTAATATCTTCTTCTATATCTAATATAATATTTATATGTTCACTTTTAATAGAACCATCTACCAATTTTAAAAAACTATTAACTGTATCATTAAGCTCAAAATTTATTTTCTCTTTATCAGATTTTATAAAATCTCTAAAATTATCTATAGTTTTTGATAGATATTGGACATTTTTATTAATTATTTCACAATATTCATCAAACTTATCATCTTCTAGCATATTATGTTCTTTTTGTATCTGCATACCCGTAGAACTTGTGGATATTACTGAAAGTGGTTGTCTCCACTGATGTGCAATATTTCCTATCATCTCGCCCATTGCAGCTAATTTTGTTTGTTCATGAAGAAGTTTATCTTTTTTAATTTGTTCTGTAATATCATTAAAAGTCAGTAAAATATCTCCTTGATTATGAAAATGTGTTGCACTTGTGAGAAAACAACTTTGTGTATTGTTAAATTCAATTAAGATATGATGTACCTTCTTTTTAACATTTGCTAAATATTCATACCAAGGTAAATCTTTTATTTGATTGTTTTTTGGGAGAGCTTTTTTATCAATCTCAACAATTAAATTACTAATTGTTTTATACTTTTCCTTAAATTCTTCAATTGAATTACAATCAAAAAATTTAAAAAATTGTTTATTTGCACTTATAATACTATCATTTTGTATAACTATAATCATATTTGGATTGATATTTAAAATAGCTTTAATATGCTCTTTTTCCGCTTTTAGTTCTTTTGTTCTTTGAACCACTTTTTTATCCAAAGTTATATTTGCCTCATTTATTTTTTTTGTAAAAAAATAAACTAAAACTAGCAATCCTACAAAAACTGCAAAAGTAACTAATGTTAATATAACAAATGTTCTATTAGCACTCTTAAAATCATCACTTAAAGGATAAGTTGTAGATAAAACTGCTCGAATATTCCCAACTTTTTCATAAAAGCCATTTGTATCTCCATAAATATCTATCAATCCTTTTGGTGCTAAACTAGGATATGAATGACATCTCATACACTTATCAACAGTTGGTTTTGTAGGCAAAACGTAGTACAAGATAGGTTCACCATTTTTTTCGATAATTTCACTATATTCTTTAATTTCTTTTGCATTAAACTTTTGCAAAATTTGTGATTCTTTTTTTGTTGCTTTATTTAACATATTTCTAGGATTGTCACTTGCAAATCTAATTGTTACAGGACTTTGGTGTAGTTTTTCTTTAAATTCATTATAAAAGTTATTTACATTTTTTGCACTAAAAGTTGAAGATAATAAAGCTGGACTAAAATATTCTTTATCAACCATACCTTTTTTCTGAAGTATATATACTTCTTCTTTTTGTACCTTACTCACATATGTCCGAACTGCCTTATAATTTAAAAGTAGTTCATTAATTTTTACTTTTGCATTATCTAAAGCCATATCGTGTGTGTTTTGATAATAAATAAATATAAGGAAAAGGAAAAGGAAAATTGAAATGACAATCATATAAGAAAATCTTATTTTATTCAAAAGTTAACCTTATTTTTATTATTTATATTATTATAGTTAAAATCAACTTTAAGAATATTAAAGTAAACTTACACTTTTAATTTAAATTATATATACAAACAAGTATATAAATTAATTTTATTGTTTTTTTTCATCTTCCAATTTAAAAGATAAAATCATTGCTAAGATTAAAAAAGAAACTGTAAAACTATATAAAAAAGTATAGGAAGATAGAGTTAAGACAACTCCTCCTATTATAGAAAAAAACAATCCAAATGATACAATATTTGTTTGTAAAGCAGTATATACAGGTCTTTTATCTTCAGGTGCTAGTATTAAAATAAGATTTCCAGAAGCTATTCTATTTCCATCCATTGCTGTTCCTACAAGGAAAAATAGAAACATATAACCGTAAAGTGAGCTATTAATATAAGCTAACAATATAGCAAAAATTGTTATTGCAATTGTGATTTGGGCTATGAGTTTGTTTTTCCCATGAGAACTTAATTTTCCCCATAAAATATTACTAAACATCGCTCCTACCATTTGTGCAGTTATAAGCATCCCAATTGCAGTTCCGTGAAGATCTATCTTATCACTTGCATCAATAATTACAAAAGGTAAAGCAAACAGATATGAGTATGCTAAAAGAAAAGTAAAAACTTGTACTTTGAGTTGAGAATCATTTTGTAAGATTTTATAGGCATTTCTTAAAAAATCTCTAAACGACTTCTCTTTTACAGCAACATTTTCTTTTATAGGCTCAGATAATGTCCCAGCAGCTAAATACCCAAATCCCATAATAAAAGTAGATGCAACAAAAAGTATCCCAAAACTTAAAGGTGCTTCATAATTTGCTAAGATAACCCCAGCAACGGCTCCACTCATAATTGCACCAGCTCCTGAAAAAAACTGACGTATCGACATACTTTTGCCCCTAAATCTATGGGTAAATATTTTTGCAATAATCTCTTTAAAATATATTGCACCAAACCCAGCAGCAAATGAAAAAACAAAAAGTCCAACTCCAATACACCATAAAGTTAAAGTGGGATTTGAATCTCCAATAATTAATATTGCTATACCAATAAACAACCAAGCAAAAAATCTTGTAACTAAAACTCTTCTAAAATAAGGTAACATTCTAGGATAACTCTGTGCATGAAAAGCAGCATAAAGTTGCACAAGAATAGCACCACCTCTAAGAAGTGAAGAGAAAAAACCAATCAGTATAGCCCCACCACCAAAATGACTAATAATCAATGGTAAAATTGTATGTGGTTCAGCTATTGTTGTTCCGATTGTGAGAAAAAAACCATGTAAAATATTTTTTTTATGATCTGATTTTAAATCTTGAGGTTTCAATATTTATCCTTGAAGTTATATTTAGTATAAGGATTTATTTTAACATCATTCATTGATATATCACTTTAAAGTAAAATTAAAGTAGAATTACAAAATGAATTTAAATAAGATACGACAAGAAAGAGAAAAATGGCTTCAATGGAAAAATATAATTCCAATGAGAGAGGCGTTAGAAAATATAAAAAAAATAGATACTACTGATATAAATATTAATATTAATGAAGATTGGGTGAGTGCTACAAAAAACATATCTCAAAAAGAAACAGAACAATTAGAAAAAAATCTTAAAAAACTTATACCATGGAGAAAAGGTCCTTTTAATATTTGCGGTATAAAAGTAGATAGTGAATGGCAAAGTAATCTTAAATATAATTTATTAGAGAAACATTTTGATTTAAAAGATAAAATTGTAGCAGATGTGGGTTGTAACAACGGATACTATATGTTTAGAATGTTATCTCAAAATCCAAAAAAACTTATAGGATTTGATCCTTCTGCTATATTTAAAACACAATTTGATATAGTCAATCATTTTATCAAAAGTGATATGCACTATGAACTCTTAGGTGTTGAGCATTTAGAATTTTATGAGCATAAATTTGATTTCATTTTTATGCTTGGTGTTTTATATCATAGAAGTGATCCTATAGCTTCACTAAAGTCTTTAAATAGGGCTTTAAATAAAGGTGGAGAGATTATTGTAGATAGTTTTATGATAGATGGGGAAGATGAAGTATGTTTAGTTCCAAAAGAACGATACGCGATGATACCAAATATCTATTTTATCCCAACAGTAAATTGCTTTAAAAACTGGCTTCATCGTGCTGGATTTACAGATATAGAGCTTATAGAGATAACAAAAACTGACGAAAAAGAACAACGAGTAACCCCATGGACTTTTGGTATGAGTTTGGATGATTTTAGAGATACAAATAATCCAGAGAAAACAATAGAGGGCTACCCTGCTCCCAAACGAGCTTATCTAAAGGCTATAAAAAATAATGGATAAAAACTATGATGTTGTAGTTATAGGTTCAGGAGCAGCAGGACTCATTGCAACAATAGAATCTGCACAAAATGGCAACACCACACTACTTTTAGAAAAACTTCCCAAATTAGCTTCAAAACTCAAAGCAACTGGTGGAGGAAGATGCAACTTAAGTAATACACTTGACAATGAAACTTTTATGAAATCATTTGGAAAAAATGGAAGATTTATGAGGGATGCATTAGAGGTACTTGATCACAAAAAACTTATGGAGTTTTTTAAATCAATTGGAGTTGATACCCACATTCCAGATGGTTTTCGTATTTTTCCTACAACACACAATTCAAATACCATTATAGAAGCTCTAAAAAATAAACTTCTTGAACTTCATGTAGAGATAAAAACAAATCAAAAACTACAAAATATAGTTATAAACAATAATAATATTGTAGCAGTAAAAACTCAAAGCACAAGCTACAACACAAATAAAATTATTTTAGCAACTGGTGGTTTAGGTTACCCTACTTTGGGTGCAACAGGAGATGGTTATGAAGTTGTAAAAAGCTTAGGTCATAGTATAACAAATATCTATCCAGCAATGATGCCTCTTCATACAGTTGAAAAATGGCAGGCTCATTGTACTGCCGATACTATTGCAAAAGTAACGATTAAAGTAGATTCTAAAGAAAATAAAATAAAAAAACTTAAAGCAACTGGAGATTTAATCTTTACAAAAAAAGGTTTAAGAGGTCCAGTAATACTAGATTTTGCAAGAGAGATAACACCACATCTTGATACTTTTAAGGAAGTTCCTATTTTAATTAACCTCACTAAAGGGATGAATGAAGATGCTATTTTACAACATATCAAAAATGAAACTACAAAAAATCCTCAGAGTTCTATAGAAGAACAACTATCAAAACTATTACCTTTAAGCGTTATAAAAGAGCTTTGTAGACTTTGTGAAATAGACTCAACACAAACCTTTAAAAACATCTCAGGGATCACTAAAAATAAACTTATTAAAATACTAGCTTGGACACCTTTTACTATAAATGGTCATGATGGTTTTGACAAAGCTATGATTACAAGAGGTGGCATAAGCTTAAAAGAGATTAATCCTAAAACAATGCAAAGTAAAATAATCAATGGACTTTATTTTGCAGGAGAGATTATTGATCTTGATGGTCCATGTGGTGGTTATAATCTTCAATGGGCTTTTAGCAGTGGATATTTGGCTGGGAAGTTGTTATCTATTTTTTGAGGTATTATACGAATTATTAGACAATTTGCACTACTTGTAAATATCACCTCTACTATCAACTTTTAAGATTTGTATCTCCTCTTCATTCATATGAAATAAAATTCTATACTTTGATATTCTAATTCTATATATAGGAGGTATATCGTTACCTGTTAATCTTTTAATATCTCCATTTGGTAGGTTTTGAATTGCATTAAATATTTTTTCTTGAAGTTTTCTATCATATTTGGAAAATTTTTTTTCAAAAGTTTTAGAATACGATATAGTCATAAGTTAAATTTACTTTTAAATTCTTCATTTGAAGTAAATTCTTCATTTGCTAATATTGATAAAATCTCTTTTTGATCATCTGATTCAAGTATTAAATTAGCTTGTTGTTTAGTTTTTGAATTCTTTGAAATATATTCACTAAGACTTTCTCTAATCATTTGTGAAATTGATTTTTTTTCTATAAAACTTACTGCTCTAGCTTGCTCATATAGTGCTTCATCTATTGTTAAATTTAATCTATGCATAATTACTCCTTTATGTAATGATGTATAAGTTTATTATAGCATAGATTTTTTAGATTTCAGTACAATATTATCTATAAATACTCATATGTGTATATCATATTAAGAGTTTTACCCTTGTATAGACTCTCAAGCTGGAGCTTGGGAGACAGAAAATTACAATAATACACTTCTAAACTCTTTTCTAAACTCATTCTCCATCTCTTGATTATAAAAAGGTAAGCCATATATTTTATAACAATTATTTTCATAAAGCTTTAAATTTTGTTCATTTATATCATTGAGTTTTATCTTATCTTGGTTTGTAAAATCAGTAATTGCTTTTAAAAATTCATTTTTCCATTTTTCATTACTTGTTTCAAAACCATCTATTGTATCTTTTGTCCAGTCTCCTTTGGGTTCACAAAAAATTTGATAAAAGCATTTCTCATTTTTTAAAAGAAGTAAAAAATCTGGTTCAAATTTTGCTCCATTTCTAAACTTATCAAAGCTATGAATATTAAAAGCTTTTTCATTTCTTATGAGTTTTATATCTTTATACTTTGTTTCTAAAGTATCTGTCATTTTTAGTATAAAATCTGTAAAAGCTCTCTCTTCACTTGTACCACCATGAGCATCAAATACATACCAATCATAAGGTAAATCAATAATGCTATCACTATCTTTTTGTTTTAGTGTTTTTATTTTTGGAATTTTATCACTTATTCTTACAGGATAAAATTCACTACTTCCTATAAATTCTGTAGAGTTTTTAACAATACCTTTTTCTATAGTCTCAAGTAGTTCTAAAATAAGTTTTATCTGCAAATCTTGAGATATATCTTGCTCTTTTGTAAACTTTACATTAAATTCTACATCTCCTAAATAATCATCGTTCACGATAAATTCACTTATGCTTTTTATATTTTTAAAGTATTTTTTCAAACTTGAAAAATAAAAGAATGGCTTTTTATTTATAGCAATTCTAACTATATCTTTATCTACATCTTTTATTCTAAAACTTTTAGGTTTTAAAAATTTTACTTCTTTCACATCTTCTTTAAATATCTTTAATTCATTTGAACTGTTATCTATAGAGATATTTTGTATTTTATATGATGATTTTATGTAATCACTTATGCTGTTTATTTTTGTTTTATCTTGAGGTATTTTTGCATTTACATACACTACACCACTTTTATATAAATCATGAGATAAAAAACTATCTTTTAAAGTAAGTGTTACTTCTTTAACAACATCATCATTATCCATAAGACCTATTTTACTAAGCTCTTTTTTTAAACTCGTGATATAATCACTCTTATTTATACTATAAAAATACATCTCTTCAAGATATCTTAATGGATTTGTAAAATCTCTGTCAAATTTTCTTTTGTATTTATCTTCATCTTTATAATCAAATGGATAGTATCTCGCACCTCTACCTATAAGTTGAGCTTCACTTGTGGTACTTGCAGGTGTTTTCTTGGCTTCATCTAGTTTTACGATATCAAATAAGTTTAATACATCCCAACCCTCATTTAAAACATTTACTGCAAATATAACTCTTATAGGATTATCCGTATTTTCTAAAGAGTTTAATAGTTTTAGTTTTTCTTCTTTGTCTGCACTTGTAGAGTATATCACTAAACAATGCTCAACACTAAAAGCTCTTTGTAATCGTAAAGTAAAAGTATCTATATCATCTTTTATATATTCTTTTAAAGAAGATATAGCTTTTGTATCTGAAAGATTTAAAATTTCTTCTATATCTTTTGGTTTTAAATTTTCAATAAGCTTTTTAAACTCTTTAAAACTTGCATCTACTTTTGATATCCCTTTTGGATTTTTAAACATAACAACTGGTTTGATAACTCTATCAAGATGTTCACGAGCAACTAATTTTCTATATTCACTTACCATCAAAGCTTGTAGCATTCTTTGAGTATTTGTGAAGTTATCATTTATGAGTTTTATCTCTTTTGAGTACTTATCTTCTCTAAATAATTTTAGTGGATATTCTGCGATAATCTTATCATGATAGTGTAAAGTAATATTTGGATTGCTATTTATCTCTGCTGTTGCTGTAAACTATAAAAGTAAGTTTTCTTTGTGAGTTTTAAGAAGTCGCTTAGTGGTCATACCCCAACTTTTTAGATTTTCTTCATCTTCTTTATTTTTATTTTTTTTGAGTTCACTATTGAGATGATGGGCTTCATCGGCTATAAGTACTATTTTCTTTTTTTCAAAATCTGCATAAGTGATACTATTTTCTTTTATGGTTGTTTCAAGATCACCATGAAGTTTATGAGTAGTTGTAAACATAACATTTATATCATCTTTTTTTGATACATCAAATGTATCTGTTATCTCATTGATATTTATCTCTTGATTGTTTATAATGATTTTCTCTTGAAAAAGATATTTTGCACTATATTTATTGATAATATTATCCTTTGTTTTTGTGATAATATTTGTAGTATTTACAAAAAATATGAAATCTCTATACCCTTTTTCATAAAGATATAAAATAGTAGAAGCAATAATATTTGTCTTTCCACTTCCTGTAGCCATGTGGAAAAGTAGGTGTTTATTTTCTATTTTACTATATTCTTTATCTTCATAATAAAATACAAAATTTTCTAATGCTGTTTTTTGATAATCTCTAAGTGGTTGTTTTACATTGTCTGTAATACTTTTTGGTAACTCTTCATCAAGATAACCTCTATTTTTTAAAAACTTTATTCCACTTTGAAGTTTCTCGTATAAAACATCACTCATCATCAATTCCATAAAAATATTTGTTTATAGCTATTTCTTCTTTTGAGATACCATAATCTTCATCTTCTATTTCAGATATAGGAAGATATTTCATGATTTTGTTTAGTTGTCCTATTTCACTATGTTTGAAATTATCTATTTCTTTTAGTTCTGCATATATAAAATCGCCTTGTTGATTGTTACTGATAACAGTTTCAATCCTTTTACAAGTAATATTTTTTATGTAATCCATTTGTTCAACAACTATAAAGTTTAGGTTTTTATTTTGTTCTTTGTTTATATCTAATAAGGCATGTGCTGTTGTTCCACTACCACCAAAAAAATCCATCACAATATCATCATTATCTACTAATGAGTCAATAATAATTTTAATCAATTTTACAGGTTTTGGATTTGAGAATTTTCCTTTACCTATTAAGTTTGATAATTCTTTATTGGATTGTCTCGTACTACCAGCAAATTTATAATCCCAAAATGATGTTAGTTTTACATAAGGAGAAACCTCATGCAGAAAAGTCTTTTTCTGTGGAGTGGAATTTTCTTTTTCTCCAAAGTATATTCGATTATCTTCCTCTAATTCTTTCAATGTTTTTTTAGCAAATCTAGGGAAAGTACCTATAGGAGGATTCCAAGTATAACCATTTTTAAATTTATAAATGTAACATCCATCATCAGAACCACTTTTTGCATGAATAGGAGTTAATAAGTATCTACCTCTTGAATCATTGTCAGGATTTTTATATACTTTCTCTTGCTCTTTTGTTCGTTTTACACCTTTTAACTTTAGCTGACTTTTGTCTTTTGCATAACAAAATATATACTCGTGATTATCTGAAAAATATTGTGCATCATTCTTTACTGTATCTAAACCTTGCCAAACTATATCTGATACATGATTTTCAGGTAAAAATATCTCATCCAATAGAACTCTTAAGTAATGTTGAGCATTATTATTTAAACTAATAAATATTGCTCCATCATCACTTAAAAAGTCTCTCGCAATTTCAAGTCTATTTCTCATAAAAGTTAGCCAAGTTGATAATTTAAAGTTTGAGTTATATTGAAAACTGTCTTTTGCTTTAACTTGATCAAAATAATAAGGTGGGTCAATATAAATAACTTTAACCTTACCGCCATCTTTTGCATACTTTTTCTTTAAACTATGTAAAGCTAAAAGATTATTGCCTTTAATGATTAGATTATCATCATCTTCTATAGTAGGATTTTCTTCAATACCATCTTTTGAGTATCTTCTGATGTTTGTTAAAACCTTTGGTTCGAAGAGTCTATCAATCTCATCGCTACTTAATATATCATTGTAAAATAATTCTTTATTTTTATCATCATCTTTTGTTTGTCCACCTTCTAAGATACAATCTTTATGTGGCCACGCAAGGACTACATCATCAAACTTTTTTATAAAGTTATCTTTTTTTATCAGTCCTATTTTATTTGTATATGTGTCCAGTTTCACCACGTTATGGTTGCCTAGTTTAAAAAGTATAAAAGCGATAGCTTAACAACATAATTGTAAAATCTTTACACCAAATAAGGATTTA
>Ga0209633_10001019_pt1 | contig 30321 bp, 24 predicted proteins | sample Cruoilmetagenom1_FD_187290 | JGI IMG/M metagenome (GOLD analysis project Ga0209633, IMG submission 187290) | Oil polluted marine microbial communities from Coal Oil Point, Santa Barbara, California, USA - Sample 1 (SPAdes) (version 2) | ecosystem: Environmental > Aquatic > Marine > Oil seeps ... | reverse complement strand
CTGCTACGGTTGCGATAGCGGCGGTTAGGGTTGTTTTACCGTGGTCAACGTGTCCGATGGTACCGACGTTGACGTGTGGCTTGCTGCGTTCAAACTTGGCCTTTGCCATGGGTATTTCCTCTTTTTTGATGAATCTTTAACAATCAAAGATCGGTAAATAGCTGTTTGACGGCTCATGATGCATAAAAACCATCAAACCGTTGACGCTATGGTTTTACTACTAAAGCTTATTTATTAACAAGGATTGATAGCGCTACAGCTGTCTATATCTTTATATAGAGACATTATACGTGCTTTTCAATCTCTTGCACATTGCCGCGTATTATAACCCACATTGGCAATGCTACAATGCGACATTGTCTTCCTGTGTTTTTTTAATAAACAGACTTATTAATAAACGGATTTATTAATAAACTGACAGCACTAAAAGGCAACACCTCAGTGTCACCCTTAAATCATTATCTGCCACACTCTGTTTATAATTTTCAATATTCTATAATTTCGATATCGATATGTATATTTTGTAAAATACAATACTTTATTAAAGTGCCTCGCTTTGTCAAAAGAGCAAAGCCAATATAAAACACTTGAATAATAAATGGAGCTCATATTGAGAATTGAACTCAAGACCTCTCCCTTACCAAGGGAGTGCTCTACCGCTGAGCTATATGAGCGTGCTTTTAAAAACTACAGTAGCCAACCACTGGGTTGCACTAAAAAAAATATCACGATACAGCAATAATAACTGACTGTCGTGATGATTGATAGTTGCTGCGATGGTGCATATATGGAGCGGGTGGCGGGAATCGAACCCGCGTCATTAGCTTGGAAGGCTAAGGTGTTACCATTATACCACACCCGCATTTACTCTTATGCTGTTTGACTCTGATAGCGAGTCGTTCAGGATATAGAGTATGCTTGGCGCTAGGACAAACTTTGAAAAAATATGGTGGTGGGAGAAGGATTCGAACCTTCGAAGCTTTCGCGACAGATTTACAGTCTGTTGGGTTTGACCGCTCCCCAATCCCACCTAGATTGCTTGATATAAAATCACCTTAATTTAAAGCAAATTCATAAAAAGCGACTTTGAAAGAGATGGTGCCGACTGCCGGGATCGAACTGGCGACCTACTGATTACAAGTCAGTTGCTCTACCAACTGAGCTAAGTCGGCTTGTTCTCTCAAAGTGGTGGCTATTCTATCAAATATTTTGATAGACGCAAGCTCTTTTTTGGTTTTTTTAGTATTATTTTCATAAAAACCGTCAAACACTTGATTACGTTACTGTTTTTTCTAGCATTAAATCGCTCTTTTTATCGCGATTGATATTATCAGCCACGCGGGAAAGTAAATAGCTTGCCACTACCTCTCTAGCCATCATTATTTTTACTACCTAAATCAATAATAAAACCTTTTAATTAACTTTATATTTTATGACTTTTAACAAATGATTCATAAAGTTAATCTATAAACGGACAATTTATGCAGTAATTCGGCAAACTGCCAGTGATAATTAGATAACCTTTAAAATTTTGCAGGTTAAATAAATGATATCAGCTGGCAGATGCGTTTTTTAAGGAATGTTATAAGCGATTTTTAAGGATAAATCGCCTTATACGATGCCCATATTAAACAACCATAATGCTAGGCCAATAATTAAAACTGCCACAAAGACCCATATAAACCAACCGCCGCTGGGCTTTTTCTCAACCTGTCCCGCATTAGCAGGGTTATTGATGGCTTGATCCATGGCATTATTACCAGCTGTACCAAGGTCGCGAGGTTGACCCAAGTTGGCAGTGCCTGAGAACTGCGAAGTAGCAGCTTGCTTGGCGCGTAATACATCAGGATCTGCTTCTTCTTGCAGAGCGGTTTTGGTGGTTTTGTCATGCTTTACAGCGTCTGCTTCTTCTGGTGCTTGACGAGCTGCCTTCTGTATTGGTTCTTCTACAACAGGCGCGCTCGTTACTGCCTCTGTTGCTACCTCTATAGTCTCTGTAGGCTTGGTTTCCGCCTGTTTAGTAGGCTCAGTGGCCACTGCTGCTGTTTCAATCGGTGCGGCTTCGACTGGTATTGCTTCACTACTATCATCTGTCGCTGACAAGACTTCATCGATACCTGTTTCTTTTACCACTGGCTCAGCCTCTACAATTTCAACAGGTTCGGCTGGAGTGTCTGCAACAGGTAAGAACTCTTCAATTTTCGTTTCTTTGACCACAGGTTCTTTAATAACAGCCTCTTTAACCACAGGTATAGCGGCAGCAGGTGCTAATTCGCCAACCGTGTCAGCGCTAGCGCTTAGTGCTGGCTCATCTGTCACAAGTGGAGCGGCTTGCTCATTAGCCAACGTCGCAGCAACTGGCGCGCTTACCTGAAAGCTAAAGCTGGCAAAACCTAGCGTATCATTGGCAGCAAGGTTTGTAGATTTATTGGCCTCAATGCGCTGCTCGTTGATAAAAGTACCGTTTGACGATTCTAAGTCCTTCACGTACAACTCACCGTTTAATACGCTCAGTACCGCATGATTGCGTGACACTTGCTTGCTGCCGAGCACCACATCATTGTCGCTACCGCGTCCCACAGACAGGCTGTCACTGACTGTCAACGTCAGATCACCCAAGGCTTCGGTTAGGGCGTTAAGCTGCCATGTTGCGCCATCTGTGGCGACTGGTGTATTGGCATTTTCTATATGGTTCGTCATGCTATCACTCCTTATTTTTATTAAATGTTCAATGGCTATCTTTCTAAATAATTCTCTTTATTAAATAGCGTTCCTTATTCAATAACTGTCTTCAAATGATGAGCTTAATATCCGCTGAGATTTATCGTCTGCATTATTTAGGAATAAAGCGGGGTTTTATAATACCGCCAAGTTTCTCGTAGGGGATACTAAGCACGGGCATACCATAGGCATAGGGACTAATAGAGTAATGCTGATAACGAATATCGACCCCTTTATCGGTCAAGGTTACGTTATCACTTAAGGTAAACGGCCAGCTTTTCTCATAGCTTACAACGTCTTCATCGACCGTTTTGACCCAGTTTTTATAGGCATCATAAGCTAAGGCTTTAAAGCGAGGTTTCTTGTTAGGCTGGAGCATATCTGCTAATTGGATTTGTTTTTTCCTCTGTTGGTCAAACACCAGATATTCGCTATAAGGCATACCATGAGCGCCGCCCGTATAAACGTACGAGCTAATCTCGAACAGCTCGAAATCGTTTACATGACCCAAGTATTCGGGCGTGACCATTAAGTTGTAGACGAAAACGCTGTCTTCGGGCAAATCAGCAAACTGTGAGTTAACAAACCCATCGATAGCAGTTTTGACATCTGCTGGGCTACTTTTTTTAGTAATGGGCGCAGATTCGGTCGGTTTACTATTAACGACCAAATGATTGATACGCTCATTGGTCAGCTTATTTATCCAAGGATGATTGGTCTTGAGATATTTAACCTCAATCTCTGGGCAGTTATCACGCGCCGCGCATTTTTCTTCTATTTTTTGGGGTAGCTCATACTCTAAGTATTCAGTGTGGCTAATCAGGCTCCCAGCATGCGCTGATAAGCTTAATGCGCCAAGCAGCAGCCCACCACCTAACGAGGTTATTAGTCGCAGCCAAGCCGTCTGTGAGGCAGAGTTTTGAGACAATTTTGACTTATTAGTATGTGGTTGGAGTGCCGCTTTCATATAGCCTCTTTAATATGCAGATAAGGTGTCTTGATATTCTACCGTAACCATTCTGTAGTATTGTAGGTACACTGTTTGTGTTTTTGGATACTTAGTATTTTTGATAATTGGTGTTTCTAATGACCAGTGCTTTTGGCAAACCAGCCTTTATCCGTTTATTCGTTGTAAAAATTATCCGTAATAAAAAAGACACGATATCGTGTCTTTTAAAAGTAAGCAGGAAGATTAAAAAGCTGATTTTAATGCTCGCGTGTATTGCTAAACGTCACTTCTGGATAGCGGTCTTGCATCAGCTGTAAGTTCACGCGTGATGGGGCTAAATAGGTCAAATAGCCGCCGCCATCTATCGATAACTGGTCATGCGCTTTGCGTTTAAATTTCGCTAATGCTACTTCGTCGTCACAATGAATCCAGCGTACAGTCGCGATAGATACCGGTTCAAAGATACATTGCACTTTATATTCTTCTTTTAGACGATGCGCGACCACTTCAAACTGTAGGACACCGACCGCACCCAAGATTAAATCGTTATTAATCTGCGGCATAAAGACCTGCGTTGCGCCCTCTTCACTTAACTGCTGCAGACCTTTTTGCAGCGCTTTTGATTTGAGCGGGTCTTTTAATACCACACGGCGGAACAGTTCAGGAGCAAAATGCGGAATACCGGTAAAGTTCAGCTCCTCCCCTTCGGTAAAGCTGTCACCGATAGAAATCGTTCCATGGTTATGTAAACCGATAATATCACCCGGATAGGCTTCTTCTAACGCTTCACGGTCACCAGCAAGGAAAGTCAAAGCATCGGCAATACGCACGTCTTTACCCAAGCGCACATGCTTCATCTTCATGCCTTTTTCGTACTTGCCTGAGCAAACCCGTAAGAACGCAATGCGGTCACGGTGACGCGGATCCATATTGGCCTGAATCTTAAACACAAAACCGCTAAATTCGGTTTCGGTTGCTGCCACTTCGCGCTCATTGGTCGGGTGCGATTTTGGCGGCGGCGCATATTTGATTAAAGTATCAAGTACCATATTGACGCCAAAGTTACCCAGCGCCGTACCGAACAATACCGGTGTCATCTCGCCCGCCAAGAACGCCTCAACACTAAACTCTTCTAGCGCCATTTGTACCAGCTCAAGTGACTCTTCAAAAGCGTCAAACATCAGCTTACCCAAACGCTCACGGATATCAGGATAATCATAGCCTTCACGCGTCTCAGCGACCGTCATATCACCGCCGTGACCTTTTTCATAAAGGTAGGTTTTGTTTTCGGTTAAATGATAGACGCCAACGAAATCTTGCCCCATACCGATAGGCCAAGTGACTGGAATACATTTAATCTTTAATACCGCTTCGATTTCACTCAATAGCTCAAGTGGCTCACGAATCTGGCGGTCAAGTTTATTGACAAATGAGATGATGGGCGTATCACGCATCCGGCAAACTTCCATCAATTTGATGGTACGCTCTTCGACACCTTTTGCGCCATCGACCATCATCAGCGCACTGTCTACCGCGGTCAGAGTACGATACGTATCTTCACTAAAGTCGGCGTGACCCGGTGTATCTAGCAGATTGACCATATGGTCTTTATAAGGGAACTGCATGACCGAGGTGGTGATAGAGATGCCACGTTCTTGCTCCATGCTCATCCAATCAGATGTCGCATGGCGGTCGGTTTTGCGGCCTTTAACTTCACCAACCACCTGAATCGCTTGACCCCAAAGCAATAGCTTTTCTGTCATGGTGGTCTTACCCGCATCGGGATGCGAGATAATGGCAAAGGTGCGGCGTTTGGCAACTTCTTTGCTTAATTTTTTTGGATCTACGCTCATAATTTTTGGCTTCAACGTTGGCTAATTTAGAAATCAATCTAAATAAATAGTGTCAATAATGGGCATATTGTAACGGATTTAGCGTCTGGGTGCAGAATTAGCGCATAAAAAAACACTCCCTGATAATCAAACAGAGAGTGTTTAGATGGTTTTATATTTAATAATAGCGCTTGATTTCTCTTTCTAAAAAGTCGGCGGCGACCTCATTGACGATGGTGCAATCAACCACACTACGAAAGCTATTGGTGCCCTGACAGACATGATGCATTGACGCACTTACAAACTTGTAGCATATGTTTACTACTGTCCCATTGCGCTAATCGAGCAGCTTGCTATGCTATAGGTCCTATTAAGAAAAAGCTTATCGAGAGTGATAGCCAAAGTTTACTTCAATTATAAAAACTGACAACAAAGGATGTGTTATGAAAACTCTATATTCTACTAAAGGCACGGTTACTGGCGGTCGTACAGGTAGTGCCAGCCTTCAAGACAGTGACTTGACGATTAGTATGGTTGCACCGGGTTCTGGTAAAGAAGGCAACAATCCAGAGCAACTATTCGCCATGGGCTATGCGGCTTGCTTTGATGGTGCACTTGCTGCCGTCAAAGGGGTAGAAAAAGCAAAGTTTGACTCTACCACTGAAGTATCGGTAGATTTGATGAAAGGTGAAGGTCTAGATTTTCAATTGGCCGTTAAAATCCATGTGATTGGTGAAAATACAGAACTATCAGCGGATGAATTCCAACAGTTGGTTGAGAAAGCCAATAAAGTCTGCCCGTATTCTAAAGCTACCCATGGTAATGTCGATAGCGAAGTGACTTCAGAAGTAAAATAAGCGCTAAATAACGACGATATCGTGAAATATATACAGCTATTAAATATATAAGAAGAACTCAGCTGGTCTGGGTTCTTTTTTTATTGGTGACGAATTTAGCTCATCAACATCGTAACTGTTTATTATTTTCACCATCCATTGATTAGTTTGCCATCAATTCGGCAAGAAGATTTTTTATCGTTATAATGAAGGTATCTTTTTATCCAATTTTTTACTCAATACTTGCTGCCCCATATTTGATAAGTGACTTTTTATGACTGCCAACGACCACAACTCGCACTCGCCCATTAATCCCAATACGCTACCAAACTTTGCCTCCATGCCAAATGTGGCGACGATGGATACCAGTCATGTGGATAAAAACCAGCCGCCCTTTATTTTGGTCGATGGCTCTTACTATCTGTTTCGCACTTATCACGCCTTGCCAAAGACCATGCAAAACTCTCAAGGTCTGATAACCAACGCCATACGTGGAACGTTGAATGCGCTATTGAAATTAATGCGCCGCTATCACCCAACCCATATGGCGGTCTGCTTTGATACCAAATCACCGACCTTTCGTCACGCGATGTCAGAGGAATACAAAGCCAACCGTCCCAAAATGGATGTGGAGCTTGCCGAGCAGATTCCGTATATCCATAGCTTAGTTGCCGCTCTAGGAATCCCCTTACTCCGTATCGAAGGCGCAGAAGCCGATGATATCATCGGTACCCTCGCTTATCGTGCCGTCGCTGAAGGTCATCACGTGGTCATCTCCACGGGTGATAAAGATATGATGCAGCTGATTAATGACTGCGTGATATTAGAAGACAGCTTTACCGGTAAAATTACCGATAGCGCAGGCGTGGTCGAAAAATTCGGTATTAATCCTGAGCAGATGATTGATTTTCTGACCCTCATGGGTGATTCCTCTGACGGCATCAAAGGCGTACCTGGCATCGGTAAAAAGACTGCCAAAGATTTGCTTAATGAGTATGGCAGTATCGACAACATGCTCAAAAACGTTGCTGATATCAAAGGGCGTGCGGGCAAAAATCTGGTGGAATACGCTGATGATATCCCTATGAATGCGCAGCTGGCAACTATTGTTACTGATTTAGAAATTGGCCAAGACTGGCAAGATTTAAAAATCAATACCGACCCTTGCGCGCATATCGATGAGCTACGAGCGCTATATACTGAGCTTGAATTTAGAAATGAGCTGGCCTCACTGGATCACCCCAATCACCCAGCCAATGGTTCGCAAAGTGTCGCCAATAGTCAGGCGGATGCTGAATCACAAGCACAAATCGCTAAATCCTTACAGTCAAGCACCATCGACAATATCACCGATAGTAAAAGTCATGATAGAGCGTGGCATACGATTTTAGATGAGCCTGCCTTTGATAGCTTGGTTAAGCTATTAGCAGACGCACCGCATTTTGTTATCGATACCGAAACGACCAGTGTTTATTGGCGTCAGGCTGAGTTGGTTGGTTTGTCTTTTGCGGTAAAAGCGCACGAAGCCTATTATGTACCGCTCACGCATCGCTTAGAAGGTGATGAGCTAACGGCAAAGCAGCTTGATTGCGATACGGTATTAGCAAAGCTCAAACCTATCTTAGAAAATCCAAACATCGGTAAAATCGGTCAACATCTCAAATATGATGCCCATATTCTCAGTCATTATAATATTGATTTAGTAGGCAGCATTCATGCCAGCCCTAATAACTGGGCGATGGATACCATGCTTGCCAGCTACGTCATCAATGCCGCCATCACTCGTCATGGTATGGATGACTTGGCGCGCCATTATCTACAAACACAGACTATCAGCTTCGAGGATGTCGCTGGTAAAGGCGCTAAGCAAGTTAGCTTTGACCAAGTAGCCATCGATATTGCCAGCGACTATGCTTGCGAAGATGCCGATATTACTTATCAGCTGTTTGATGTCTTTAATAAGAAACTGTCTGATGACGAAAATAACGCCAAACTACTACATGAGCTAGAGATTCCAACTGCCGAAATACTCTGCCAAATGGAAGCCCACGGTATTTTAATTAAGCGCCCATTCTTAAATGAGCTATCAAAACGTTTTGATGAAGAAATCATTGCGCTTGAAAAACGTGCTTATGAAATCGCTGGAGAAGAGTTTAATCTCGGCTCACCAAAGCAGCTTGGTGAGATGCTGTTTGATAAGCTTGGCGTCATTGGTGGTAAAAAAACCAAGTCAGGGCAATACTCTACGGGTGAAGCGGTATTATCAAAAATTGATCACCCATTAGTGGAAATTGTCCTTGAATATCGCGGCCTATCTAAGCTCAAAAGCACCTATACCGATGCGCTTGATAATGTTGCAGATGCGCAGACTGACCGCGTGCATACGAGCTACCATCAAGCACTGACCAGTACCGGTCGTCTGTCATCAACTGATCCTAACTTACAAAATATTCCGATTCGTACTGCTACCGGACGCCTAATTCGTCAAGCCTTTATCGCGCCAGAAGGTCGCGTTATTTTGGCTGCGGATTATTCACAAATTGAATTACGTTTAATGGCGCATTTTTCAGGCGATAAAAACCTGACTCATGCCTTTAACGAAGGATTAGATATTCACGCAGCCACCGCAGCTGAAGTGCTAGGCAAAGAGGTTACTGATGTCACCCCGACCGAGCGCCGTAATGCCAAAGCCATTAACTTTGGCCTACTCTATGGCATGAGCGCTTTTGGTCTTGCCAAGCAGCTACAAATGAGCCGCAGTGAGGCGCAAGACTATATCGATATGTACTTTAAGCGCTATCCGGGTGTCAAAGACTATATGATTAATACTCGTGCCAGCGCCCATGATAAAGGCTATGTCGAGACCATATTGGGCCGTAAGCTTTATACACCTGATATCACCCATAGCAATCGCATGGTCAAACAAGGCGCTGAACGTGCGGCGATTAACGCGCCATTACAAGGTTCGGCAGCTGACTTGATTAAACTTGCCATGATTGCTGTTGATAAAGTGTTGCCAAAAGAGCAAGCCAAAATGCTGCTACAGGTCCATGATGAGCTGGTGTTTGAAGTCGATAGCGACAAGGTCGATGAAATCAGCAAGCTTATTACTGATGCCATGCAAGACGTCTTAACTAACACTGCTGTTGAAAAAGGTTGGCAGGTAGATTTTGCTGTACCGTTATTAGTTGAAACAGATAGTGGTCAGAACTGGGATGAAGCGCATTAATCGTGCAAACAAAGGCAGTTATAATGGCATTTAATACTGCTATTAATGCTTCTATTAATGCAGCTAAAGATGGTAATTGAACACTGGCGTTTATACTCTGCCATAGCTGTGCAATGACTCTTAGCAGTATAACAAGCACACGTTACTTTTATATATATTAATTTTTAACATATTAATAACGGTTTAAAGTGAGCCTGTGCGCTCACTTTTTTCATTTTTGAAAACTAGGAAGCTTTATTTTGATTGCAGATGGCATCATCGAATTACCGGGTATTATCATATTAATCGCGTGCATATTACGCTGCGTTCAGTATGTGATACAGAGTGAGCTGAAACTGGGGCACTATTTTTGGTTGGCATCCGTATTGACGTTTTTTGCTGTGATTCGTCGTGAGTTGAACTATGTGCCCGAGCTCTTGATTCCTAGTGGTTTTAAATTTATGAATCACTCGTACGATTGGTGGGAAGACGCTGTGCTGTTAACGGTGTATCTGCTGATTGTGGGCTTATTAGCTTATAGTTGGCGTTATCTGTGGACGGTATTAAAAAAAGTTCCTGTGTCGCTATATATCGCTGTGGTTGCCTTAGCACTGTTAGAATATATGGGTGAAAATGCCATTTTTATACCAGAAAGCATTGGCGAGATAGTAGAAGAAATCGCAGAGACCGGCGTTTATGTAATTGCCTTGATTTATTTATGGACATTTAAACTCGGTGAGTTTGAGAGACATTTTTTACCTCAACAAAATTATCATGCACCGTGCAAAGCCAGTTAACGGAAATTGTCTACTCGCTAAGGTTATCAACCAGCAAAACCTTTATTAACGATAACAACTAAATAACGGCTGCTCAATATGGGCAGCCGTTTTTTTGCCTTTATAGACTTGTCTTCTTACATTTTTTGAACATCCTGTGACACCTTACTACTATCAGTTACCATCATAACGCGGCACACTGATAAGCAGAGCTTACCAATGACCAATAATAACGTGAATGGCATTTATAACTATAATGAGGACACAACCATGGACAATACAAAAACCCCACTACCAGAAGAGATGGATCATATTGAAGGTGACGACAATATGAATGACAACGAAGTCGGTAGCCAAGAGATTGATTTGAACAACCCTATGCTGCACACCTTTGATAATGACGATATGATTGATAATAGCGCAGGATTTAATAACTCAGAAGTTGGAACAGACGCAACTCAAGGGCTGACGCCGATGCATCGGCAAAATATTGATGAAGCTCGGATTGATGAAGTCTTGGTCGAAGACAATTTAGACGATAAAGACTATCCTAATATTGTTGATACTGCAGACAGAGATGCGGCAAAGATTTCTAATGATGACAATTTTTAGAAATCACCTATTCGTAAAATAGAAAATAATTCAGAAAAAAATACCGAACATTATGTCCGGTATTTTTTATGGCTAAAGAAAACATTTAAGCCCAGCCATCCAAGGTTCCTGCCCAGCCTTTGACCAAAGGCAAGCTTAATGCTTCTAGCAAATCAATATGCGCTTCATCAAGATTCAACGCTGGAATATAATGATATTCTTGCCCGCCAGCATTAAGAAAATTATCACGATTCTCAATCGCCAACTCTTCCAATGTCTCTAAGCAATCGGCGGAGAACGCCGGACTAATTACCTGTACTGAACGCACCCCAGATTTGCCCCAATCCTCTAATACCACATCGGTATAAGGCTTGACCCATTCTTGCTTACCAAAGCGCGACTGAAAGCTGATAATCCATTCGTCATCTTGCAGACCAAGTTCGTGCGCGACTTGCGCGGCGGTACATTTACAACGTTTTGGATACGGGTCACCTTTATCGGCGTAAGGCTGCGGAATCCCATGAAAGCTAAACATCAGCTTTTCAGGCTTGCCATGTTCCGCTTGAAAACGACGAATCGAATTGGCCAATGCTTTGATATAAAGCGGATGGGCAAAGTAATCTTTGACAATGCTATAGTTTGGCAAGTTACGTTGCTTGAGCGTCCATTTGGTTAACGCATCATATACCGCACCGCCAGATGATGCCGAATACTGCGGAAATAATGGCAAGATAACAAAATGATCAACGCCTTCGCTACGCAAGGTATCCATCACATCAGGCAGGCCAGGATTGCCATAGCTCATCGCCGGATGCACAGACACCCGAAATGGCGCCACACTATCAGCCAAGCGCGGCTCTAACAGCTCAACCTGACTTTTTAGTATTTTGCGAATGGGTGAATCACCTTCCCAAATACTGGCATAAGCCTTTGCGACCCGCTTAGGGCGGCTTGGCAACACAAACAGGTTTAGAATAATTGCCCATAAGAATTTAGGAATTTCAATCACGCGCGGGTCAGATAAAAACTGTTTGAGGTAGCGGCGTACGGCTGGTGCAGTCGGCTCATCAGGCGTACCTAGGTTGACTAACAAGACGGCAATACGTGGCGGCAATTTAGGTTTCATAGAGTATTATTTATTCACTTATTAAATCATCAGGAAATATATTAGATAGAGACATAACGAGCAAGCAGAGAAGCTTATAAACGAGATATTATAAGGTTTAAAATGGCTGCTATTGTTCGCCTTTAGTGTAGCATTTTATAAGAGCAGAACGCATGGTAAAGGCAACCGTTATACACTTTAATACGTACTTTGATACCTGCCTTGATACTTGCCTTGATACTGCCCTTAATCGACGCTTAAAATAAAGACTTGGCGCGAAGGTTGTACTCCTACGCACATCGCCATACAATAGACAAGCTTATAACAATAAACTAGTTAGACCAATTACTGTCGCCATCCTAGGTTTGTTTTATTTATAACTGTTTTTTTATCCATGACTATTGTTTTATCCATAACTGTTGTTTTGTGAGGTAGCTTTGAGCGCACGTTCTGATAGTACCAGTGAGCATTCCCCTAATCATGCTGCTAATGCAACCGATACCGTCGGTTCGGTAGGCTCAGTTGGCATCGTCACGCCGCAGACTTTTCATTTCGCTGAGCCGTTGACCTTGGAGTGCAATCGCACCCTGCCCTCATTCGATTTAATCTTTGAAACTTATGGCACGCTCAATAGCGACAAATCGAACGCCATCCTTATCTGTCACGCCTTATCAGGTAGCCATCATGCGGCAGGCTTTCATAGTGACGACGATAAAAAAGCGGGTTGGTGGGACAATATGATTGGCCCTAATAAAGCCATTGATACCAATCAATTTTTTGTCGTGTGCGTCAATAATATCGGCAGCTGCTTTGGTTCTACCGGTCCAACGACCATCAATCCTGACACCGTCAATTCAAGTCAAAAAAGCACAAACAAGAATAATGAGAACAGCGAGCCACAAGTTTATGGCCCTGACTTTCCCCTCGTCACCATTAAAGACTGGGTAAAAACCCAAGCCATGCTCTCAGACCGTTTGGGCATTGAGGTTTGGCATGCCATCGTCGGCGGCTCTATGGGCGGTATGCAAGCCCTGCAATGGTCGGTCGATTATCCAGAGCGGTTAAAACGCTGCGTGGTTATTGCCAGTACACCAAAGCTTTCTGCGCAAAACATCGCCTTTAATGAAGTTGCACGTCAGTCTATTTTATCTGACCCTGATTTTAAAGACGGACGCTATTTGCAGGCAGGCACTTATCCTCGTCGCGGGCTTATTCTTGCGCGTATGGTTGGTCATATCACCTACTTGACTGATGACGCGATGAAGGCAAAGTTTGGTCGTGATTTAAAATCTGGCAAGTTTATGTATGGCTATGATGTTGAGTTTCAAGTTGAGAGCTATTTGCGCTATCAAGGCGAACGCTTTAGTGAAAACTTCGATGCCAATACCTATCTGCTGATGACCAAAGCCTTGGATTATTTTGACCCGACGCGTGACTATCCATTAGCCGTAACATTAGAATCCGCATCAGTAAAAGCTGAATCTGCCGAAAAAGAGCTAAGCGCACTTAAAGTCGCCTTCGCTCATACGCAGTGTCAGTATTTGGTGGTGTCATTTACCACCGATTGGCGTTTTGCGCCCGAGCGCTCACAAGAGATTGTCGATGCATTAATGGCGACTGGTAAGCCGGTCAGCTATATCAATGTCGATGCCCCGCACGGTCATGATTCGTTTTTATTTGATATTCCGCGTTATATGGGTGCTGTTAAAGGCTTTTTGACCGCGCCATTTATTGCTAATAGCATGATAGCCAAAGGAGCACGCTCATGAGAATGGACCATCAATTGGCTGAGCGTTGGATTGCACCGCACTCGCATGTGCTTGATTTAGGCTGCGGCAATGGTGAGCTACTCGCGCATTTACAGCAAAATCTAGGCGTGACCGGTTATGGACTTGAGATTGACGAAGACAAAATCAATGAAGCCATTACTAAAGGCCTATCTATCGTCGAGCAAGACCTCAACGATGGCTTAAGCCGTTTCGCAGATGATAGCTTTGATACCGTCGTTATGGCACGAGCGCTACAAGCGGTAAAAGCGCCTGATGTATTATTGCTCGATATGCTACGCGTCGCCCGCGAAGCCGTCATTACCTTCCCTAACTTTGCCCATTGGCAAAACCGCCTGCATTTGGGCTTAAAAGGTCTAATGCCAGTTTCAGAAGCGTTGCCTTATGAGTGGTATAACACCCCAAATATTCATCTGTGTACCTTTAAGGACTTTGAGCAGCTGTGCGCGCAGCATGATATTCATATCATAAACCGCTTTGCTGTCAGTGATTCGGAAAAAGGTCATAACCCTCTAATGACCGCATTAATACGCCAAGCCCCTAACCTTTTAGCAGACGTCGCTATCTATCGTGTTAGCAAGCAAAAACGGGATTAATAATCGTATTTTTTGTCGTTTATTAAAGTGAATTTAACGCCATTACTACCTATTTTAATCTTAAGCGATTGTTAATTTTTTCTTACCCTTCAGTAACTCTATGATTTTATTGAGGACAATGCGGTACAGTTAGGAATTAAATCCTGTAATTAGTATTTGAGTTTCGTAAGTTTGGGTGTTAAGCTAGCGAAATAGTGTCAATCACCCCCTAATTACGACCGTTTGTCGGGTTAATCAGGGACGACTATGACACTACCGATATGAAACACTACCAATACGAATTATTTTGCTAATGATTAGGTAAGTTGGTATTGCAAGATTTCACCTAATTGTTATCGCCGTCTAACTGTCTTTAGCGAGACAATTTTTAGCGGTGCAACTTTTCTTTTGCTTATTAACTGCCTAATTTTGGAGCTGCTATGAAATTATTAAAAGCTGCGTTGTTTACTGCCCTGTTTTCTTGTGCGGGCCTTGCCAACGCTGAGTTAATATCAAACGTGCCACTTGATACCTCACGTTTTGAGCTAATGCCTATCAGTGAGCTGTCTGCCAGCGCTGCGCAAGGTAACAATCACGCTCAGTTTTACTTAGCCAAGCGTTTGCAAAAAGGCGAAGGCGTTGCTCAAAATACCCAACAAGCTGTCCAATGGTATACCAAAGCAGCTCAGCAAGGCGTTGCCCCTGCTCAGTTGAATCTTGCCATCATGTACTTGCGCGGTGAAGGTGTCCAACCAAACCTACAGCAGGCACGCCTTTGGTTAGAAAAAGCGGCAATGCGCGGCGATAACCGTGCCAGCTATACGCTTGCTTTGCTAGATGAGAAGCAAAAAAACCTAGTTGATGCTTATAAATGGTACGACTTGGCTGCCCGTGACGGTATGCTCGATGAAAAAGTACGTAACAAAGCTCGCGGTAAAATCGGTCAGCTAGCATTGAACTTATCAAGCTCAGACATTGCTAGTGCCCGTAGCAAAGCCGATACTTGGTTTCAAAGTAAGTAAAGCGTAAACCAATAAGCTAAACTTCGATTTTACGCCATGAATATTAAATAAGCTCAGTATCATCGTACTGGGCTTTTTTGTTTGCCATTTTTATTATCTCTCATATTTCTATGAGATTTTAGAATGATAAAACCTCCAAAATCTTCCCAAAATTTGTTAAACTACGCGCGCATTAACGAATTCCACAATTGCGCTAGTGTTATGAATCTTACCAATTCATTTTAACCGTTAATTTTAAAAAGCACCTTAAACCCAATGCACTAGGTTTGCGACCTAGCCAGCAGGAGAAAAACATGAGTACCAATCAAGACAGCCATACCAAAAATAGCAGCATCCAACAAAGCACTGCAACTGATAACAAAGCAGCGCCTGCTTACGATAGCGTAACCAATAACATCGTCGTTGCCGCACTTTATAAGTTCACGCGCTTTAGCGATTTTGAGCAATATCGTGAGCCAATTTTAAATACCATGCTTGATAATGATGTCAAAGGCACTTTATTACTGGCCAGCGAAGGCATTAACGGCACAATTTCTGGTAGCCGCCAAGGTATTGATAATGTCTTAGATTATTTGCGCAGTATCGAAGCGATTGGCAGCTTTACTTTTAAAGAATCTTATACTGATGCACAGCCTTTTTATCGCACTAAGGTGAAGCTTAAAAAAGAAATCGTCACCATGGGTGTTGAAAATATCGACCCATTACAATCGGTTGGTCGCTATGTCAAACCAAGCGAATGGAATGCGCTTATCTCAGATCCTGACGTTATTTTGATTGATACCCGTAACGATTATGAAGTTCAAATCGGTACGTTTCAAAATGCCGTTAATCCAAACACCGAAACCTTCCGCGAGTTTCCAGAATACGTGGCAAAAGAGCTCGACCCAGCGAAACATAAAAAAGTCGCCATGTTCTGTACTGGTGGTATTCGCTGTGAAAAGTCCACCGCTTACATGCGTGAGCAAGGCTTTGAAGAGGTATATCACTTAGAAGGTGGTATTCTAAAATACCTCGAGGAAGTACCCGCCAGCGACTCTATGTGGCAAGGCGATTGCTTCGTTTTTGACAATCGTGTGTCGGTCAATCACAACCTAGAAAAAGGCAACTACGAGCAATGCTTTGCTTGCCGTATGCCGATTACAGCCGAGGACATGCAAAGCGCCGCCTATATCAAAGGTGAGTCGTGCCCGCATTGTATCGATAAAGCGACTGAAGAACAAAAAGCCCGCTTTCGTGAGCGCGAACATCAAATGCAGCTAGCGAAAAAACGTGGCGAAGCGCATATCGGTAGCGATGTCATGGACGTCATAGAAAAGCGTAAAGCAGCTAAGATTGAGGCACGTCGCCAAGCGGAAGCGGCGAATAAAGCCAAAGCTTAATCAGTTAAAGCCATACCCTGCTTTGAATGTTAGACGTTTAAATGATTAACCATAAAAAAGAGAGGCCCTATTAATAGGGCCTCTCTTTTTTTATACCAGTTGTAAAATTAAATAATAACGCTTAATTTTAGAACAAGATACGTACGCGAATGGTTTCTTCAACGTCTTTTAGCTGGTCTAATGCAGCTGTTGAATCGTTATAATCCACATCCATCACCAGATAACCCACATCGCCTTCAGTCATTAAGCTCTGCGCTAAAATGTTGATATGCGCTTCGGCGAACAGACGGTTAATCTGTGATAGTACGCCTGGGACGTTTCTATGGATATGCAGCAGACGATGCGAGCCTTCTTTAAACGGCACAGAAACTTCTGGGAAGTTTACGGCAGTTGCAGTATCGCCTTGGTCAGAGTATCTAACGAACTTATCTGCAACTTCAAGACCGATATTCGCCTGTGCTTCTTGCGTTGAGCCACCGATATGCGGCGTCAAGATAACGTTGTCAAATTTACGTAGTGGTGACTCAAACTCTTCATCAGCAGATTTTGGCTCTTTCGGGAACACGTCAATCGCCGCGCCCAAGATTTTACCAGACTCAAGCACTGCCGCCAAATCATCAATCTCAACACAAGTACCACGTGCCGCATTAATAAAGTAGCTGCCGTCTTTCATATGGGCAAACTGCGCCGCGCCCATCATATAGCGGGTGCTTGGTACATCAGGCACATGCAAGGTGACGATATCAGCGGTTGATAGCAGCTCTTCTAAGCTACCTACTTGCACGGCGTTACCTAGTGGCAATTTGGTCAAGACATCATGATAAATGACTTTCATACCAAAGCTTTCAGCCAATACCGACAATTGCGAGCCGATAGAGCCATAACCGACGATACCGATAGTCTTGCCACGTACTTCATGTGAATTGGTCGCAGACTTGCCCCAACCGCCGCGATGTACGGTGGCGTTTTTCTCAGGGATACCACGATATAGCATGATGGCTTCGGCCAATACCAGCTCAGCAACCGAGCGGGTGTTCGAATATGGCGCGTTAAAGACAGGAATACCCAAATCACGAGCGGCGTCCAAGTCGACTTGGTTGGTACCGATACAAAAGCAGCCAATACCGATAAGCTTGTGTGCGTGCTCAAGGACTTCACGCGTCAGCTGCGTGCGCGAGCGGATACCGATGAAGTGAGCATCTTTAATCTTTTCGATGAGCTCATCTTGATCTAAGGCGTGACTGATATTCTCGATGTTATGATAACCAGCCCCTTCCAATACTTTTAACGCATTGTCATGTAGACCTTCAAGCAATAAAAACCGGATTTTGTCTTTTTGTAGTGATAACGCCATGTGAGAACTGTCCTATAATTGTCTTATAAAAATCATCAGTGGGATAAGTATGATGGATGAAACGAAAACAGTCTGGATATCTTACACAAAATTTGGCAGCGATGTTAGCAGATTAGATGAATTATTGCTTATCAAGCCTGAAAACTTTTTATGCTATAGTGAATCACGGTATATAAACCTGATATCTAAACCTTGTACTTAGAGTTTGCGCTTAAACTTTACACTTAGAACTTGTACTTAAAATTTGCATGCAAACGCTGTATCTAAATTTTATTAAACTGTTTTTTTAATTATGAATATTACTTACACTAGTTAGGCGCATGACCGCATATCTATCTATCATTGCAACACGCGCTCACTTATACTTATATTAATTATATGAACCCAGTTGCTTATATAAACCCATAAACCCAATTATTTATATAAACACAGTTATAACCGCTGAGTTATATCCATTTAGCGATATAATAATCCCTTTTATGCATAGCGCTTACGTTTCTACCGAGATTTGACCATGACTTCTTTAGCTAGCCAAAGCAACACTACCGCTCAAAACAATGCTACCACCCCTACTGCTGCTGTCCAGACCATCTTAAGCAACTTGCTTGATGTGCATCAGTTTGACACCAGCCAAATAAAAACCGATAGCGAAAGCTTAGAGCACTGGGGCAAAGATTGGACCAAGCACTTTGCTCCTGCTGCTGCTGCAATTGTCTTTCCAAAGACCACTGAGCAAGTGCAAGCGATTGTACTGCTTGCCAATGAGCACAATGTGGTATTGACCCCAAGTGGTGGTCGTACGGGATTGTCCGCAGGTGCAGTTGCCGCTAATGGTGAGATTGTCGTCAGTATGGATAAAATGAATCATATCGGACAGTTTTATCCCGCCGACCGTATGGTTGAGATTGAAGCCGGTGTCGTCACGCAGCAGCTACAACAATTTGCCGAATCAAAAGACCTATACTACCCTGTCGACTTTGCTTCTGCTGGCTCAAGTCAAATCGGCGGTAATATCGGCACCAATGCCGGCGGTATTAAAGTCATTCGATATGGCATGACCCGTCAATGGATTATGGGATTGACTGTTGTTACCGGTAAAGGGGATATCTTGCAGCTTAACCGCGGTATGGTGAAAAATGCCACCGGTTATGATTTGCGTCAATTGTTTATCGGTAGCGAAGGTACGCTAGGTTTAGTGACCCATGCCCAAATCAAGCTTGAGCGTCAGCCGCAAGATTTAAACGTCATGGTCTTAGGCATGGACAGCTTTAATGATGTCATGAATGTACTCTCTGCCTTTCAAGCACAAATCGATTTGACCGCGTTTGAGTTCTTTGATGATGTGGCGATTGATAAGCTCATGGCGCACGGTCAAGTACAAGAGCCGTTTGAATCACGTACCAAATTTTATACGCTGCTAGAGTTTGAAGCGCCTTATGAGCCTATCATGGATAAAGCCATGGCAATCTTTGAGCATTGCATGGAGCAAGGTTGGGTCGTTGATGGGGTGATGAGTCAGAGTCTAGCGCAAGCAGAAGAGCTATGGAAGCTACGCGAATACATCTCTGAAACCATCTCGGTATTCACCCCTTATAAGAATGACGTTTCTGTACTAATCAGCTATGTGCCTGAGTTTATCGCCGAGATTGATCATATCGTCAGTAGCAACTACCCTGACTTTGAGGTCTGTTGGTTCGGTCATATCGGTGATGGGAACTTGCATCTTAATATCTTAAAGCCTGCAAACATGAGTAAAGATGATTTCTTTAGCGAATGCCAAATCGTTAATAAATACGTGTTTGAAACGGTACAAAAATACGGCGGTTCGGTCTCTGCAGAACATGGCGTTGGTATGACCAAAAAGCCCTATCTGAATTATAGCCGTAGCGAGACTGAGATTGATTATCTGCGAGAAGTCAAAAAGGTCTTTGACCCCAATAATATTATGAATCGTGGTAAGATTTTTGATATGTAATTGCTTGAATTTATTATTATTGCAATCAGTTTGATGTCATAAAAAAAAGACGCTAAACGTTAAGTCTAGCGTCTTTTTTACTATTGAGCTGGCCATGCATCATTTTTATAAAAGATGAAAAGCGTAAAAGTAGTTAATCTATAAGATATTTATGATAAATAAAGCAGTACCAAGGCGATAATTAGCAATATACTTAAACAACCTTGAACCATTAAAAAGGCTTGATGCGGGGCGGCGACATGACGCACCATATTGCCAAGCGCATTATAAGTAATGCCTGCCGCTTTAATATGTGGCGGAGTATCAAAGGTTTGGATAATCTGCAAAAACTGCTCGGTACGCTCGGGCGACCAATCTTGCGGCGCAAATGGCAAATATGCTGACAGTTGAGCGGCTTGCTGCTTAGTCGTTGGTGACCACAACCAACGCTCTAAAAACAGCAAACGCATCCGCCAGTCTGAAAAATGACGCTGCTTAATGGTTTTTAAGAGCAATACTTGCACATTTTTATGGCGGGTATCCGCAAAGATACGCTGGGTAAGCGCCGCGACTTTGGCTTTTTCGCCTTCCATACATTGTAAAAAATGACCATTGCCATAACATAATGTACCTGTGATGCCATGCTGTTCATTATAGTCGCGCGCATGGCCTTCCACTTCATCAAATATCGTCGCATTCAACCGTGAGGCAAGCGTCAAGCTGCTAACATACACCAGCTGTACCAAGGCCGTGTCTGCTATTTCATCTAATTTACTCAAGGCATTAGGATGAGTTAGGGGCATAATAAAAATCCTAAAAGGTCACGGTAACAGGCAATTGAAAAAATGCGCCAAATAAGATGACGCTTAAGCAAATAAAAGCATCATTCATAAAAGATAGTAAGTCACAAAAACCTAGCAAATATTTACGCCGCTTGACTGTCATTGGTTACGGGAATTGCTATCATAAGCAGCGCAGTGTCAGTCATGATTAAGCGTCATAGCAGTTAAAATGAATTTATTAGCACAGCAGTATAAACCCTATAAAATAAGGGCAATATGCAGTGCCAAGATAAGCACTTGTAAATGGGCTAAATCGCCTCATTAAAATTAATAATAACAGACGCAATGTTTATAACTTATTGGCTATAACTTATTGTAAATACAAAGATAATTGATTGTAACGATTATATGCGCCTATTGGTATATTTTTCTCGACATTATTATCTGAAAAGTTATAGCAAAAATGAGTTGCTAGCTTTTTTATTTAGTAAATGCAGCAATATCCAACCGCTTATTAGGCGCTTTACTGACGAGTTTTGATAGCCACCTTTTTATGACTCACTTTATCAACATCTATGAATATCGCTTTATTATTCACACCGATTTATTACCACTGATTTATTATCACTGATTTACAGAAACGACAGACAGGAACATTATGAGTAAGATAGAAAAACCAGACGACTTTCACCTCACCATAGCTGAGATTAAGAAAAAAGATTATCCACAACTGAAAGCTTTAATGGATCGCGTTTATGTCAACTTAGGCGGTGCGTGGTCAAAAAACACCATTCATACCTTAATTGACGCCTTCCCTGAAGGACAAATTGCGCTCTTTGACCATGATGAGCTGATTGGTATTGTGCTATCGATGCGCGTTGATTACACCAAGTTTTCTAACCCGCATACCTATGATGACTTAATTGGTCATAAAGAGATTATTAGAGACAATCCTAATGGCGACGCTATTTATGGCTTAGATGCGTTAATCGACCCCGAATATCGTGGTTATCGTTTAGGTCGCAGGCTTTATGATGCGCGTAAAGAGCTGTGCCGCCAGTTAAACTTCCGCGCTATTTTAGCTGGTGGTCGTATTCCCAATTATCACAATCACCAAGACTTAACCCCTGGTGAGTATATTGAAGCCGTTGAAGCTCGTGAAATTCATGACCCTGCGCTGTCGTTTCAGTTATCAAATGGCTTTATTGTTAAGCGTATTTTGACTGCTTACTTGCCCGATGATGCCCAATCTAAAGGTTTTGCGACCTTACTTGAATGGGCAAATATTTATTATGAGCCGCAAGATTATAAGCCCAATACGCGTAAATCAGAGGTCAGAATCGGCGGTATTCAGTGGCAAATGCGTGAGGTTGAATCACCTGAAGAGCTATTGCAACAAGTTGAATTCTTCGTTGATATTATGGCTGATTACAACTCTGACTTTGCTTGTTTGCCAGAATTTTTTAACGCGCCGTTAATGGGTCTGTGCGAATCAACTGATCAAAACGTAGCGATTCGCTTTTTGGCCGGTTATACCGAATGGTTTAAAAACGAGATTTCGCATTTGGCGGTCAGCTATAACGTCAACGTCATCACTGGTTCTATGCCGTTCTTGGACGACGACGATACCTTGTATAATGTCAGCTATCTATGCCGCCGTGATGGTACGGTTGAAGAGCAGCGCAAAATTCACATTACCCCGCATGAACGTAGCGCGTGGGTGATTGAAGGCGGTGACGAAGTCAAAGTATTTGATACCGATGCTGGTCGTATCGGTATCCTAGTTTGCTATGACGTTGAGTTCCCAGAGCTTGCGCGCTTGATGGCACTTGATGACATGGATATCTTGTTCGTCCCATTTTGGACAGATACCCAGAACGGCTATCTGCGCGTACGCCACTGTGCCCAAGCTCGTGCGATTGAAAACGAATGCTATGTGATGATTTGTGGTTCAGTCGGTAACTTACCGCAAGTTGAAAGCTTGGATATCCAATACGCACAGTCGTCTATTTTCTCACCGTCAGATTTTGCTTTCCCGCATGATGCGATTATGGCAGAAACCACGGCCAATACTGAAATGGTATTCTTCTCTGATTTAAACTTAGACAAGCTTATTCATGTTCGTAATGAAGGCTCGGTGCATAACCTGCTTGACCGCCGTGATGATTTGTTTAGCTTAAAATGGAAGAGAAAGGCTAAAATTCCAGCAAGCAAATTGACCGATGAAGAGCGTCGTGAAAATTCAGGCAGCGTGCTTATCGGCGATCCACTGCAAGACCGTGCACAAAAACCTTAAACAGTTATTTTAAAAAGTATGGTTAAAAAGTAACCACTCATAACAGTTCCATAGATTTTACGAATAATACGGCTGACCATTCAGCCGTTTATTTTTATCTATTAATCACATTGAGAGCAAAAAAGCAGCCACTATGACGACTGATACTGATACTGAAAAAAACCTTGAGACGCCAAAAAAAACGCCAAAGCAAAAGATATTGTCTGTTGCTAAAAATCTGCTTATCTATGGCTTGGTATTTGCTGTCATTTATACCGCTATTAACTGGTGGCGCCAACCGGTCATGCCAGCCAATCCGCAATTGCAATTGACCGACTATCAAGGGCAGAGCGTTGACTTAGCAGCAATGAGTCGGGATAAGCCAACGTTGGTATATTTTTGGGGAACCTGGTGTCCGGTTTGTCGGGTGACCTCGCCGACGATAGATAAGCTTGCCGCAGCAAATGACTATCCTGTGGTAACCATTGCGATTAAATCAGGTTCTGACCAAGAGCTGCACAGCTACCTCACTGAACACAATTATCAATTTACCACCGTCAATGACCAAGAAGGTGAGATATTCGCTGATTGGCAAGGGCAAGTCACGCCGTCTTATGTCGTTCTAAAAGATGGTGAAATGACGCAAGGCTTGACTGGTATGCAGCCACTTTGGTCGCTGAAATTGCGCTTATGGTTGTCAGAAGTTTTTTAGCGCTTAGCCAATTAGGCATAATCTAATAAATAGACAATCAAATTTGCCAGACGTATGATTTAATAGACAAGGTATGAATGCTGGCATAAGTGCTTGGTTTTGGCTAAAAACAGGGCGATACTGGTCAGCTCTTTTTACCCTCCTCGTTTTGTCATATAATAGCTGCCGTTATCATATTCACTTTTCTCATTATTCTGCTATCTGTTAAAGATATTTTTTGTTGCAATCGTCTCATTAGTATTTATGATGGACGTAACTATCTATAAGCAACACGTTATAAGCAATTCATAAGTAATATCTTTTAAGCAAAGTTTTCTAAGTAAAGTTTTCTAAGCAAAAGGCTAGCATCGATTATCAAATATTTGACCCCATATTATATTTAACCTTAAGCCTGAATTTCAAACGTAACCTCTAACCATCATCTTATAAGACACCTTCTATGACTGATAAAAGAAACGATACACCAAGCCAAGATTATAAAGACACCCTAAACCTTGCCGATACGCCTTTTGCGATGCGTGCAAACCTCGCCAAACGTGAGCCAGATTGGCTGGCTGCGTGGGAGGCGGATGACGTGTACGGCAAGATTCGTCAGGCGCGTACAGGGGCGACCAAATACATTTTGCATGATGGCCCTCCATACGCCAACGGTCAGATTCACTTAGGTCATGCGGTCAATAAGGTATTAAAAGACATTATCGTGAAGTCAAAAACTTTATCGGGTTTTGACGCGCCTTATGTGCCAGGTTGGGACTGTCATGGTCTGCCTATCGAGCAAAAGGTCGAAGCCAAAGTCGGTAAAGTTGGTCAAAAAGTCTCTGCGACCGAGTTCCGTGGTCTATGCCGCGAGTATGCAAGCACGCAGATTGAGCTGCAAAAGGCAGACTTTAAACGTCTAGGCGTGTTTGGTGATTGGGACAACCCTTATCTAACAATGAACTTCCATCAAGAAGCTAACATCGTACGCGCACTTGCTAAAATTTATGACAACGGTCACGTAACTCGCGGTATGAAGCCTGTTAACTGGTGCTTAGACTGTAGCTCTGCCCTAGCTGAAGCCGAAGTTGAATACCAAGATAAAGTCTCAGACGCTATTTATGTGAGCTTTGATGTACTAGATACCGAAAAAGTTGCAGCGTTAAGCGAAATTGACGGCAATATCGCAGCCGTTATTTGGACCACGACACCTTGGACGCTACCTGCTAACCAAGCAATCGCCGTACATCCTGAGCATGACTATAGTGTGGTCGTAACTGAAAAAGGTAACTTGTTACTAGCCGCTGAACTTGTCGAAACCGCCCTAAGCGAGCTTAAACTTAGCAATCAAGGCGTATTGGCAACGGTATCAGGACGCGAGCTTGAAGGTCTGCGCGCCCAGCATCCACTAATTGCAGACCGCCAAGTACCATTAATCCTAGGCGATCACGTGACCACCGATAGCGGTACTGGCCTCGTCCATACGGCCCCTGGTCACGGTCTTGACGATTATATCGTTGGCCTGAAATATAACTTGCCCGTTGAAAACCCAGTGAGTGGTACGGGCGTCTATTTAGAAAGCGCGGCGGTATTTGCAGGCGAGCATATCTATAAAGCCAATCCGCAAATTATCGCTACCTTAAATGATAACGGTCATTTAATCAGCCATACCAAAATTGAGCACAGCTATCCGCATTGCTGGCGTCACAAGTCGCCGATTATTTTCCGTGCAACACCGCAGTGGTTTATCAATATGGAAACCAAAGGTTTGCGTGAGCGTGCGCTTGCCGATATTCCAACGGTTAATTGGACGCCAGCGTGGGGACAAAACCGCATCGAAGCGATGATGAACGGTCGCCCAGATTGGTGTATCTCGCGCCAGCGTACTTGGGGCGTGCCGATTGCCTTTTTCACTCATAAAGAAACCGGCGAGCTGCACCCTAATACGCTTGAGCTGATGGAAGTTGCTGCACAAAAAATCGATGCAGGCGGCGTAGAAGCTTGGTTTGATGCCAGCTGTGAAGATTTCTTAGGCGCGGAAGCCGCGGATTATGATAAAGCAACGGATACGTTAGACGTTTGGTTTGACTCAGGAACGACGCATTTTGCCGTCCTTGAGCAGCGCGATGAATTAACCAATCCTGCTGATATGTATTTAGAAGGTTCTGATCAGCATCGCGGTTGGTTCCAGACGTCACTGCTTACCTCTGAGGCGATGTACGAGCGCCCACCGTTTAAGCAAGTATTGACCCATGGTTTTGTCGTCGATGAAAACGGCCGCAAGATGAGTAAATCACTTGGCAATATCATCACGCCGCAAGACGAGATTAATAAAACCGGCGCGGATATGCTGCGTTTGTGGATTGCGTCGAGCGATTATCGTTATGAGATGAGCGCAGGTAAAACGGTCTTTAAAGGCGCCATCGATATGTATCGCCGTATCCGTAATACCTTGCGCTTCTTGCTTGCCAATACCGATGACTTCGATCCAGCAACCAACAGCGTTGATATTAATGAGCTGGTCAGCCTTGATAAGTTCATCATTGAGCGTGCGCAAACGGTACAAGCGCAAATCATCAGCGCTTATGATGCGATGGACTTTCACCAAGTCACCCAACATATCACTGCGTTTTGCTCGCAGGATTTAGGCAGCTTCTATCTAGATATTATCAAAGACCGTCAGTACACGACCCAAACTGATGGACAGCCGCGTCGCTCTGCGCAAACGGCGATTTACCATATCGCTCATGCGTTGATTCGCTGGATTACGCCGATTTTGTCATTTACCGCGCAAGAAGCGTGGGAAGTATTGGAAGGTAAGAACGGCAAGGACGCAGGCTACGTGTTTACCGAAGAATGGTATACCTTCCCAGAGTTTGAGCTAAGCGCCATCAGTACCGATGACTGGCAACGCATCATGCAGGCAAAAGATATGGTCAATAAACATATCGAAACCGCACGCGGTGAAAAAATCATCAATGCCAACTTATCTGCTGGCGTTGATTTATATGCCGACGGTGCGATGCATGAAAGTTTGGCCAAGCTTGGTGAAGAGCTGCGTTTTGTGCTAATCACCAGTAGCGCAACTTTGAAGCCAATGAGCGCTGCCCCTGCTGACAGTCAAAACAATACTGCCCAAACTGATAACAATGCCGATGAATCAGTCGATTTAGTAGTCGAAGTCAGCGCCGCCACTGGCACCAAATGCGTACGCTGCTGGCATATCCGTGATGATATCGGTACAGACGCGGCGCATCCTGAACTATGTGCTCGCTGCGTGACCAACGTCAGCGGCGACGGCGAGGTGCGCCATTATGCCTAAATCAGCGCCTAACTCTACGCCTAATCCGACAGACTCATCGGAACATAAGCAACCGCAGGTTGAGGTTGATCATTCGCCTAAACCTGCGCATGCGACCACGGGCAGCTCAACCACACCCAAAAGTCGCCTGAATAAGACACCAAAAATGGTTGCTAATGGCAGTCGCGCTTTTATGTGGTACTTGCTATCACTGGTTGTGATTATTATTGATCAGTGGACCAAATGGCTGGCTGAAACCAAGCTAAACTTCCTCGAGCCCGTACCCGTGATTGAACCGTTTTTAAATTGGACGCTTGCTTATAATTATGGTGCGGCGTTTAGCTTTTTGGCCGATGCAGGCGGTTGGCAAAAATGGTTTTTTGCTGGACTTGCACTAATTATGTCGCTGTTTTTAATTGGCTATCTGGTAAAAGCGCCGCGTAAAGCCAAGCTGTTATCATTGGGTCTAGCCTTGGTGCTTGGCGGCGCCATTGGCAACCTGATTGACCGCTTGCTACATGGTCACGTGATTGACTTTATTCATGTGCATTATGCTGACGTTTGGCATTATCCAATCTTTAATATTGCCGATATTGGTATTTGTATTGGTGTGGCGTTGATTGTTATTGATATGCTGTTTTTGGAAAAAAAGCGTGATGCTTAAATGATATAAATCAGATGACTTTGTAAATAGGCTACCAAATCGGTAGCCTATTTTTTTGCGTCTTTGTCGAGAGATAGCCTATCGAATCTTATCGATAACGTAAGCCATATAGTCGAGTTGCGTTAAAAACGCTAAAGTATGATCAGTTCAATATAAAAAGGTTGCTGCCATGTCTGATAGTCAAACGTCTAATAACCCAATAAAACCTATTACCCAGAAGCAAATACCAGAATCTGACGACATTAACAATAAGAACAATAGTGGTAATGGTGTGACTTTATTAGTGATACAAGCTGATATCACTACGTTAAATATAGATGCCATTGTCAATGCTGCCAATTCAAGTTTGCTTGGCGGCGGCGGTGTAGACGGCGCGATTCATCGGGCAGCTGGACGTGAGTTATTAGCATATTGTCGTACATTGAATGGTTGCCAGACGGGCGAGGCTAAAATCAGTCCCGCGTTTAAGCTGCCTTGCCAATATGTGATTCACACGGTAGGCCCTGTTTGGCATGGCGGTAATCAACATGAGCCAGAGCTACTCGCCAACTGTTATCGAAACTCACTAGATTTAGCCGTCAAGCACAATCTTACTAGCATTGCCTTCCCCGCTATTAGTACCGGTGTTTATGGTTACCCGCTGGATAAAGCAACCAAAATAGCAATTGATACAGTGCAAAATTATGTGTTAAATGCTCTAGAACAGGCGACTAATTTCTCTATCCGCGAAGTTATCTTTTGCTGCTTTTCAGCCAGTGACGCCGCTGTTTATAAACAAGTGTTAGAGTCGATTTAAAGCGGTATTCATAAAATCATTAAACATAAAAAAACCACTAGCAATAGTGGTTTTTTATTTTGAACATTGCAATTCATTCATACATTTAAAACAACGTAATCATGCATCATCTGCATGTGCTTGCTTAAACTCAGCATACTCAACTTGATACAATGAGCCAAGGCGTTGCTGCAAGTCGCTATCTAAAATCTTTTTCGCCTCTTTAAAAAACTTGTTTTCTTCTTCTTTTAAATGATGGCGTACCTTATGAATCAAATCTGCACAGGTGCTATCCCATTTCTCTTGGCCAATACGTCCATCATCCAAGGTTTCCATCATCTCATCCATTTCATGATGCTCAGTAATGGCATGCCGAGACAAATCAAGCCCATCATCATGCTGCATGACGGGCACATATAAATGGCGCTCTTCTGCTGCCGCATGCGAGTGTAATTCAAGCTTTAACTCTTCATAAATGGCTTTACGCTGCGCCTCATCTTTCGTGCTTTCAAGCTTATCGCATAACGCCCGCTGTATCTCATGATTGTCGATTAAGGCTGCAAAAATATCTTGTGTTAAATCAACTTCGTTAGCATTATTATTGTTATTACTCATTACTTTCCTCTTTAAAGTTATTGCTACGTTAAGTATTCAAATGGTTCTATTTAATCCTCAAGTATCATAACAATAATAAAAGCTGCTATTGTCATCTATCAGTTAGCAATAGATAGTCATTTGGTTAAGGTCAGCATTTGCATAATATTTAATTAGGCAATTATTCAATGATTTAATCAATGCATCTGTCAAAACCTAGACAAAAGGCAAATTTTCCAAGAATGCAAAGTCTTTACCCGCCAAAATGAACAACAATCCTGCTAAATTAATAATCACAGTTAAATAATAAGTAATACGAAATTCAGGCTTTTGCGACTTATGACGCAAGTAGGTTTGCGCGACCATCGCCCCAACCCAACCGCCAAGCGCACTTAGCAGATGCAATGTTGACTCAGGCGTCCGCCAAGCGCCACTTTGGGCAGCAGCTTTGTCTTTGGCATACATGCCATAGGTAATGACGCCTAATATCGCGTACCAAGCAAGTACCGGCCAGCTTAGCTTATTCATGACCACCAATAAAATTAAAACCCCATAAAAGCCAATACCAAGAAACAAGCGTTTCTTTTGCCCTGCTTCAAACTCTGCTTGGGCGCTGCGTTTATGATTCCGCTGCCGGATTTGGCGGTTCTTTTGCGCCATTTTTTGCTGCACAAATCTGAGCTCTTGCACATCCTTTGCTTGCAGGCGACCCTGATTGTCTTGCCCCACTATAAAAACCACTTGCTCACCAATTTCAGGACGACGCTGGGCTTTAAACGCGCTGACATGAAAAAATACCGACTCGCCCGCAGCGGTTTCGATAAAACCAAAACCTTTATCGTCCTGCCATTTTTTAATATGACCTTGTTGTTTAGTGCTTAGGTTTTTCGTTTTCATATTCATAGTTTTTTATCATCGATTATTTTTACAACTAGAGCGTGTCTTCAATTCATCTTACAATGAACGATAGTACATGCCAGATAAAGCATTGACTTAAAATTACGAGCTAACTTTTCATAGCGAGTAGCGATACTACGAAAATGCTTGAGCCTTGCAAACATATTTTCAACAAGATGACGTAGCTTGTATAAGTAGCTATCAAATTCTGGATTAGGCTGTTTGGCATTCTTCCTTTTAGGGATGACAGGTATCA
>Ga0209633_10001018_pt1 | contig 30396 bp, 26 predicted proteins | sample Cruoilmetagenom1_FD_187290 | JGI IMG/M metagenome (GOLD analysis project Ga0209633, IMG submission 187290) | Oil polluted marine microbial communities from Coal Oil Point, Santa Barbara, California, USA - Sample 1 (SPAdes) (version 2) | ecosystem: Environmental > Aquatic > Marine > Oil seeps ... | reverse complement strand
AAAAAATTGCTTTCAGGAGGTTGCCATGAAGACACATCAAAGCCAAAGAGATTTTGAATATCCCAGTTATGATTATGATTTTGATTTTGACTTTGATCTGCGGTTAAACGCGTTTGATTATCTGCTCTTAGTTCTTTATGCTGTCTTGGTTTTTCCGTTTGTATTATTGAGTGTGGTCATTATCAAGCCTATTCGGGAGCACATGCGAAAAAGGAAAGAGGCGAGTGAGGAAGTAAACCTAAAGCTTGGTTTTAAGTCACCGGTGCCGCTTGGACAATGCTGCAGCTGGCCCCGGGTTACAACCCGTTAAAGAGTCATTGTAGGGATCCCCAAAAGGTTGGGTAGTTGGCGACAATGCAGAGGTCATCGAGAGTTGATCTCTGCATTGTTTTATTAGAAAATTCAACATGCGGTTTTGGCAAGTTGACTTTATTCCTGTGAACCTACCGTTTGACAGGGGCAAGTAATTTGCTGATAGGAAACTGAAGAGATACAGGAAACACCTAATGTTTTAGGGAGAGACAAAACGATTTACCTTTGAATTGGCACTGTCCCAAGTACTTCTCGCAGATACTAACCCGAGATGGTCTTGTCTCGGAAATTCCACAGTTGATGCTATTGCCAATAATTGCTAATTATTTATCATTTAAATAACGGTGAAAAACTTCTAACCCTTTATTTATGTTTTTTTGGCCAAATCCAATTCGAAAGCGGTCTTTAGGCGTTTCAAGTAGTTCTGAATTATAAATGCTCGGTGGAAGAAGCAAGATCCCTGTTTTGTTGACCAAGGTCTCACAAAATTGATCTGCACCTTCATGGCCTTTGTAACGAGGGTAACCAACGCAGCCACCATCTGGTCGTTTCCATTCAAAATATTCAGGGAATTCACTAAAAAACTGGTTTAACTTCTCAGCATTACTATTAACAAGTTGTCTGTTTCTTTCAAGGATCTGTTCTCTAACTTTAAGGGCAAGAATTGACAGGTACTCACTTGGGGCTGAGTTGCAGATAGAAAGGTAATGCTTGTACCGCTCCATTTTCTGCAGTACATCGTTATCTTTTGTCATAATCCAGCCGATTCTGAGGCCAGGCAGACCATATGCCTTGGACATCACATTAAGGGACAACCCTCTTTCGTAAACATCTGCAACCTGGGGCAATCGGATTGCTGCATCACGCTCGACCAACCTGTAAACTTCATCGCTAAATAAATATATATCTCTCTTTCGGCAAAGATCTATCAAATCGTCAAAGCGACCTCTCTCAAGTACTGCTCCAGTTGGGTTATTGGGGAAGTTTATGGAAATGAGTTTTGTATTGGGCCTGATTTCACGCTTCACCCGATCGACATCAAGAGACCAGTTGTCTTCTGGATTAAGAGGAACACCTGTTACAGCGCAGATATTCAAAGGCAGTGTCTCTGCTGCCTGATAGTTAGGCACTATAACTATTGCATGATCATCTTTTTCTAAAAGGGTTCGCATGGCAATATAGACACCTTCCTCAGCTCCGGCGAAGCATAGGATATTTGAAGGCGTTGCCGTATCGTAGGTCTTCGCTACCTCCTCTCGTAATTCAGGATTGCCGAATGTTTCAGTATATCCTAGCCACTGTTGTTTGAGCGCTGAGAGGTCACCACCCTGTGCCATGTCGAGCAACTCGCCAATCGTCATGCTCTCAATATTGGATGCTGTCATATGATATTTTGCAGCAAACTCCCATTTTGAAAAATATACTTCAAGTGCAAAATCGCGCATTTCCTACTCCATTAAAGTTATTTCAAATAATATCTTAATTAAAGGTATTCCAGAGCTGCACTCAGTCCAGAAGAGAAGTAGAACCCAAGGTATGGATCTGGTCAGCGAGCGAACTCAACTCTTTATAACTATCGGCCTTTCCCGGGTTTGGGTGTTTGACATTGTATTGCCGAAAACGCCAGAACGAAGAAGCGACTGCGGCATATTCGACGAAAATATTGAGCTGTGATTTTTCACTGGATGTAAATGGGCTGACCGCAGCATAGCTACCTAAAAGTTTTTTAATCAAAGAGAGATTGAAATACCCATCGTTTGCGCAACATCCTACGCAGGCCATACCAATATCAAATAGCTTATAAAAGTGACACGCTTCTTCAAAATCAAGGATGGCCACAAGGGAACCTTCTTCAAAAAGCAGGTTGTCCCAAAAAATATCCCCATGGATGAAGCCTTTTGGCATATCAGAATCTATTGCCTGCTCCAGATATGATTTTTTCTCTGCGAGCCAATCAAGATATTGATGAGTGATTGATCTATTTAATAGATTTCCAATCGCTTCGATTCCATATGGGAAACTACTGTCAATAGCAACGGGTGGTATAAGTAAATGAAGCTCTGCCATAGAACGACCAACCTGTTGTATCATCTTAGGCGTCAGTTCTTTGATGGTGTGGCCCTGAAGGAATTTTTTGATGTAGACAGGTTTGCTGTTGTGGAAAATGAACCTTCCGCCAGCTTTTGTTTTTACCAGCCTCGTTGTTGGAAATTTTTGTTCTTCAAGGTTTTCCAGGATAGCTGTAAAGTTTTGGATCTCTTCACCATTTTTTTCATCGCAAATCGATAGTGTGAAATCACCTTTTGCCGTTGAAACTTTGAGGCTTGAATTGGCCTGCCCACCCTCAATTGGGGAAATCTGTAATACCAATCCTAAGTCATACTGCTCTAGTAACAGATTCAATTCCTTGTCAGTCAGTTTGGAATACCTTGCCATGGTCAAATACCTTTACCCTATAAGTTAAGAGATTCTTTGATCTGTGTACTTAAAAACAATTCAAGATTTTCAAGGTCACAGGTCAGTTTTTTTTCAGGCAACGATTTTGCTGATTCCAGAGTGTGATGCACCCCCTGTGGAGGTAGCTCATTTTGGCTTCCAAGTGCTTTACGGGTAATCGTCGGGAATTTTGCAGGATGTGCGGTTGCTAAACAAACTACAGGGACATCGTTAACTACGTCCTGATGCAATAATTTTGCAGCGGTCACTGCCACTGCCCCATGTGGGTCGAGCAGATAATTATATTTTTCGAAGGTCTCTTTAATCGTTAATAGAGTTGCCTCATCTGATATGGCTATCGATTTAAAACCATTACGAACACTCTTATATGTTTCTGGATCGAGCTGGACCTCTCCTTTATCTTGAAAGGTCTTCATCATCGTAGATATTTTTGCGCTACCGGAGTTGGTATTAAAAAAGAGGAATCGCCAGAAATTATAAGGCACCACGATGTCGATAGCGGATGATACAGTCTCAATGAGGTCTCTCTTCTTGAACAATCCCGTTGAGAAAGTTGTATGCAGAGTCCGATTTTCGTTATTTGCACAGATAAAGGTTGAAATGGGTACTCCCATTTTCCGTGCAAGATCCCCGGCACAAAGATTACCAAAGGCTCCGGATGGAACGCTGAATACAACCGGGTCCCCGACATGTTTGCATGCTCTGAAATAGCCATAAACATAATGCACGGTCTGCACCATCACTCTGCACCAATTGATTGAATTGACGCTTGAGAGTTTGAGCTCTTTTTTCCGTTTGGTATCAGAAAACATCCTGGCGACAACTATGTCCAAATCATCACCACCATCAAAACAGTGGTTCACAGCAATGGGGTGGATATTTTTTTCTTTCAAGGTGGTCATTTGCTGCTCTTGCTCGCAAGAGATCATCCCGGCTGGAAAAAGAGGCCAGCAATCCAGAGTTTTTTGCCCCGCTGATGCATTAGCGGCGGCCGGGCCAGTGTCACCGGTTGTGGCCAGTATCAAATTGAGATGCTGATTTCGTTTTTTCAGAAGGTAGTCCATGGTGCGAACAAGAAAGCCCATGGCAATGTCTTTAAAGGAAAGTGTAGGCCCATGGAAAAGTTCCATTATATAGAAATGAGGGTTATCGTCAAAACTGATGAAAGGCATGAGGGCAGGGTGTTCAAAACCTGAAAAGCTTTCTCTTAGAAGTGGTTTCAATTCTTCTGAGGGGATTATTTGTGGGTCGACAAACAAACTCAATATCTCATAAGCAAGGGACGTGTAGTTTAAAGTTGACCATTGCTGCAGTTGCTTCGCACTGATAGTTGGGATGATTTCCGGGACAAACAACCCCCCATCATCTGCCAATCCCTGGAGGACCGCCTCATCAAAACCTACTGGCGAAATGCCACCTCTGGTACTTGTATATTTAATCATGACACTTTGCTCCTTGGCTCTCTGTTCATTTGCATAAGCTTTTCACACACAGCAGCTGCAATTTGTATATCCTGAACAGCGACACCGGTAAGATCAACAACGGAAATAGTCTTGTTATCCCTTTTGAAGGGAGGCGTGTTTGAGATATAATTTCCTAGCTCAATAATGTGCTTTTCTTCGATTACTCCGGCGGCAAGTGCTTTTGAAATTTCGCCACGTTCTCTGCATTGCGATATAGAGTCACCAATGACGATATCGGCACGAGCCAAAATGGATGAGTCCAATTCCTGTTTTTTATCTGTATCAGAACCCATTGCTGTGATGTGCGTTCCAGGCTGAATATCAGCTGCGAATAATAATGGAGTGGAAGAGGGCGTTGTGGTTATGATGAGATTTACTGAACTGGCAACCTGTGCGGGGGAATCTGCCTGGGCTACATTAAAGCCTTTAGTTTCCAAGTCATATTTATACTCTTCAACTCTTTCTGGTGTTCTTCCCCAGACAACTACTTCTCTGCATGGGGTTACTGACTTGAGGTACTCAACCTGCATCCGTGCCTGAATTCCAGTTCCAAGAACACCTATGGTATTGATTGTCTCAGGGGCGAGATGTTTAGCGGCTATCTGTCCTGCAATTGCAGTTCTAATATTGGTGAGATGACCATCATCGAGCAGAATATTTTGCAATATCCCGGTTTTTTGTGAGAACACCAGCATGAGGCCAGAACTGGAAGAAAGTCCTAATTCAGGATTATTGTAAAACCCGGAGGCGATTTTAATCACATAAATCTCATCACCTTTAATGTAGCCATACTTAATGTGAGTATCCCCTGGCGGGTCATCAAATATAAGCTCTCCTACGGGGGGAACAATAACCTCATTGTTGGAGTATGCTATAAAACCCTGTTCAATATATGGTGTCAAATTTACACCAGAGAGTGCTTTTTGTATCTCCTGCAAAGTGTGTATAGTGGCCATCGTAGCTCCATTTTGTTCTGTAATAATCTTATATTATTGATTTCTTACTAGAAGTTTGATTGTTTTTTCGCACACTTCTCAAATCTTTATACGCCGTAGCCCTCGAGACTCCTAAAATTGTCGCCAATTGTTCAACTGATTTTTTTGCGTAAAAAAGTCTCTTTTCATCCAGGTGAGATATGAGATTTTTTCTGTCTGATAAGGTCTCGTGCAAGGGCCAGCGGGCCGTCGTAGACTTTGCGGACGCCATCCATGATAGCAGCTTTTCCACTATATAGAGATGCTAAACTTGCAGGAAGGCTTGCACATTTGACAGATATCACATCAACTAAAAGCAAGGAGGCCAATAAATAGCCTCAACCATTGTAATAACGTGTGCCCCTGCAGACTATCCGTACAGAAGTATGAATCAACATGGACTGCGTTGGTCGTATGCTCAAAAGACTGGTCTGGGGTATGATAAAGCGCTGAAAGAAGTCGCTGAACGGATGGGCCATTCTAGGTCGAAAATTAGCTAGCATTATTTGAGATAGAAAATGGTTAATAGTAAATTTGCTTAAAGTGATCTCGAGCAGTAAGTACTACGTTGCCTGACTTGAGAAGTTATCAGATGTTATAACTTCAAAACTTTTATCAGAAACATCATTTGTAATAATGAGTGCATTAAAATACCGCCACAGACAAACATCTGGACAACTGAAACTGTTGCTGTTATATCCCTTACCCTCTAGGAGCCTGTCCGAGAATGCATTTTACCCAGACTCTTCGTTATTTCCAAAAAAATAATGCTCGCATGAAGCTGAAACGTCTTTATCCGAATCTTTAAATTTTACAGTGTACCGGCATGGTTGTAATTATGTTTCCTTTGATGACGCTGTATTTCTGGAAGCCTTTATTAAACGTGAAGAAAGAGTTTTCCTGAATAAACAACGTACAGGAGTCGAATAACCAGATACTCAATCAATACAATGAAGAATAACCTACTGCTTTTCTTATTTATATTCCTTCTCATTCCAGGATTCTTATCTGCTGCTGAGTTGCACACTCTGGATATAGAGTTCGCTTTTTCCGATCCAGGCGATCCGGAATCACAACTTCTCGGTTATATACTCTACAAAGAGGGCGAGCCCGTCTGTGAGACAGATGATCCCAATGCATCCATGATAACCTGTGAATTACTCACGGAAGACGGCACATTTGACTTTAACCTCACTGCTTTTTACGCCGATGGGACTGAGAGCCCACCATCTCCTTCATTTCCATTTACCATAAGCTCAATACCCAATACTATCCCGGAAACCACTGTTGACCATTTTACAATTAGTGGCGTCAATGACCAGGTCACTAGTGTGCCTTTTCAGATCACAGTGGAGGCAAGAAGCAACGATGATGCTCTTGTTGCCGAGTTTACAGGCATTGCTGGTTTATCAGATACTACTGGTACCATAACACCGATTACCACCAGCAACTTCAGCAATGGGACTTGGTCCGGTAATGTCACAATTAATGTTGAGGCCACGGGCGCGCAAATCTATATCCAGGGAGGGATCTCTATCGGTACAAGCAACTTCTTTGATGTTAAGGCCCCGTTACAGGCGCTGGATCGCATAGAAATTACTCCAGTTGTCGCGAAATTAGGTACCGACAGCCAGCAGCAATTTACTGCTCAGGGGTATGATACATCCAACAACCCAATGACTGCCGCTTATACCTGGACTGTTATCAACGGCGGTGGCACCATTGACCAGAATGGGCTGTTTACCTCAAGTAGCAAAGCTGGAAGCTACAAAAATACAGTTGAGATTAGCGCCGATGGAATTACCGCTACCGCCTCTGTTAGACTCCACCGGTAACTGCTTAAATTCATTCTTTGTCGTAAGCTCTAGGGATAGCAAGCTATTTTGCGATATTTGCAATCCCTTAACCACTACCTCCCCCTCATACATGTGGGGATCAATGCGCAGCCTCCTTATTTTCCTGAGATCTGTCAGGTAAAAACGATATTGCTGTTTCTCAGGAGTGACCCGAACCCTCGCCCTTCGCCACTTACTGTATTCTTTCCCGTCTTCAGCCCAATATATATTGAACCACGTTTTTTGAGGGACTTGAATTTCAAGTTCAACAAACGCCCTGTTTTCAAAAAAATGAAGGTACAAGAATGAAAGCAGGAAACCGAGCAGCAGCTGAAACTTCCACCTCATACATAAACTGACAAGACTCATTTTTTCACCCACTGATTTGAGAACAAAAAGGTGCTACACAAAAGGAAGTTTTGCACAAAGCCTCTGCAGCGGTAGTCGAGCCACGGATCTGCCAAACTTGGTCACAACCCAGAAAATCTGGTGTTCGAAAAAAACGCGCGTTTCAGTGTTTGATCTTGTATCACGCAAGTATGCCCAATCATCTTTCCACAATGTAGGAATTTCAGGCAATTTATGCCTGGTTAACTATTATTTACCACCGGCATACCACTTTAAAAAGGCCTCTCCAGGGATTTTATTACCAGACAGGACTCCTCTATTGTAGTAAGGATCACCTTGAGTGAGCAGTTTAAACCATTTTTCATGGAACAGTTTCTTGTCCCGTGCTGCGTCCTCGATATCAATAGATTCAATACATTGTCGTAAACCATTACTATTCCCGCGAGTTTTGCAGTGGGGAGTAAAGACATGCTCTAGCTGCTGTTCTGACAGCCTGAGACACAGATCAAGGCTGGCAAAAGCTGAGATTGCATAGGTTTCGTCAAAACCGCCAAGGTCTGTAAATTTATCCCGGTGAATCATGCACAGTGATTCAGAGACGTATTGAACATGTTGCGGACAGTGCATGCCGTTGAGGTGGATCGAAACGTCACGGACAAAAGAAACATAATTATACCAGGATAAATTATTGATATCCGGCACTGTTCCCCGGTGTTGAATATCATCATTGGGATAGTCAATTCTTCCTCTTGCAAAACCGATCTCATCCTGCTGGGCATATTCGAGCAGTGGTTCCAGCCATTCCTCATCTTCCACCTGCAGGGCAAGGTCAAAAAAAGCCAGGATTTCTCCTTCAGCTTGTTCAACAGCCCTGTTTTTCCATTGCACCGCTGTCATTTTTTTAGCAAAATTGACCAGTTTAACATCTACGTTGTCCTTCAGTAACCTTTCCAGTGAAGATGAGCCCAACTCTTTCTCTCTGGGCAGGATAAATTCAATATTGCTATAGGCGGTGGACTGCATGAGTTTCTTTACAGAATCTGCTGTGTGTTTGCTATCATTCAGGTCGCTGCAGATAACGGATATCTGAGGCTTATCGATTATTTCCCTATGGACCCGGTAGAAAAATTTCAACTCGGTATTTTCAGCCGTTCCAGCAATTTTACGGCGGACAAGGGTGTCTGTCAGAGCTTTTCTGCCGGCCTCATTGGCGTATAATTTCTGTTCATGGTTCACAGAGGTCGAAGTTGCATGAGCACGCCAGTGATATAGAATTTTTGGGATATGAATTATTTTTCTGTTTTTTTCAACCAGTTTCAGGAAGAGATCATAGTCCTGGGCTCCGCTGAACTTATCTGAAAACCCTCCTGTTTCAGCAAAGCAGGAGCGTCTTGTTACCAGGAAGTGGGTGATATAGTTATGGCATAACAAGAGTTCCGGGTTGTAGTCCGGTTTGTAGAAGGGCCCGAGGTAACGGTTGTCCATGTCAACGAGAACCTCATCCGTATAAATAATATCCGGATTCTCATCGTTGATAACTTTTACAACTTCATACAGGGCATCCAGAGTCAATTCATCATCATGGTCAAGAAAACCGAGGTAATCACCTGTTGCCATTGCGGCAGCTTCATTGGAAGCAGCAGATATTCCTCTATTATCCTTTAGAAAATGAACCTTAATCCTGCTGTCCAGATCTCCATATTCCTCGAGCAGTTTTCGGACATGAACTTCTCTGCTGCCGTCATCCACCAGGCAGAGTTCCCAGTGCGGGTAGCCTTGATAAAGAACTGAATGGATACATTTTCGCAGAAGGGATTCATCACTGTTATAGACGGGAGTCAGGATAGAAATTAACGGCCTGGAGGGTAACTCTGCTACTTCGCTACATGGATAATTCCCCTCAAACACACCATTTTCCTGATAATGCTGCAATGGGTAGCCACCTGTCTCCAAGCAAAGGGGGTATTGGCTGGCATAAAAGAGAGGATCAAATAAACGATTGGGTCGATAATTCTCAACACACCCCCTGGTTATATAATGTTCGAATGCCTTATAATATTCGAATTCTTTCCAGTTCGATTCATTATCTACATCGTATTGATTGCTGTAATATTCTGGCTCAAAAAAACGGTTGGGCCTCCTGCCCTCCTTCCACCCGAACACCATATAATGAAGAAGGGGGAATATTTTGAACAAGGAATTCAGATCATTATCCTGCTGCAGATAAAACGATGAATCAAAAAGACGGCTGTGGGAAATGTGCCGATAATTCTGTATGCTCCGATAATCCAGTATAAAACGAAGCAGCCGGGACACTTTAGATAGAGTTTTGATAATCGTTAACCTTGATGGCATCGTAAAAAGTCCGATCTCCTGCGTTGTAGACTTCGAGTGACCTTTTTACGAGTTCATCGACCTTGATATTTTTGATGTAAAGCATATCCGGTTCGCCCCCTAAAAACAAGCTGGTTGGGTGGGTTTGCTTTTGATGGCGTCGTAAAAAGTCCAATCTCGTGCGTTGCAGGTTTTTGGCAGTACCTCGACATACCGCATGTATAGCCGGGAACCTGCCAAAAACAATACGCCTTGTATATCAGACTTTTTACGACGCCATCAATGTTGATCAAACCGAAAATCAAAACAGCTCCTATCGCCTATTTTTTGACTGGCGAAATAAAATCTATGGAAGAACAACCCAAATTAAAAATAATTGGTATGTTGCGTGGTGATATCACCAGCCGCGAGGATGCTCCCAAAAATTTCGCTGAGTCTGAAAGAGTCGGAACTTTGGAGATCTATCCTGAATATGAGGATGCACTTGATGGTATTGTTTCCGGGCAAACCATTGTTGTGCTTTTCTGGCTTCACAAGTCGGCCCGAGACACTCTTAAAGTTTATCCACGTGGAGATAAGTCAAAGGAACTTCGCGGTGTCTTTGCCACCCGCAGTCCGGTAAGGCCAAATCCTATCGCAATTTCTGAGCTGAAAGTTTTAACGATTCATGGTAGTCGTTTGATGGTGTCTGGACTGGATATTCTGGATGGCACACCCATAGTTGATATCAAGAAGAAAATCAGTTAGAAGAAAACATATCCGAAATAAAATGCCAGAACGTCCAACTATTAAATGTTCTCTCAACTGGTCGCAGATCTTCATTAATCCAAATTTACCTGAACCAATAATAAGATAATCTGGTTTCGCATTGAGAATATATCTCTAGAGGGTTGATTGCATGGGTATTGACAGGAAAATGACCAAAGAGGAAATCAGCTGGGTCCTCTATGATGTTGGTAACTCCGCCTTTGTTCTTGTCATGGTTACTGCTTTGATGCCAATTTTTTTTAAAGATGTTGCAGCTGTCGGTATGGCTGGAGCCACCTCTACAGCTAACTGGGGCTTTGCCAATTCTGCTGCGTCCTTCATCCTGGCAGTTCTCTCTCCTCTTCTTGGAGCAATGGCTGATTACAGGGATAGGAAAAAATGGTTTTTCCTCTTCTTTCTTTTTCTTGGAATCAGTTTTTGCTTTTCTTTATCGCTGGTTGGAGAAGGGCAGTGGATTCTCTGCCTCGTCCTTTTTGTCATTGCCAGGGTGGGTTGGGCCGGGGCTAATATATTTTATGATGCCTTTCTGATCGATGTTACAAGTCGTGACCGTATGGACGCAATCTCCGCCAAAGGGTACGGCTATGGCTATATCGGCAGTGTTATCCCATTTCTGATTATCATGGGTATCATCTTTTCTGCGGGGATGCATGATGGCTTGCCCGTGCAGGCTACCCGCGCGTGCTTTATAATCGTGGCATTGTGGTGGCTGCTGCTCTCCCTCCCGGCAATAAAAAATCTGAGACAGCACCATTTCATCCCTGTTTCATCCTTCCCGGTTTATGACAGTTTTGCACGGCTAATTAAGACAATGAAGGAAGTACGGCTCCATAAACAGCCGTTTTTATTCCTGACAGCCTATTTTTTTTATATTGACGGTGTAGGAACTATAATTTCCATGTCCACCGCATATGGCCGGGATCTTGGTTTTGGAGTTGCCTTTCTGATAGTGGTTCTGCTTTTTATTCAGGTCGTAGCCTTTCCCTTTGCCCTGCTCTTTGGTCGGCTAGCCGGAGTTTTCTCGGCCAAAAAAATGTTGCTGGCCGGTATTGTCGTCTATTGTCTTGCCACTTTTCTTGCCTTTTTACTGCCCTCTATTGCTGACAAATCATCAAAAATATTGGTTTTCTGGATTGTTGCTTTTCTTGTTGCCTCTTCTATGGGAGGTATCCAGGCGCTGAGTCGAAGTTATTTTGGTAAGCTTATTCCGGTGGAGAAGAGTGCGGAATTTTTTGGATTTTATAATGTATTCGGCAAATTTGCTGCCATCATGGGACCTTTTATGATGGGGATTGTTGGTTACATTACCGGGGAAACAAGGTGGGGAATTCTCAGTATTCTTCTTTTGTTTGTCTTGGGTGGACTTCTACTTCTAAGGGTTGAAGAACCTGCATAAAGAGTATGGAGGGTTATGGCATAATGGTTGACGTAATCCACCCTTGTCTTCTCAATCGGTATACTCTCTACAATATCACCCGCAAGGGTCCCCAAAATAGAAAAATCAGGAACAAATTAAGCATGATAAGTACGGAGTTAAGAACTGTTTCTGCCTCATAACTATTCTGATAACCAGTCTACTATGATATCGACCGCCCTTAGGGTTCTACCACAATATTTTTGCAGGTAATCATCATTAAGAGCAGCATGATCGGGAAAATTTTTCAGTGCGGCAGTCCCATCAAAGTCAACATAAGCAATCCTGACAGTGAGTTCATCTTTGGGCCTGCCAAAATCAACTCCTGGAAGTATTGCAACTCCTGTATCTTGTAAAAGCTGGTCACATAAATCAGTAGAGGTAAGGATACCCTTTTTTTGGAACAGTTGGCGATACTGATCAAAGTCAGGAAAAATATAAAAACCACCTTGCGGTGCAAGAACATCGACTTTCGTTTTTTGAAATTTTGCTATAATTGAGTCAGACAGAGCTGTCAGTATTTTACGGCACTTTTCTACATATATATCAATATCCGGATTTTGCTGGAACGCTGTCACTGCGGCATACTGTATGGGTGCACTGGTTGAGGTGAAGGTTTCACTTGCAACAGTAGCCATTGCATCGGTTAGCCAACGTAAATTTTCAGGTATAACAAAAAGCCCAAGTCTCCATCCGCCGGCACCACACCACTTGCTCAAACCACCACTGAATATTGTTCCTTCCGGATAGAAATTAACAATGGAGGTATGCTTGTCTGAAAAGGTCAGTTTTGCATAAATTTCATCTGAGAGTACAAGGACTTGATATTTTGCCAGAACTTCTGCCAGTTCCTTCAGTTCTCCGGCACTGTAAGTTTGCCCGGTCGGATTGGAGGGATAATTGAGGATGAGTAGTCGGGAACGACCCGGATCCAGGCGGCAGATGGCATCGATTTGCCCGGCAGTAATTTTCCAGCTATTTTCTCTTGTCGTCATGATGGCGTTTACATGTCGACCAATTATCCTTGCCTGCGGATAATACGACACCCAGGATGGCGTCGGAATCAATATTTCGCCATCATAAACAAGCTGGAGGATGAACATCAACTCCTTCGAACCCGGACCTACAATTATGTCTTCCATCCCGCTCTCTATACCAAATATCCTCCTGTGATGGCCGATGAGACTATGTCGCAGTTCCTCAAGACCCTTTACTGCCAGGTAATCTTTCTGGTGCGCATTTTTTTTAAGTGCTTCAATTACCGGGTCTGGCACGGGAAAAGGGGATTGACCCAATCCAAGTCGATATATTTCCCTCCCTTGTTCTGTCAATGTCTTCGATAATTGCTGAATGGCGATAGTTGCAGAGGTGGACAAACCTCGCAAATTTTCATTCAGGTGGATTTTGGGGGACTTATTGTGGCGTTGCATGCTATTCCTCAATATTTCGCACGATTATCGTTCCGTCAGGGAAACGTAAGGCCTCCTGGCCTTGCCCGTATATATCTGACGTGGCCGGAAGAACCGGAAAAACTCAAGACAAAGACTGGTTTGTTGACAATCTTCGAGGGGCAGGCTCAAGCCCACCGGAGATTCTGCTACCAGAATTTCAGGCCACTGCCATTATTTGAATTCATGAACATAGATAAAATCGTTATCCTCTACGGAATTGTGACAGCCTATACATCCCTTAACTTTGCCTGATTTAGCCACCTTGCCCTTTGGACTGTACTTCGCCCAGAACCAATCTCCTTTTTTGGGATTGAATCCCTCCACCTTATACATAACGGTCAGAGCTTTTAATTTATTGTCATTACCAATATTTTCCTTTACCACAATGGTGCCGAATTCGGCAGCCGTTTTCCCCGGGGCCGTGCCTGTTTTGTTGACAAACACCTTGTGTTGGGGGGCATGGGGCGCATCTCCTTCCTGAAGTCCCTGGTGGTCATCCCAGAAAGACCAGCCTGTGTATGGAGATTCTTTGGTAATGTATTGCCATAGTGCCTTGCCGTCCGGGCCGGGCATCTCAGCAGATGCTGTTGAAACGATGAAGGTAAGGCAAAGACTACAGAAAATCGCGTACATTGAAGTTTTCATAATTTCTCCTGTTGTTGTTAATAAAATGTCAGGTTGATGATCAATATAAATTACCTATCTCACTGAAGGGAAGAGCAACGGCTGAATAAGTATAAGTTTGTTGTGTAGGATTGATCAACCCAGAGATTCCAGAGCAGTTATGATATCCTCCGGATCAAGTCTTCTGGTGTGGTCTGCATTGGGGCAAATAAGTTGTTCGGCTTTTGCATTTTCCTTAAACGTCTTCTTACATTTTGAGGTCAGTTCTTAGCGGTAGGTGCCAAATGGTCCCAAACCGGGAATCACCGCTTTATCACCTTAAATAGTAAAATAATACCTGACATAGTTGATGGCAGAAAAGTGACTCTACCTATAGGAGTCAAATAGCAGATCATTTATTCCTTCGGAAGTTGTATTTATCAAACGATCCAATGTCCTCCTTTAGATCTAATTAATTTCCTAAAATGAGGTTCGCATTTCTTACTGAAAAAGGGCTAAAAGACTGTCGGAGAAAACTAAGATTGCCGATACCTGAATTGTAAATTTCAAAAGTGAATATATTTATGTATTCTGAATAATTGGAAAGATTTCAGGAAGGAATTTAAGTTCTCAACATTACCCGAAATGAGATTCTTAGACTTTAATCTACAGATTCTGGTATACAATAGAGTGCATTGATTCAATGTATTTTTCTTAAAACCCATGATAGGTGAGGTGTGTATGAATATCAGCAAAATTTGGCGAGTCTCCTTTTCACCAACAAAAACATCAAAAAAAGTTGTGGATGCCATAGCTTCCGGAATTCCCGGTGTCGAACGTGATTCGCTTGATCTGACATACCCGGGAAAAATTGAGACAAGAACTTTTACACCTGAAGAGCTAGTTGTGATAGGGGTGCCAGTTTACGCAGGGAGGGTAGCTCCCCTTGCGGTTCAGCGACTTAAAGTAATAAAGGGCAACATGACCCCGGCAGTACTTGTCGTGCTCTATGGCAACAGGGAATACGAGGATGCCCTGATCGAACTGAGAGATATAGCTGTAACAGCCTCTTTTCTACCTGTGGCGGCATCTGCTTTTATAGGGGAACATTCGTTTTCTAGCTCACAAATGCCGATTGCCCCGGGAAGGCCGGACAGTGTAGATCTTGCTTCAGCGGTCTCTTTCGGCAGGAAAGTTTTCAAAGAGATTGGCCAATTGCAGGATTTTAGCAGTCTCTTCAAATTACAGGTTCCAGGCAATATCCCCTATAAAGAGAGCACGGGACCAATACCGATTACCCCGAAAGTGAATCAAACGGCATGTACCCATTGCGGAATGTGTATTCCAACCTGCCCCGGCGGGGCAATAACAATTGATAATGACCTTATCATGGATGTAGAGCGTTGTATTTTCTGCTGTGCCTGTATCAAAACATGTCCTGAAAATGCAGTTTCTATCGATGCTCCACCTCTACAGGAGAAGAGGCTGTGGCTCCATGAAAACTGTGCAGAGAGGAAGGAGTCGGAATTGTATTTTTGACTGTTATGGTAGATCGAACTCTTCAATCACTAAGACTAGGAGTCTGTCCGAGAATGCCCTTTTGCCCAAACTCTTCGTTATTTTCGAAAAAATAATGCTCGCAGATAGTGTAGACTTCGAAATGCTTATTCTCGGACAACCTCCTAGATTTGATAGAAAAGACCAGTGGTTTGAAAATTTTAACCCAATATATTGTATATTCTACCTCATTGTCCTTACAGATTTTTCGTTCAACCACTAATTAAGCGATCACAAAAATTCTTTATTGACAACTCGCTCCGCATTAAGCCTCTTGGTGAGAGTAAAAAGATGGTAGAGATATGTGGCAATCATGGCGGCGACAATCCTTGGGATCCAAAGCCAAACGACCGGCAGTCCAAGCGGCAGAAACAGAGCAGGATCCTCGATCATAGCATGGTTTATCCCAATGGACAGATGAAGCCTGGTGAGCTCTTCTTTTGAGAAATTGTTCGATTTCGTTTCTTCAACAATAACCGCTGAACCATAGGCAAGTCCAAACACAGATGCTGTCAACCATAACATTCCTGTTGAACGATCAAGCCCCATTATTTTTAAAACAGGGGCTATCATCTTTGTCAAATAAACAATGAAATTGAACTCCTTTGCCAATTCAAGAACCACCATAAGGGGCATAATTATACAAAATATCTGCAATCCAAGTTTAATTATGGCAATACTCCAGGTCTGAAACATTGGCAGAAAAGCCTGGTTATTGTGGGTGATATTTTTAACTGTATCTGCCGCAATCATCTCAGGAGTTATTCCCATGATTTTTGCACAGATAAATGTAACTATAAATGAAACCAAAAGTCTGAAAAACGCCGCAAAAAAAGGATTGATACCTGATTTGCCCTGAACAATACTTTCCTGAATCAAATTGTGTGAAATCAACAAAAATATGGCGATCAAGGTCATATGTTCCATTGAAAAGGGCATGACTGCAAGGGCTGCAACTGCACCGTAAATCCCTGTCAAAAGACCAATAATTAATGGCAGAGCTGCAGAGGCTGGTAAAGAGAGGATGTTCATGGCCGGAGTCAAGAGAAAATCAAGTTTATAAATAATTCCAAAATGAACAAGCAGTGCCGTTGCAAAAGAGATGGGGACAAGTATTTTCAAAAGCCAGATTAACCCCTTCCATCCTTTACCCAATCCACAATTTATTCCTATTATAATCCTTGAAAAAGTGTCTTCAGTCATTGAAAGTTATCATTTTATTTTTTGATTATCATTGATGAACTCGTAAAAAGGTCATTCGAAGTTCCAGATGGCTAAGTCAAAAAGTTTGATATACGAGGCGTAGTGTTTTTCTCAGGCCCTCAACAATATATATGGTATGTTGAGGTTCTGAGAAAAACCTGCAACGAAGGAGATCGGACTTTTTACGACGCCATCATCATTGATGATTCTGCCTTAACTGATTTTGGTGCGCACTGTGCACCTTATGGCTTTGTTTATTTTGACATGTAAATTTTTAGTTCTTCCGGTTTAAGGGTTTAAGCGTACTTAATGGTGCTGCAAGGAATAGTCTAAAACGAAATAAAAACAATTGATTAAAGAATAAAAAAAGCCACTATAGTGGTGGGTGTCCCGACAAAAAGACTCCCAAAACCAAAATAGAGGCTTCTATGCATCACAACAATATCAAGCTGATTGTGCGAAAACAACTAAAAACTCAATCTCCCGATTGGAAGCGACTTCCTAAAAAAACAAGGCAACATGTTCAACGACAATTGCAGTTACATCTTTTTTTATGGCATAGTCGCCGCTATATTCTTTTACTTCAGAGGCTCATTATCTCTAGGAGACTATCCCTGACATATCAGGAAGGAGATTAAGTTTCGTTTGGCTGGCTACCATTAACCTTGCCTGGGGGCATCTTTCACTGCTGAAATACTGTTTGAGTTAAAATCATAGATGTGTGGATTCTGATCGCTGTCAATATCCAATACACTTATCTTAATTTCTGAATATGACAGTTATCTTCTTTCTTGGTCCACAATCTATCAGGATACTAAAGGCACAAACCCGAATAAATCGGAATTTTAGACCGCTTGGATAAGTGCCATGGAAGTATATTCAACCATCCATTCCTTCCTTTGTTTGTTGCAGAATTGCTTTCCCGTACTTCGTTACACCTTCTGACAGGCTTCAGGATAAACTAGCTGGATGATGCATCAAACCACCACTTCAAATTTGACTTATGACCTGTTTTTGTCATACAATTAAGTATAAACCAATGGTTCATATGTATCTTTATAGAATTATTTGATACTCTAATTTTACATATATTTTCAGTTAGTTGCATGTTACCTTAAGCAGTGAGAGGATACTTTCGATAATTTACAGATAGTGCCGCGCAATAGCGGAACCCAAAATTCTTTTCACTTGCTCATCATCAGAAGTTCTACATGCAACGTTACTAAAAATAAAAAGTTTGGTTGCTATGAGACCAACTCAGCTCTACGATTCGAACCATGTACTGCTTAAAGAGATAAACCAGGCGCAGTCCCCCTCTCTCGAAACGAGATGTCAACTATTTACGGAGGTAGTGTCATGATCAAATACAAAAAAATCTTACTTCCTGTCGACGGTTCCGAAAATTCCAAATTGGCTAAGAGAACTGCTATTGGCCTTTCAACAACTATGGACGCGGAGGTGTTGCTTCTCTATGTAACCGGTGCAATTCCAACGATTATAACCGGCAGACCACGAGAAGAAGCAGTAAAGGCGCAACAGGAGGAGGCAGATATGGTCCTTGCCCCATATCGTAAGATTCTCATTGAGCATAAGGTTGATTATAACGAAATGATCGTACCAAGCTTCAATACCGGGGATATGATCTGTCAAATTGCCCTGGATGAAGGGTGTGACCTCGTGGTCATGGGATCACGAGGTCTGGGAGATTGGAAAGGCCTGATGCTGGGCAGTGTCACCCATCGAGTTCTTGCACACTGCAATCTTCCGGTGCTGGTTGTACGCTGAAAATCGAGAACTGTCTCGTACACATGCCCCTCGGTATTCTCTCAGGCACTCGGTCTAGCGTGACAGGTTGATGTCAACCTGCAACTCATCCTCGATGATGCTTAGATCATCTTCCACTTGATCCAACGAGATATCTTCCGGGGCCTGAATATGAATATCCATGCTGTAAATCGTGGCACCACTCTCCGGGGAGGCCTTGGGTGTGGAATTGAGATGGACAATATTCAACTTGTTATCGGCCAGAAACTGGCAAATTTTATAGACAATTCCAGCTTGATCCAGACCCTCGATATTCAGAGTGCAGGTTTTGTAGTCCTTTTGGATTTTTTTTTGTGGAACTGATAGCGGTCGAACAAAGGCTGAAATTCCCTTCTCTAATTCAAGGTGCCGGCATTCACGTGACAACTGCTCTTCAATGTTGCTCTGCTTACAGGAAAAGAGCAGATTCAGGGTGAACTCGTCGGCCAGCGTATTCATGGTGGTGTCTTCGAGGTTACAGTTATTTTCATAGAGCAAGCGGGTAACGTCGGCGACTATGCCGACCCTGTCTCTGCCGAAAGCGGTCATTATAAATCGATTACTCATAATCATCTCCTAAAACTGTTTAAGGTATTTTTTTTCCCGGCCTTACAGGAATACCTTTTCTGGTTAACCATTTTGCAAGGAAGGAACGTAATCAGCTATCTTTTTTATTGTCAAAATACTTTTTCGTTTCCGAGACAACAACCGGAGTCAGCAATAATAGACCGATAAGATTTGGAATAGCCATCAAACCATTTAAAGTATCGGAAATATTCCAGACCAGACTGAGTTTGGCAACGGCACCAACTCCCACAAAACAGATGAAAAGCAGCCGGTACGGGAATACAGCCTTGATACCGAATAGATATTCAATTGACTTTTCTCCATAATAACACCAGCCGAGGATAGTTGAATAAGCGAAGAGAATTATGCCAATGGTCACCACATGCGCTCCTCCCGGCATGCCGGTAGCAAAGGCTATTGTTGTCAATTTTGCGCCGGTTTCACCGCTTGACCAGACACCTGTAAGGATTAGGACGAGACCCGTCATTGTACAAACGATGATGGTATCGATGAAAGTCTGGGTCATGGACACCAGCGCTTGAGAGATAGGGCTTTTAGTTTGTGCAGCAGCAGCAGCGATAGGAGCACTACCGAGACCGGATTCGTTGGAGAACACACCCCGGGCCACGCCCATTCTGATGGCCAGCATAATGGACGCACCGGCAAATCCACCGACTGCCGCGGTAGGGTTAAACGCCTGTTTGACGATGAACACCAGAGCCGCTGGAACTTCCGCGATGTTGGCAAGAATGATATAGGCTGCTCCTGTCATATAAAAAGCAATCATGATAGGTACCAGGACACCGGTTACCCTGCCAATTTTCTTAATGCCACCCAGAATAACTGCGGCTGTGGAGACCATAAGAATTATTCCGGTTACCATTGGGGGAATATGATAGGTTGCTTCCACTGCATCGGCAACGGAATTAGATTGTACCATGTTGCCGATACCAAAAGCGGCAAAAGAGGCAAAGATTGCAAAGATGGTTCCAAGCCAGGGCATATTCAACCCTTTGGAAATATAGTACATCGGTCCACCACTCATCTCACCGTTTTCGTCAACAGTCCGGTATTTAACCGCCAGGACCGCCTCAGCATACTTGGTTGCCATTCCCACAAGACCGGTAATCCACATCCAGAACAGAGCTCCCGGGCCACCCATGGCAATAGCTGTGGCGACACCGGCTATGTTACCTGTACCTACAGTCGCCGAGAGAGCGGTCATTAAGGCCTGGAAATGGGTAATATCTCCCGGTTGATCGGTGTCTTCCTTGCGTTTAATCAGTGCAAGATAGAGAGCGTGGCCTAATTTTCTAAACTGGAGTCCCCGCAGTGCGAAGGTTAACCAGAAACCGGTACCAACAAGCAGAATCAACATTGGTGGTCCCCAGGCAAATGCACCTATTTTTCCAACTATTCCATCCAGCGTATTAAGGAATTCCATTAGTTCTCTCCGTTTGAATTTTCATAATGATAGCACCTCAAAAGGGGTGCTACTGAGCTTACATAGGTCAACCCGAGACAAGCACATCTTCCACCGGGTTGTACTCAAGATCAAAGGCATCAGCCACACCTTTATAGGTAACCATCCCCTTGACAATATTGAGTCCGGTTTTGATTCCATAGCTGTCAAGAGCAGCCTGTTTCCAGCCCTTGTTGGCTATCTGGACAGCGTAGGGAAGGGTGGCATTGGTCAGGGCCATGGTGGAGGTAGCAGGAACCGCACCCGGCATATTTGCGACACAGTAATGGATCACCCCGTCAACCTCATATACCGGTTCCTTATGTGTGGTGGCTTTTGACGTTTCAAAGCAGCCGCCCTGGTCGATGGCCACATCCACGATGACGGCACCTTTCTTCATAGATTTTAACATCTCTCGAGTCACAAGTTTCGGGGCCTTGGTTCCGGCAACAAGAACGGCACCAATTACAACATCAGCTTCCAGGATCAACTCACGAAGCAGGGTCGGGCTGCTCATCATGGGGAAACAATTTTTCGGCATAATCTCTGAAAGATAACGGAGCCGTTCCAGGTTCATATCGAGCAGATACACCTTTGCGCCAAGCCCGCAGGCCATCTGGGCGGCGTTGGTTCCGACTACGCCGCCACCGATGACGACGACGTTTGCGGGAGCAACACCGGTGACCCCACCTAAGAGAATTCCTCTGCCACCGTAGAAACGTTCAAGGTATTTGGCCCCTTCCTGCACGGACATCCGCCCTGCAACTTCACTCATGGGAGTGAGCAGTGGCAGATCGCCTTTAGAGCCTTCCACCGTTTCATAGGCAATGGCGATAGATTTATTTTTTATAAAGGCCCGGGTAAGTGGCTCGTCAGGTGCAAAGTGGAAATAAGTGAAAACAATCTGTCCTTCGCGAACCAGGTCATATTCAGACGGTTGCGGCTCTTTGACGTGCATTACCATGTCGGCATATGCATAAATCTCAGCAGGAGTAGAAACAATCTCAGCTCCTGAGGCAACATATGTGTCATCCGAAAAACCGCTTCCAACGCCGGCCGACTTCTCTACCATAATCTCATGGCCATTTGCTCGCATGACCTCAACCCCGGCAGGGGTCATGGCAACTCTGTTTTCCGCGATTTTAATTTCTTTTAGGATTCCAACTTTCATCTTTCCATCCTCCTGATTAAAGAACTGTTTCCCTTTTTTCACTAACATCCATGAAATGAATTTCACAACAAAGCATGAAAGTTATATAACAGGGAGCCGAGAGAGGTGTTGCCAAACGTCCTCGCAGGCTGTGGATTGTTGTGGCAACACCTCTCCCAGTTCCCTTTGCCCCTGCAGAATGTATGACTTTCATATAAAGGAAGCCTGAAAAATCGGGCATAGTGTTTATTCGTGATCTTTTTTTCTTTGAGTGCTTAGTTCAGTACTTTCATACGGATGTTATGACTTCATTGTAAAGACTACTGGCTTCAAAGGAGCTGCGAACGGTGGGACTGCTGGCAACCCCTTTGAATCCAAGCTCCATAGCCTCTTTTCTCAAGCAGTCAAACTCCTCGGGTGGAACGAAACGCTCCACAGGGAGATGTGATCGTGATGGCTGTAAATATTGTCCAAGGGTAAGGATGTCGCACCCATTTTTCAGCAGATCACGCATGGTATCTCGCAACTCGTCCACTGTCTCACCAAGTCCCAGCATGACACCACTTTTCGTGGGAGTTTTAGAACTTATTATTTTTGACTGCTTCAACAGCTCAAGGGAGCGTTCATACACAGCCTCGGGACGTACTCGGGAATAGAGGCGCGGTACAGTCTCCAGATTATGGTTGAGAACATCAGGACCAGTCTGCAGAATTTTAGCGAGTGCTGTCCAGTTGCCCTGGAGATCAGGGATCAGGATTTCAATACGGGTTCCAGGCGATTGCCTGTGAACCTCTTGGATCGTTTGACTAAAAAGAGAGGCACCTCCATCTGGCAGATCGTCACGTGTCACCGAGGTGATGACCGCATATTTTAGATGCAGCGAGGCAACAGCTTCTGCAACTCTGGAGGGTTCCCCCGGATCAGGCAGGCTCAGCGGCTTGTGGGAGATCGCACAGAAACCGCAATTCCTGGTACACCTCTCTCCGAGGATCATAAAGGTCGCAGTGCCTTTGGAAAAACACTCGAACTGGTTTGGGCATTTGGCCTCCTGACAGACAGTGGTAAGGCTGTTATTGTTGATGAGCCTCTTCATACGTTCATACTCCGGGCCTCTTGGTAGCCTGCGTTTTAACCACTTAGGCTTACGAATCTGAATGCTGTCCCTGTCTACTATTTTCATGCAGCACCACCTGTCACAAGACTTTTTTCAACAGCTGTAAATTGTCGATTAAATACCCGACCAAGCTGATTAATAACATTCTGCTTCACAACTGAAAAATCGATCGGTTCACTGGACTCACCGGCAACAGAAGTAACCCCAACCCCGGAGAGACCACAGGGCTGGATCCAGCTGAAATGTTCAAAGTCCAGGGTTACATTGAATGCAAGACCATGAAAAGCCACACCGTGTCTGACACGAATGCCTATGGAACCGATCTTATTATCGCCTACCCATATGCCTCTGTTTCTCTCATCACGACCGGCAGTTACGCCGGAATCAGCTGCACTGGAAATCATCACTTCTTCCAGCATATCCACATAGGTTTTCACCGACAGTCTTGCCTCACGCAGGTGCATGATAGGATAGATAACAATCTGGCCAGGGCCGTGATAGGTGATATCGCCTCCCCTTTCAGTTTGGACGATATCCACACCCCGGTTTTTGATAAACTCTTCGCCAACGGTAAGGTTTTCCCGGCCACCTCTTTTGCCAAGAGTAAAGACAGGCGGGTGCTCAGTGACAAGAAAGATATCAGGCCTATCTTTTTCGAGAAGACGCCACTGGACACAATCCACCTGAAACTGATGTGCATCCCGGTAGTCCACCTTCCCCAAATCAATAAGATAGGCCTTCACAAGTTTCTCCTGCTCCTTCTGCTCAGAGATTAACCGCAGAGGCACGGATTTCGAGCAGCCTGGGTTTCATCCAACCGTTTCACCTTGAAGCGACTGGGGGAATTATGCAGTAAATCCGGATCAGTTTCGGCCTCCTTGACGATCTTCTTAACAACTTCAATGAAGGTGTCGAGCTCTTCAAGGCTCTCGGTTTCTGTCGGCTCGATCATAATAGCTCCAGGCACCACCAGAGGAAAGTAGATGGTCGGAGGGTGGTAACCGCAATCCATGAGACGTTTGGCGATATCAAGGGTGCTGACATTATTTTCCTGCTGATTTTTATCAGAAAAGACAGCCTCATGCATACATGGCCTGTCATAGGCCAGATGCAGGTGGTCCTTGAGTTTCACCTTGACATAGCTGGCATTAAGCACAGCATATTGACTGGCTTTTTCCAGGTATTCAGCCCCCATGGTCAGGATATAGCAAAAAGCCCTGACCAGGACACCGTAGTTCCCGTGGAACCCATGCATGCGACCTATAGATGCCGTATCTTCCACCTGTTTGTAGGTTGAGCCGTCAAAATCAACCCTTGGAGAAGGCAGGAATTTTTTTAATTCTTCCACCACACACACCGGACCTGCACCAGGACCGCCACCTCCATGTGGGGTAGAAAAGGTCTTGTGCAGATTAAGATGGAGAACATCTACACCACACTTTTTCAAGTCGACGATTCCCATGATGGCGTTCATGTTGGCACCGTCACCATAGACAAGACCACCTTTTTCATGGACAATTTCAGCAATCTCCCGGATATTCTCCTCAAAAAGCCCCAGGGTGTTTGGATTGGTAATCATGATACCGGCAGTTTCCTCGTCCATCAGCTCACGAATTTGCTCAACGTCGAGGATCCCGCGTTCACCGGATTTTATTGGAACAGGTTTGTATCCACAGAGGGCTGCACTGGCAGGATTAGTGCCATGTGCTGTATCGGGCATGAGGATTTTGGATCGTTTTTTCCCTTTGTTCTGATGGTAGGCATCAAATATCAGCATACCTGCCAACTCACCATGGGCGCCGGCTGCCGGCTGCACGGAGACTGCATCAAGTCCTGTAATCTCAGCAAGAAAATTCTGCAGTTCATAGATTATCCGCAGTGTTCCCTGGCAATATTCATCATCCAGCAGGGGATGTGCTGAGGTGATCTCCTCTGCACCAGCATGTTTTTCATTGATCTTCGGATTATACTTCATGGTGCATGAACCCAAGGGATACATGCCGGTATCAACACCAAAATTCCACTGGGAAAGTCTGGTATAGTGCCGTACGACTTCTACTTCACTCAGATCAGGGAAATCAGGGCCTTCACCGCACAGTTCATCAGCAAGTGCTGCTGCAGGGACATCACTCTCCGGGATGCTCATCCCGTTTCTGCCTTTTTTCCCTTTTTCCCAGAGCAGAGGCTCATCCATAATCAGTCCGCTTCTTCCTGGTCCATTCTTCATTTTTTCACCTCACTGATAACTGTATCCAAAACTTCCTTTGATGCGGTTTCGGTAACACAGAAAAGATATCTGTTGTCAAAGCCCGGATAATATTTTGCAAGATCCAGCCCGGCCACGATTTTCTGCTCCATAAGCCGTTTCTGAACAGGTCTGAAATCGTCTTTAAACTCAACAACAAACTCATTAAAAGTGGGTGAGGAGAAACAGACGCTGGCACCGGCCTCTTCCAATCCCTGTTTAAGGTACTCCGACCTGTCATAGTTCAATCTGGCGAGTTTTCTCAGCCCGGTTCCACCAAGGGATGCCATATACATAGCTGCCGTGAGGGTGCATATTCCCTGGTTGGAACAGATATTTGATGTTGCTTTCTCACGTCTTATGTGCTGCTCTCGAGTGGCAAGGGTCAGAACATATCCGCGATTTCCATCGAGATCGGTAGTCTCTCCAACAAGACGGCCAGGGAGATTACGGACATATTTTTTCTTACAGCCAAACATACCAAGCCCTGGCCCTCCAAAGGATTCCGGCATTCCGAAGCTCTGCCCTTCGCCACAGACGATATCGGCACCTTCATCACCCGGATTCTTCAGTAGACCAAAAGCAAGGGGTTCGGAAAAACCGGCCACAAACAGAGCACCCGCCTGATGAATTGCCTCGGCCGCTGCTTCCATCTCTTCAACGACACCAAAGAAGTTAGGAGACTGAAGCGCCACTGCGGCAAAATCATCTTCGCCGGAAAGGGATGAAAAATCTGTTCGTCCATTCTCCAGGAAGGGCAATTCAACTATTTCAAACTCAGTCGGATGAAAATAGGTGCGTACCACCTCGCGAAAATGGGGGTGAATTGCAGCCGACATGGCAACACGCTTTTTTTTCTTGCCAATGCGCAGTCCCATGAGCAACGCCTCGGCCAGAGCTGAGGCACCGTCATACATGGAGGCATTGGCCACATCCACCCCAAGAAGCCTGGCTGTCAGGGTCTGGTATTCAAAAAGACCCTGTAAGGTACCCTGCGCCATCTCCGGCTGATAGGGTGTGTACGCAGTCAATAATTCGGACCGCCCCATGATACTGGGAATGGTGCTTGGAATGTTGTGCTGGTATCTCCCGGCACCAAGGAGTACAGTATGCTCCGGGGTCACCTTCATCATTGTCCTGATTTCAGCCATATATTTGTTCAGGCCCCATTCAGTTTTTGGGTCCGGCAAAGCCATTTCCTTATCATAACGACACGATTCAGGGACGGTAATGAAGAGTTCTTCAAAATCTTTTACCCCAATAGCGTCAAACATATTCCGAATATCTTCATCGGTATGTGGCAGGTAACGCATGGTATATCCTCACTCGTAAAATTGACATCCATTCACAAAGATTATTCGTCTTTTAGTACACCAAGATATGCATCACGGTCAAAAAGCTGCTCGATCTCCTGAGTATCTTTGGGTTTGATCTCAACTATCCACCCACCGTAGGGATCCTGGTTAAGCAGTTCAGGAGTGTCTTCCAGCTCTTCATTAATGGCGACGACCTCGCCTCCAACAGGAATGTAGAGTTCAGATACAGCCTTTACCGATTCCAGTGTGCCGAATTCGTCACCTTCTTCAAAGGTGTCGCCTACATCAGGCATTTCAACAAAAACTATATCTCCCATCTGATCCTGGGCGTAGTCACTAATTCCTATCTTGATTGTATCACCAGTGAGCTTGGCCCACTCGTGATCTTTGGTGTAGCGAACATCTTCCGGTAAATTCAGCTCATGGACCTCTTTCATTGTAATTCCTCCATTTTTTTATAGCATTTCTCTCATTGGCCGTCGGGCAGTCCTGTCCGGCCTGATATCTTGACGAATTTCAACCTTTATTTTCCGTTTGCCATCTGTAAGTACAACAATATCTCCCGGCATGAACTGCCGGTTGACCTTGACAAAGCCACAGGAAAGCCCCCGTGGTACAAAGTCTTCTGGTTTTCCGCTTTCTACCGATGTAGCAGTACTGACGATACTCTCGTCCACTCGGCCAATGGCCATATCTGTGGCACAGGTCAGAATTGTTCCAACTTTGGTTCCGGTTGCATCAGCGACGTAGGATTTGTCGGATACCACCATTTTCCTCGGATCATAACCGGCAAACGGTAGGGTATACTCCACAGCGACGAGTGACGACAATGCCTCAGCTCCGAAAAATTCTTTACTGAATTGTCCTTTTTCATCTCTTTCAGCCAGAGCAAATGGCCATGGGGTTTCAGCAAACGGCCAATCTCCGACATCCTGATGTGAAAGGGGTAACACCGCTCCTGCTCGCAAAGAGTCACGGGCGGCAAGACCGCAAGGCTCAATAGAATATTCCTTTCCCGCTTTAAGCAGCCCTTCCCAAAGAGAAATAAGTTTATCAGGGGCCATAAAAATCTCAAATCCAAATTCACCTGTATAGCCGGTACGGGAAAGGAGTATGGGAGTACCATCACTCAGTTCGACAGTTTCCACTCCTCTCACCCCATCTTCAAACCATCCTTTAAAAGAGAAGTAAGGGAATTTCTCAAAAACTGTGCTCGGTTCCTTGAGAAGTTTTCCTAGGATTTTTGCCGAATCGGGCCCCTGGATATCTACCTTTCCAACACGATCGGTCAGATCTGTTATCTCGACCTGCATCTCCCCGGCATGCTCTGCCAAATGAGTGGCAATCGGCCCTCCCATTCCTGCATTGACAACTAACATATATAAGCTGTCAGTGACCTGGGAAACAATACTGTCATCCAGGACGTGACCCTCCTGACTCAGAAAGAGACCATAGACCGAGCGTCCTTCAACCAGACATGTTTTCTTCAAACCGAGACATTGCTCCAGATCCTTTGAAAAGTATTTCTGCAGCAAAGTTCTTGCGTCCTCACCCTGCACGGTAATAACCGCCATGTGGCTTGTGTCAAAAAGTCCGGCAGATTTTATGACTGCCAAGTGCTCACCTTTGACTCCCAGAGGATACCACAGGGGCATATCATAGGCGCCAAAGGCGGCCATATTGGCACCATTTTCCACATGCCAATCGTGCAACAGGGTAGTTTTTATTTCTTTGTTCATACTGTAAGCCTCCCATGGGTAACTCTGGTTACCGGAAATAAATAGCTTTGACCATCAGACAGCCAAAGGTACCTTAAGATTGAAACTTTTATAGATTACAAAAGTTTCAACAGAGCGGACATTCTCAATCTGAGAAACCTCTTCAGTGTAAAACTCAAGCATGCCAAATTGTTTTTTCAACATGACCATGACAAGGAGGTCAAAGCGTCCGGTCACCACACAGACAGAGGTTACACCACGAAGTTTACTGAACTCTTCTCCCTTACCAACAAGGTTCATATCCTTCAGCTTAACACCAACCATGACCAGATATTTATCAGGAATCGCCTCAGGATTCACAAAACCTGCGATCTCCAGCACTCCCTCTTTCTGAAGTCTTTTGACCCTTGCTCGAACAGTACCTTCGGAAACAAGAAGATCATCAGCAATTTTCTTAAATGCAACCCTGCCATTCTTCAGATGGTTAATGATGGAGATATTAATTTCGTCGATTTTCATTTGCCATTGCACCTTTTTGATTTATCTGGTAGATATCTTACAAAACACTGACGACACTGTCAATAATTAATTAAATATTTGCTTATTCCGTAATTTTAGCCCGAATACAAATCGTTTGCTCAACTCAGAATCAACTCAATCTTAAGGGGGATAGCATGTCAAAAAGAATTGCCATTATAGGCGCTGGGCCAGGAGGATACGTTGCAGCAATACGAGCCGCACAAATGGGGGCTGAAGTCACTCTCTTTGAAAAATCGAATGTCGGTGGCACATGCCTGAATCATGGCTGTATCCCTTCCAAGGTACTTAAAAGAACTGCCGATCTATTGGAAGACATCAAAAGGGCGGATGAATTCGGGATTGAGAACTGTCACTCCCCACACTGCAATATGGGTTCTCTCGCAAAGCGAAAGGAAAAAGTTATTTCCGCACAGGCAGGCGGTATCCTCTCTCTCTTGAAGAAGCATCGAGTAAAGTATATTACAGGGCATGCTTACATACCAAAGGCAAACCACCTTGAAGTGACAGATAGTGATAGTAATACAGTCACATACCAATGGGACAAACTGATTCTAGCAACAGGAAGTCGACCTGCTACCATTCCAGCCCTGCCCTTTGACGGCCAAACCATTCTCTCCAGCGACGACGCACTGGATCTGCAGATAATTCCTGAATCTATAACCATTGTCGGCGCAGGGGTTATCGGATGTGAATTTGCCTTTATTTGGAACACTCTCGGTGCCAAAGTGACCCTGGTGGAAGCTATGGACAGGGTGCTCCCTCTCCCGTCTGTTGACGAGGAATGCAGCAAGCTTATTGCAAGAGAAATGAAAAAGAGGAAAATAAATCTCCGGGTTAACCGAACAGTTCAGTCAACCGTGAAAGAAGGAGAGAAACTGACACTTTCCTTTGGCCCGTCACCCTTTGGTGTTAATCTGCGCGAAAAGGATCGTGAAGTAACTTCGGGACAGACGGATAAACTCATCGTCTGCATCGGGCGGAAGCCAAATAGTGACGAACTTGGTCTTGAAAATATCGGTGTTGAGACTGATGAGGGTGGCTGGGTAAAGGCCGACGCGATGCTGCGTACATCAGTCAAAGATGTCTATGCCATCGGAGATCTGCTTGGCCCAGCCAGAGTCATGCTGGCGCATGTCGCCTCAACCGAAGGTGAGATTGCTGTTGAAAACAGTTTTGGAGCCGAAAAAACCATGCAATATGACCAGATTCCAGGGGCTATTTTCACCATGCCGGAAATCGGCAATATTGGCCTCTCTGAAAAAGAGGCCAGAGAAAAATTTAAAAATGTGAGGGGGGACTCTGTTCTGTTCAGGACTTCCGGCAAGGCACAAGTCCTTGGTGAAATTGCCGGTCAGGCTAAAATCGTCTCCAATGCAGATACCGGTAAAATTCTCGGTGTACATATAGCCGGTCCACACGCAACTGACCTTTTGGGAGAGGCGGGTATTGCCATGCATATGGGAGCTGGGGTCGAGGACATTGCCAAGACTATCCATGCCCATCCGACTCTGGCTGAGGTCCTTCTCGAGACATCTTTCAAGGCTCTTGATTTGCCCCTGCATGGCTGAGTAGATCATGACGTGGTTCTATTACCATTCAAACCATGAAAATTGTGTCGAAACCAAACCTGACAACCTCGTAAAAAGGTCACTCGATGTCTACGCTTATCGGAAGTTCCAGATGGCTAAGTCAAAAAGTTTGATATACGAGGCGTAGTGTTTTTCTCAGGCCCTCAACAATACATATGGTATGTTGAGGTTCT
>Ga0209633_10001017_pt1 | contig 30419 bp, 30 predicted proteins | sample Cruoilmetagenom1_FD_187290 | JGI IMG/M metagenome (GOLD analysis project Ga0209633, IMG submission 187290) | Oil polluted marine microbial communities from Coal Oil Point, Santa Barbara, California, USA - Sample 1 (SPAdes) (version 2) | ecosystem: Environmental > Aquatic > Marine > Oil seeps ... | reverse complement strand
TAATACTTACTGGCGTGCTTGTTCTTACGTATGTGTCCTGGCGTATGTGTCCTGGCGTTTAGGCCGCGCCGCTTATTCGGCCACGCCGCCGAACGCTTGAACCAGATCGACCGGGCTGATCGCCTGTTTGCCCGCCGCGGTTTCCAGCAGTATTTCGCCTGCGTCCGACAACCCGGCGAACCGCCCGGCAAAGTCGCGCCCGCCGATCTGCAGCTCAATCTCCTCGGCGCTTATCCTGGCGTGCGACATCCAGCCCGTGCGGACCGGACCGAAGCCATCCTTTTGCCAGCGGTCGATCCAGGTCAGAAGATACCGCGCGAAAGCGCCGGTAACCTCGCCCGTCGAAATGCCCATGCAGCCCTCATCCTCGAAGGTTGTGAACGCAAGGTCGGCAGCTTCCGCGCTGCCTTCGGCGAACCGCGTGACCCCAATGTCGATCGTGAGCACTAGCCAATCGGGAACATCGTCAGGGCCGCAGGACATTGGCCGGTAGACGCGAAGCCCGCCGAGCACAGCGTCGTTCAGCAGCACAATGGTCGGCAGGCGGAAGCCGACAACGACCAGCGGTGGCAGCGCCGCCCCCAGGGCGTCGCCCAACGTGGTCATGCCGATGTGGACAATCTGCGCGGCGGCGCGCAGCGGCTCGTCGGGCCCCAAGACGATCGCACATTGGGCGCGGTCGCTCCGGTCGACCCAAAACAACGTGGCCGGATCGGCGCCCGACGCCGCGGCGCGCGCCGCCTCGATCGCGGCATCGGCCTCGGCGGGCAGCGGAACGGTCCGGTAGATCGGCGGAACTTGGGGTGCGTTGCTCATCGTGCCCAGTGCATAGCGGAAAGACCTGCCTTTCAGAATCACGAACCGATCTGGATCGAGTTCCAGCTCGGCAAAGTATGTCATGCGAAAACTCTGTCGCCCGGACAAAACTGGTTCCGGGAATTAGGGTGCTAGTGCTTGGAACAAGCGGTTGATCAACAAATTTGTTTGGCCAGCCAACTTAGAACGATTCTTATTGTCTCATGTCAAAAAGGCGAATACTCTGAAATTGGACGGACGTATTGTTTGAGACTACGCGTATCGACAAAAAATTCGCGTATGCGCGATACGGTTTGCAGGCTGGCACTTTGCAAGCAGTCGCGTTGGGAGAACGACAAGGCCTGTCATCAAGCAGCAGGCCAGTCATTAGGGGGAATGCTTTGGGCGCGATCGACGGCTGCCCGTTCGAGGTTCTCGAAGAAGATCTTTTGCGCGCGCAGATCTATGCACTGCTCGGCCAACTGTTGGTGCGGCCGCCCGATCAGGCATTGATCGATCTGGCGTGTGATCTGGAAGGCGACGATACCCCCCTCGGCGAGGCATTGAGCGAGCTGGCCGCGGCGGCACGCCAGACTTCGCTCCAGGCGGCCGAAAGCGAGTACAACGAGCTTTTCATCGGCGTCACACGCGGCGAGCTCATTCCCTACGCGTCCTACTATCTCACCGGTTTCCTGCACGAACGCCCGCTTGCCGATCTGCGCACGGCGATGTCGAAACTGGGCATTGCGCGCGCCGAAGGCGTTGCCGACCCCGAGGATCACATTGCTGCCCTGTGCGAAATGATGCGCGGCATGATGACCGGGGTTTTCGGCAAGCCCGTGCCGCTGCCCGAACAGCGCGCGTTTTTCGACGAGCATATCGCGAAATGGGCGCCGAAGTTCTTCGAGGATTTGGAAGTCGCCGAGAGCGCAAAGTTTTACGCACCGGTTGGCCGTATCGGCCGGCACTTTATGGCTATTGAAGCGGAGGCATTTGAGCTGGCGGCGTGACCGCCCGGGCCCGGTTTGACGGGCTTCATGAACGAGATACGGCCAAAATTGCCAAGGCCGACGGAGCATACGGAACGATGGACGAGGCTTTCAACGAGACCATGAAAATGATCGTGGTCGAGAATAGGCAAAGTGGGAGAGATGAGATGAAAGACAGCGATCTCGAAAAGCCCGCCCGCCGCAACCTTCTTCGAGGGTTGTTTCTCGGCGCGGCCGCCGCGACCACCGCGGGGCTGACGTCGGGCACGGCGCAGGCGGCGTCTCCGGAAACGGATGACGCTTCGGGCGGCTACCAGGACTCCGACCATGTCCGCCGCTACTACGCGTTGGCGGACGACTAGTGGGTTTTGACGGCATTCGCATCAACGAAGCTGAGATAGGGAGTTAGAAATGCTCACCAAGAAAACAAATGGGGTAGCGAACGGCCCCCGTTTGTCCAAGGTACTTGGTGGCTTGACGGGAGGCACGATCGACAGACGCGCCTTCCTGAAGCGCTCAGGCCTGACAGCGGGCGGTATCGCAGCCGCAGCAGCCCTTTCGCCGGGCATGGTGACCAAGGCGAAGGCGGCGGCAGCACCTGCCACCGGTAAGATTTCAACCGTGAAATCCGTGTGCACGCACTGCGCCACCGGCTGCACGGTGATCGCCGAAGTGATGAACGGCGCCTGGATCGGCCAGGAGCCCGGCTATGACAGCCCGATCAACCAGGGGGCACACTGCTCGAAGGGCGCCGCGGTGCGCGAGCACGCCCATGGCGAGCGCCGCCTGCGCTACCCGATGAAGCTGCAGGGCGGCAAGTGGGTAAAGCTCTCCTGGGAACAGGCGATCAACGAAGTCGGCGACAAGATGATGGAGATCCGCAAGAAGTCGGGTCCCGATTCGGTCTACTGGCTGGGGTCGGCCAAGCACAGCAACGAGCAGGCCTACCTGTTCAGGAAGTTCTACGCCTTCTGGGGCTCCAACAACGGTGACCACCAGGCGCGCATCTGCCACTCCACCACAGTCGCGGGCGTCGCGAATACGTGGGGCTACGGCGCGATGACGAACTCGATGAACGACATCCGCAACTCAAAGCTGGTGTTCCTGATCGGCTCCAACCCCGCCGAGGCGCATCCGGTTTCGATGCTGCATATCCTCGCCGCGAAGGAGAAGAACAACGCGCCGATCGTCGTGGTCGACCCGCGCTTCACGCGCATGGCCGCCCATGCCGACGAGTTCATGCGCATCCGTCCGGGTACCGACGTTCCGGTGATCTGGGGCATCCTCTGGCACATCTTCGAGAACGGTTGGGAGGACAAGGAGTTCATCCGCCAGCGCGTTTGGGGCATGGACAAGATCCGCGAAGAAGTCAAAAAGTGGACGCCTGAAGAGACCAAGCGCGTTACCGGCGTGCCGGGCGCCCAAATGCGGCGTGTCGCCGAGCTGATGGCCAAGAACAAGCCGGGCACCGTGATCTGGTGCATGGGCGGCACGCAGCACACCAACGGCAACAACAACACCCGCGCCTACTGCATCCTGCAGCTTGCGCTGGGCAACATGGGCAAGGCCGGCGGCGGCACGAACATCTTCCGCGGCCACGACAACGTGCAGGGCGCGACCGACATGTGCGTGCTCTCGCATTCGCTCCCCGGCTACTACGGGCTGAAGACCGGCTCGTGGAAGCATTGGGCGCGCGTCTGGGATGTCGATTACAACTGGCTCAAGGGCCAGTTCGCGTCGAAGAAGCTCATGGAGAGCAAGGGCATCCCGGTGTCCCGCTGGATCGACGGCGTGCTGGAGAAGAAAGAGAACATCGACCAACCGGACAATGTCCGGGGGATGGTGTTCTGGGGCCATGCGCCAAACTCGCAGACCCGTGGCGTGGAGATGAAGAAGGCGATGGAGAAGCTCGATCTTCTCGTCGTCATCGATCCATATCCGACGGCCTCGGCGGTCATGCACGATCGCACGGACGGCGTCTATCTGCTGCCGGCGTCGACCCAGTTCGAAACCTACGGATCGGTCACCGCGTCCAACCGGTCGTTCCAATGGCGCGACCGCGTGGTCAAGCCGGTCTTCGAATCGAAGCCCGACCACGAGATCATGTACCTGTTCGCCAAGAAGTTTGGCTTCGACAAGCAGATGTTCAAACACATCAAGGTGAACGGCAACGAGCCGTTCGTCGAGGACATCACCCGCGAGTTCAACAGCGGCATGTGGACAATCGGCTATACCGGCCAGTCGCCGGAGCGGATGCGTGCCCACATGAAGAACCAGGGTACCTTCGATGTGGCCACGCTGCAGGCCAAGGGCGGTCCGGTGGACGGTGAGTATTACGGTTTGCCGTGGCCATGTTGGGGTACGGCCAAGATGAAGCATCCGGGGACGCCGATCCTCTACGATCCCTCAAAACCGGTGGCCAAGGGCGGTCTGTGTTTCCGCAACCGCTTCGGCGTCAAGGGGCCGGACAAGTGGGGCGGCGGCAATATGCTCGCCGAGGGCTCCTATCCGGTCGGCTCGGAGATCAAGGACGGTTATCCCGAGTTCTCCATGGCCCTGCTGAAGAAGCTGGGCTGGGATGGCGATCTGACCGCCGAGGAGAAGGCCTCTATCGAAAAGGTCGCCGGCGACAAGACCAACTGGAAGACCGACCTTTCGGGCGGCATCCAGCGGGTGGCGATCAAGCATGGTGCCGCGCCGTTCGGCAATGCGAAGGCCCGGGCCGTGGTCTGGACCTTCCCCGATCCGGTGCCGATCCACCGCGAGCCGCTTTACGCGCCGGACCGCGCGCTGGTGGCCAAGTATCCGACTTACAAGGATACCAAGAACTATCGTCTGCCGACGCTCTACGAGAGCATCCAGAAGAAGGATTTCACGGGGCAGTTCCCGATCATCCTCACATCCGGCCGTCTCGTGGAATACGAGGGCGGCGGCGACGAGTCGCGGGCCAATCCGTGGTTGGCCGAACTCCAGCAGGAGATGTTCGTCGAGGTCAATCCGGCCGACGGCAACAATGCCGGGGTCAAGGACGGACAGCTCGTCTGGGTCAGCACGCCTGAGGGCGCCAAGATCAAGGTCAAAGCCATGTTCACCGAGCGCGTTGGGCGCGGTGTGGCGTTCCTGCCGTTCCACTTTGGCGGCTGGTTCCAGGGCGAAGACCGACGGTCGAAGTACCCGAAGGGGGCCGATCCGATTGTCCTGGGCGAGGCGGCCAACACCGCCATGACCTATGGCTACGATTCGGTGACCCAGATGCAGGAGTCGAAGGTCAGCCTCTGCAACATCAAGGCGGCGTAAGGAGTAACGTCATGGCACGCATGAAATTTCTCTGTGACTCCGAGCGCTGCAACGAGTGCAACGCTTGTGTCACGGCATGCAAGAACGAGCACGAAGTTCCCTGGGGCGTGAACCGCCGGCGGGTCGTCACGATCAATGACGGCAAGCCCGGTGAGCGCTCGATCTCGGTGGCCTGCATGCACTGCTCGGATGCGCCGTGCATGGCGGTCTGTCCGGTCGACTGCTTCTATCAGTCCAAGGACGGCGTCGTGCTGCATTCCAAGGACCTGTGCATCGGCTGCGGCTACTGCTTGTACGCCTGTCCGTTCGGTGCGCCGCAGTACCCGCAAGCCGGCAACTTCGGCAGCCGCGGCAAGATGGACAAGTGCACCTTCTGCAACGGCGGTCCGGAGAAGGACCACTCCAAGGCGGAGTTCGACAAATACGGACGCAACCGGATCGCGGAAGGCAAGCTGCCGCTCTGCGCCGAGATGTGTTCGACCAAGGCGCTGCTGGCCGGCGATGGTGACAAGGTTTCCGATATCTACCGGAAACGCGTCACCACCCGCGGCTTCGGCTCGCGTCCTTGGGGTTGGGGCAACGCCTACGGGCCCGGCGGCCGGACATAAGTCGCAGGGCTTGAGGCCGGATTTGGGTTCGGGCGGTATCGGCCTGGTGATTTGGATCGCCAGTCCGGGCCGCCCTCTCCCGGCCGCTGCTGGGTGTAGAAAACGGCGGATTGCCGCGCGGGTCTGGTTGAGCGTCGGTGGCGCGACCGGACGAGGTGGAACCGCCAGGCGGAGCCTCCGGGCTCAGGCCAAACAGAAGACCTCGGGAGGTCCAAATGGAGATCCGAATGAGGCTCACTGGGATGTGTGGGGGGATTTGCAGGGGGATCTGCGCGCGTCTCGCCGGCGCGGCGTTGATCGGCTTGGCCTTCCTGCTCGTCGGCGGAGTTGCCGATGTCGGCCTTGGGTGGACCAATCAGGCCGCGGCGCAGAGCGGCGGCAGCGTCCGCCCACCGGCCAGCGCCAATAAATGGGCGCCGTCCAAGCCGGGCAAGATCGTGCCGCAAGGCGGCGGCGACGTGCAGAAAGGTGCCGGTGCCGGCAACTTGCCGAAGACCGCCGGTCCGCAGCAAAGCCAGCCGCGCATGTGGCGTGATATTCGCCGCGGGATTCAAGGCAAAGTCTCGATCCCGAACCAGAAGGCTGGCTATCTGATCCAGTCGCAAGGTCAGATGTGGCGCGAGCTGCGCAACACCAAGGTCTTCAAGTTTGGCGCCTGGCTGCTCGCCGGAACCGTGGCCGTGCTGCTGTTGTTCTTCATTTACCGACGCCGCATTCCGATCGACGGCGGCGAGTCGGGCCGCACGATGGAGCGTTTCAACAATCTTGAGCGTTTCGCACACTGGCTGACAGCCGTCACCTTCATCATCCTGGGGCTTTCCGGGCTTAACCTGCTTTACGGCAAATCGGTGATGGCTTGGCTCGTCGGCAATGAGGCGTTTGCCGCTCCCAACAGCTCCGCGAAGGCTGCGTGGGCAGTGGTCACCGAAGTCGGCAAGATCGCCCATAACTATCTGGGCTTTGCCTTCATCGTCGGCATCGTGCTGATGGTGGTCATCTGGCTGCGCCAGAACCTGCCCGACAAATACGACATTCCATGGCTGCTGAAAGGTGGCGGGCTGATCACCAAGGGCCATCCCGCGGCGCGGAAGTTCAACTTCGGCCAGAAGATGATCTTCTGGTCGGTCGTGATCGTCGGCGGCATCATCTCATATACCGGTGTGATGCTGCTGTTCCCGGAATCGAAATCGCTTATCGACATGCAGAGCAACCAGTACTGGCACGCCGTGCTGTCGCTGGTGATGATCGCGGTGATCATCGCGCATATCTATATCGGCAGCCTGGGCATGAAGGGCGCCTTCCAGGCGATGGGCTCGGGCCAGGTCGACGAGAACTGGGCCAAACAGCATCACAGCGCCTGGGTCGATGAGGTCACCGGCAAGGACGGCAAAGCGCCGGCTGGCGGGGCCGCGGAATGACCGGCCGGCGGGGCCACGGAATGATGGGCGCGGCAAGGGAGGCAAGGCTATGAAGGCGTTTCTTGCAGGATGTGTCGCGGCGGTTGCGATTGCCGTGGTCGCGGCCCTGGTTCTGGGCGGCCTCGGCATGAGCAGCGAGGAAGTGTTCACGATCGCCCAGAGCGTTCGGCTCTAAGTCCGGCCCCGCGTTAGGCGCAGCAAACCGGCCACGTGTCAGCGTATCCCGCATCGCGGAGAACCGGCTGTTCGGGTTCAGATACCCGGGCGCGTCGGAACGTATGCTCGGTCATGTTGGTGGGCAGCGTCGTCGCCGGGCTTCTCGTCCTGTCGGGCGGTTCGGTGGGCGCAGCCGAAGCCAGGGCGCCCGACCTCGCGCGCGGGGCGCGCCTGTTTAAGAAGTGCATTCACTGCCACACCGTCAACCGCGAGGGTAGGCACCGGATCGGTCCCAATCTGCACGGGCTGTTCGGCCGCCGCGCCGGGACCGTGTCGGGGTTTGATTTTTCAAAGGCTTGGCGTGGCGCGAATTTCGTCTGGACCGAAAAGACGCTCGACACCTATTTGCGCAGCCCGCGCCAGACCATTCCCAACAATTTGATGCAGTTCGACGGCTTCAGCCGGCCGGAGGATCGCGCGGCGCTGATCGCTTATATGAAGGTCGTTACGCGTTGAAGCGGCATGTCGTCCGACATCACTTCCCGTTCTTGATTTCCTTGCCCGTCACCACGTCCCACTGACGCACCAACTCGTCCGCGCCGGCTGACAGGATGCGCCTACCGTCCGGCGAGAACTTGGCGTCCCAAACGGGCTTCTCGTGACCCCTCAGGATCTTGGCGATCCGTCCGGTCTTGGCATCCCACAGGCGGATAATGCCGTCGCGCCCGGCCGAAACCAGCAGCTTGCCCGAGGGCGAGAGGTCGACGGCGGCGATGAACCCGTCATGGCCATGCAAGACCTTGAGCATTTCCCCGGTCCGCACGTCCCAGATACGCACCGTTTTGTCGACGCCGCCCGACACCATGACCCGCCCGTTGCGCGATACGGCGACCGCGTTGACGCTCAATGTATGACCACGAAAGGCTTTGAGTTGCAGGCCGGTTGCGAGCTCCCAAAGGCGCAGACTGCCGTCGATGCTCGCCGTGATCGCCGCGCGGCCATCCGGCGACACGACCAGATCGGTGATGGGCCGCTTGTGCCCGTTCATGCGGCGCAGCAGCGCCCCGGATTTCACGTTCCAGATCCGCAGCGTGCTATCGATGCCGCCGGAGAGCAGCCATGTCCCATCGGGCGTGAAGGCGGCGGAGGTAATTATGCCCTTGTTGTCGGTCTTGAAGACGCGCAGCACCTTGCCCGACGAAAGCTCCCAGAGCTTCAATGTGCCGTCGGCGCTGGCGGTCACCGCGGTTCTCCCGCTCGGGCCGAAGGCGACCGCGTTTACACTGAGGTGGTGGCCCTTGAACTTGCGCACTTCGGTCCCGGTGCGCAGGTCCCACAGCCGCATGGTCCAATCCCAGCTCCCCGAGACCGCGCGGGTGCCGTCGGGCGAGAACGCCACCGAATTGACGATGCTGACATGGCCCTTCATCGCGGGCTCGGCCGCGGGAACCGCGATCACCAACAGCGCCAATGCGCCTACCGCCCGCGTCAACCGCCACATGGCTGCCTCCCGATCTCGGCCGTCGCCCAAATTATCCTGGGTTCAAGTTTGGGCAATGTGGATTTTGAAAGCAAGGCGCGCGGACGTCGGCAGCGTATTCGAGGCGCCAGCTGCCTTCACCTCAGTAAAAGGCGAATGTCCGCATCTCGATGCTCTCGCGCTCCGGGGCATTGACGGGCGTGTTTGGATCGTCGAAGGCGCTATGCGCGGTGAAGCGCGCGCGTCCATCCTTGAGCGAATCGTAGCACTTGAAGACCAAGGCCTCGTCGCGGGTCATTTTGGGGAAATAGTACCAGCTATGCAGGGGGTTGAAGGCGAGCTGCAGGACTTCGCCGACCCGGTCCTCGTACCGAAGCTCGGTCACTTTGAGGTCGCCATCGGCGATGCTCTGGGCGTCGCAGATCGCCAATGGAGTGCGCTGCACCGGCGCGCCGATCGGCCGCCACACCTGAACCACTGCGAAGCGTCCTGAAAGCCGCGCCTCGGCTTCATCAGCCGGCAACAAGTCGCGAACCCGCTGCGGGGCGGAGCGGTCGGTATAATCGTTGTGGGCGATCCGCACCGGCTCGCGCACAGACTTTTCGGCGCGCGTCGCCTCGGTGCTGGCGCGGACCGTGTGGTCGAACACGACGACATGCGCGGCCCCCGTGGCCTGCTTCACCAGAGCGGCGGTTTCAGGGTAGTAAACCGCCTCCACCTCGGCGTCGTCGTAGAAGTCCCTCATTGCGGAACGGTGGCGCTCGAAAACGAAGCCTTCGCGCTCGATCGCGAAGGCGTCCGCCCTTGGCCGGCCGTTTCGGATAGCAACTGCATGCTCCGCGAACCGGCCGTCGCGCGTGGCGACGTCGGCGCCCGGCCGCGGAATGTGGGTCACCGGCAGCTCGCCGGTATCGACCACATAGTTGACGGACGCCTCGACAAGGTCGCCCCCGACTGTCCTGGTCGCCTGTACCGTATTTTCCATTGCTCCGATCCGCCCGTTTCTGCCGTGCATGGTTGATAAGATTGACCGCCGCGGCGATCTTGGCAATGCCGTCGCGGTATTCCGCTGCGCCTGCATTGCAAATCCCTGGAAACAAACGTAAATCGGCATGGCATAGCGACCAAGGGAGGAATTGCCATGAGCGAGCCGGTGATCAAGGCCGCCGACGTTCTCGAAGCCAGCAAGGGCATGCTGCAAAAGCAGCTCTATGTCGTGTTCACGCGGCCGGCCAACGGAATAGGCCCGGTGATGGAACATCTGGAGACCCATCTGGCCTATCAGGTCAAACCTGAAAGCGACGGCATCATGGTTGGCGCCGGCCCGTTCTGGCTCGACAACGAGGAAACCTGGGGCGGCGAGGGGATGGTTATCATCCGGGCGGCATCGCTGGCCGAGGCGCGCAAGATCGCCGAGGCCGATCCGATGCATGCCAGCGGTGCGCGCAGCTTCGAAGTCAGGCCGTGGTTGCTCAACGAAGGCACGATCACGGTCAAGATCAGCTTTTCCAAGAACGAGCGCGAGTTGATCTGACAACGGCTTCGGTCGTGTGCGGCCCCATATCGCGTCATCGCAGCGTTGCAAAAGCCGGCTCCACGGGCACAATCGGGTGTAACGATAACCGGCGGGTTAGGCGAAAAGCGGGAGGACATCCATGCACGTGGCGGCGGTCAACGGCACTCACATTCACTATCGCGACATCGATCCGGGCGGGGGTCGGCCGGTGTTGGTCTTTTCCAATTCGCTCGGCGCCGATTTCCGCATCTGGGACCGGGTGATTGATCGGCCGGGTGATCGCTTCCGCATCATCACCTACGATAAGCGCGGTCATGGGCTGTCCGATGGGGCGCCGGCGCGCTGGTTCTCGGCCGACTTCCGGTCTAGCAAGACAGCCGAGCTCTCGGCCTGGCGAAACCTGCTGGTGCGCACGACGGCCGATGGGTATGCGGGCACCTGCGCCGCGCTGCGCGACGCCGACCTGACCGAGAGCTCCGCGAAACTCGATGTGCCGACGCTGTGTATTTGCGGCTCGGAGGACGGCGCCACCACGCCGGATCTGGTTCGCTCCACGGCCGATCTCATTCCCGGCGCGCGGTTCGAGCTCGTCGAGGGCGCCGGACATTTGCCGTGTATCGAGGCGCCCGACGCGGTCGCCGATCTGATTCTCGAATTCACTGCAGAAACCGTCGATGCCTGAGCAACGCAACATGAAGGGCGAGGCCCGATCATGATCATCGATTGCCATGGGCACTACACGACCGCGCCCGCCCAGCATGACCAGTTCCGCCAGGCGCAGATTGCGCGGCTGGCGGATCCGAGCCTGCCGGTCCCGGTGTACCGAGATATCAGCGACGACGAGATCCGCGAAAGTGTCGAGGCCAATCAACTGACGCTGCAACAAGAGCGCGGCGGCGACCTGACGGTGTTTTCGCCCCGCGCCTCGGCGATGGCGCACCACATCGGCGATGAGGCGATCTCGATGGAATGGACGCGCGCCTGCAACGATTTGATTGCGCGTGTCGTCGGCCTGTTTCCCGACAACTTTATTGGCGTCTGCCAACTGCCCCAATCGCCGGGGGTGGCGATCGCCAATTCGGTCGCCGAGCTCGAGCGCTGCGTGAACGAGCTTGGCTTCGTCGGCTGCAACCTGAACCCGGATCCCTCGGGCGGGAACTGGACGTCGTTGCCGCTTACCGACAAGAGTTGGTATCCGTTCTTTGAGAAAATGGTCGAACTCGATGTGCCGGCGATGGTTCATGTCTCCGCGTCATGCAATCCCAATTTTCATGCAACAGGCGCCCATTACATCAACGCCGATACCACCGCCTTCATGCAGTTCATCGAGGGCGATCTGTTCGCCGATTTCCCCGATCTCCGCATCATCATCCCCCATGGCGGCGGCGCGGTGCCCTATCACTGGGGCCGCTATCGGGGCTTGGCGGATATGCTGAAGCGGCCGCTGCTGTCCGAGCATGTGATGAAGAACGTCTTCTTCGATACCTGCGTCTACCACCAGCCAGGGATCGATCTGCTGTTCCGCGTCATCGATGTCGAGAACATCCTCTTCGGCTCGGAGATGGTCGGCGCGGTGCGCGGCATCGATCCGGAATCCAGCCATCACTTCGACGATACCAAGCGTTATATCGACGCGCTCGACATTCCCGATGCCAACAAGGCGAAGGTCTTCGAGGGCAATGCACGGCGGGTCTATCCGCGTCTCGACGCGGCGTTGAAGGCGCGCGGTAGATGAGCGAATTCCAGATGGATGCGGATTGGCTGGTCTTCCATCCCAACCCGTCCAAACCGACCTATGCGCCGCCGCCGGGCGCGGTTGACGCGCATTGCCATGTCTTCGGGCCCGGCGACCAATTCCCCTATGCGCCCGAGCGCAAATACACACCCTGCGACGCGCCGAAGGAAAAGCTGTGGGAATTGCGCGACCATCTGGGGTTCGCGCGCAACGTGATCGTCCAGGCGACCTGTCACGGCGCGGACAATCGTGCGCTTGTCGATGCGCTTGAGGATTCGGGCGGCCTCGCGCGGGGCGTCGGCTCGGTAAGAGCCGATATAACCGACGATGAGCTCGAAGCCCTGCACGCGGCCGGCGTGCGCGGCGTGCGGTTCAATTTCGTCAAGCGCCTCGTCGACGCCTTGCCCCGCGAGCCCTTGAGGGCGATCGCCGAACGGATCAGGCCGCTCGGCTGGCACATCGTGATCTATTTCGAGGCGCCCGAGCTGCCGGAGCTCTATGACTTCTTCACCTTGTTGCCGACGACGGTGGTGGTCGATCACATGGGTCGGCCCGATGTTTCGCAACCGGTCAATGGGCCCGAGTTCGAGCTATTCGTCAAGTTGATGCACGAACACGAGAACTTCTGGTCGAAGGTGACCTGTCCCGAGCGCCTGTCGCAGGCGGGCCCGCCGGGATATGACGACGTCGCGCCGTTCGGACGCCGTCTCGTGGAAACCTTTCCCGACCGCGTTTTATGGGGCACAGACTGGCCCCACCCGAATATGAAAACCCACATGCCCGACGACGGGCATCTGGTCAATTTCATTCCCAAGATCGCGCCGAACGAGGTCCTTCAGAAGAAGCTGCTGGTGGACAATCCGATGCGGCTTTACTGGGCAGACTGAGGAGAGGTCGCATGGCGCTTGAAAAGCCCTATCGGGACATCCCGGGCACCACGGTGTTCGATTCGGACATGTCGCGCATCGGCTACCACCTCAACCAGTTCTGCATGACCCTGATGAAGGCGGAGAACCGCGACCGGTTCCACGCCGACGAGCGGGCCTATCTCGACGAATGGGAGATGACCGAGGAGCAGAAGCAAGCCGTCCTCGATCGCGACTACAACGCCATGATTTCGCTGGGCGGAAATATCTATTTCCTCGCCAAGATCTTTGCCAGCGATGGGCTGTCTTTCCAGTATGCCGCCGCGACGATGACCGGCATGAGCCAGGAGGAATATGCCCAGATGATGCTGGACGGCGGGCGCTCGCCGGAGGGCAATCGTTACATTGGAGAGAAGAAGAATGGCTAGGATTACCGCCGGCGTAACGACGTCCCACATACCGGCCATCGGGGCCACCATCGATCTTGGGAAAACCAAGGAGCCCTATTGGGCGCCGTTATTCGAGGGCTACGAGTTCTCCAAGAAATGGATGGCGGAGAACAAGCCGGACGTGGTTTTTCTGGTCTACAACGATCATGCGACGGCGTTCAGCCTCGAGATTGTTCCGACATTCGCGATCGGCTGCGCGGCGGAATTCCAGCCCGCCGACGAAGGCTGGGGGCCGCGCCCGGTGCCGGTGGTCAAGGGCCAGCCCGATCTTGCCTGGCATGTCGCCCAGTCGGTGATCCAGGACGACTTCGATCTCACGATCGTCAACAAGATGGACGTCGATCACGGGCTGACGGTGCCGCTGTCGTTGATGTTCGGGGAGCCCGGCGAATGGCCCTGTACCGTCATTCCGTTCCCGGTCAACGTCGTGCTCTATCCGCCGCCCTCGGGCAATCGCTGCTACCAGCTCGGCAAGGCGATCCGCAAGGCGGTTTCATCCTTTGACGAAGACCTCAATGTCCAGATCTGGGGAACCGGCGGGATGAGCCATCAGCTGCAGGGGCCGCGCGCCGGCTTGATCAACAAGGCGTTCGACCAGGACTTCTTCGAGCGGCTCATCGCCGAGCCGGCGGAACTGGCGAAAAAGCCCCATGTGGACTACGTGCGCGAGGCCGGGTCCGAAGGGATCGAGCTCGTCATGTGGTTGATCATGCGCGGCGCCATGGACGATGATGTCGATGAGGTTTATCGGTTTTATCATGTCCCCGCCTCGAATACGGCGGTCGGACATCTCATCCTCGAAAACCGCTCTTAGGCGAATCCGGCATTGTGCTGACGCCGGCATCGGGCGGACACCAGCACTAGGAGACCAAGCAAGGTGAAAATTGTTCTCGCAGGCGCAGGAGCCTTTGGCCAAAAGCATTTGGACGGTATTGCCAAGATCGACGGCGTTGAGGTGGTCTCGCTTGTCGGCCGCCGCCTAGAGCCAACCCGGGAGATCGCCGATAAGTATGGCGTTGCTCACGTAACGACGGATCTAGACGAAGCCCTGGCCCAGCCGGGGGTGGACGCGGCGATCCTGTGCACGCCCACCCAGATGCATGCCGAGCAATCGATCAAGGCCATGCGCGCCGGAAAACATGTGCAGGTTGAGATCCCCGTCGCCGACAGCTGGGCCGATGCGCAGGCCGTCGACGCGGTGCAGAAGGAGACCGGCCTGGTCTGCATGGTCGGGCATACCAGGCGCTTCAACCCGTCGCATCAATGGGTCCACAACAAGATCCAGGCGGGCGAGCTTTCGATCCAGCAGATGGACGTGCAGACCTATTTCTTCCGCCGCAAGAACATCAATGCCGCGGGTGACGCCCGCTCGTGGACCGACCATCTGCTTTGGCACCACGCGGCGCACACGGTCGATCTGTTCCGCTATCAGGCCGGTGAGGAGGTGACGATCGCCCAGGCGGTGCAAGGCCCGATCCATCCCGAGCTGGGCATCGCCATGGACATGTCGATCCAGCTCAAGACGGTGGGCGGCAAGCTCTGCACCCTGTCGCTGTCCTTCAACAATGACGGGCCGCTCGGCACCTTCTTTCGCTACATCTGCGACAACGGCACCTATATCGCCAGCTATGACGACCTGTCCGACGGCAAGCAGAATCAGATCGATGTCTCGCAGGTCGCCGTTTCGATGAACGGGATCGAGCTGCAGGACCGGGAGTTCACCGCCGCGATCGGCGCGGGACGCGAGCCCAATGCGAGCATCGGCAAGGTGCTCGCCTGCTACCGCACCCTCGGCGAGCTGGAGAAAGCGATGGAGGCGCAGGGCTGAGCGCGGACGAAGCGACCGCCTGAGCGTGATCGACGGTGCGGTTGTCGCGAGGCACGTCGACAGGCAACCGTTGCTTATAGCCCCGTTCCGACCTCGACGTTCTCGGACTTGATGTCCAGACCTGACGCTTTTGCTTCCAGCTCGATCAGCGCGGCAAAGTCGCAATCGACATAGCCGTTTCCGATCAACGACTGGACGACCTCGCGGGTCGCCGCGGTGACCGGCATCGGCACGCCGAGCGCCCGCGCGGCTGCGAGACCGAGGTCGAGATCCTTGCGCAGCAGCGGCGGCGTGAAGGTGGGTGTGAAGTCGAGGTTGACCAGCGCCGGCGTTTTGTAGCGGCTGAACATCGAGCCCATCACGCTCTTGTTGATGAAGTCGAGGAAGGCGTGGCGGGGAACGCCGCCCTTCTCGGCCAGGATCGTGATCTCCGCCAGGTTCTGCGAGACCACGCCAAGCAGGACGTTGTGGCAGATCTTGACGATGCGGGCGAGTTCACCCTCGCCGACATAGCTCACGCCCTCGCCCAGCGCCTCCATGTAGGGGAGCGCCTCGTCGAAGGCGGCCCTTTCGCCCGAGGCGACGATGCTGAGGCGCCCGGCCTTGACCACCTTGGCGTTGCCGCTGACGGGAGCGTCGATCATCGAGGTGCCGACCTTCGTGGCGGCCGCCCGCGCGGTGGCCGAGGCGTCGGCGGAAATCGTCGTGCAGTCGATGAGGATCTTAGGGGCTTTGCCGCCAGCGCTCAGCACGCCGTCCTTGCCCGTGGTGATGTCAAGAAACGTGCCGTCATTGGCGGCGATGGTGAAGACGATATCCCGGTCGGCGAGCGCCGCAGGCGTGTCGACGATGGTGGCGCCTTTCTCGGCGAGCGGCTCGGCCTTGGCGCGGGTGCGGTTGTAGACCGAAACGTCGGCGCCCTGGTCGAGCAGTCGGCCCGCCATCGCGTAGCCCATTCTGCCGGTGCCGATCCAGCCGATCGTGTGGTCCTTCAGGGTATTCTCAGCGATCTAGCGACGCTCCGCCCTTGATTGTTGAATATTTGCAAACGTTTGCAGTATTGCTTCCACAGGGTAGTTTGGGGCCAAGTTGCGAGTCAAATATGCGATTTGGACGAATTGCCGCCGTGCCGCTGTTCGAAATCACGCCGGGGGCGGCGGTGAGGAGAGTGTCTTGAGCACCATGAAACGCACCAGGGTCACCTTGCGCGATGTTGCGCGGCGGCTCGACGTTCATCCCTCGACTGTCTCGCGCGTGCTCAATCCGCGCACGCGCAGCATGGTCGCTGACGCGATGGCCGAACGGGTGATGGAAGCGGTGGAGGATATGGGCTACCGGCCTAACCCCTTCGCCTACAGCCTCAAGACCAATCGCTCCTTCATCGTTGGCGTTCTGATCCCCGACATCACCGATCCGCTCTTTCCGCCGATCATCCAGGGGGCCGAACGCACGCTGGCCGGCGCCGGTTACACGACGATCCTGGCCGATACCGACAACGATCCCGAGCGCCAGCGCGTCAATTTCGAGATCATGCGTGAACGCCAGGTCGATGGGCTGATCATCGCCACGGCGCGCTTTGAGGATCCGGTGATCGCCGAACATCGCGGCGGCGATATCCCGATGATCCTCGTCATTCGTACGATCAACGATCCGGCCATGCCTTGCGTCATCAACGACGATGCCTACGGGATAGGCCTCATCGTCTCGCATCTGGCCGCGCTCGGCCACCGGCGCGTTGCCCATGTCGCCGGACCCCAGGATGTGTCCACTGCGCGGGTGCGCCACCGGGCTTTCGAGGATGCCATGCGCAAGGCCGGCCTCGAGCCCGACCCTTCGCTGATACAGTTCTGCTGCAGCTTCGCCGAGGAGGAGGGCAGGGGCGCCGCTTCGGACTTGCTGGAGCGGGGCGAGACATTCACGGCGATCGTCGCGGCCAACGACTTGCTGGCGATCGGCTGCCTCGACGCGCTGGCGCTGTTCGGCAAGCGCTGTCCGGAGGATGTTTCCGTGACCGGCTATAACGACATGCCGTTCGTCGACAAGATCCAGCCGCCGCTCACCACCATGCGCATCCCGCATGACGAGATGGGGGCGATGGCGGCGAGGTTGTTGTTGAAGCGCATCGAGGGCGACGCGACGGCGGAGGGCTCGATCTCCATCCGGCCGGAGCTTGTCGTGCGCGCCTCGACCGGGCCGGTCGCCGCCGGAAAAAAGTAGCCCTTGAAGCAGGTCTTATTGGGCGTTTGCTACCGCGTGCTGAGATGCCCCGCCATCCAGTCGCCGAGCACGATTCAATTCGCAAAGACCGATCGCTCTGCTGGCGGCGCCACGTCTATTCGGGGATCGGGATCGGTTGGGTAGGCTTGGGCACGTCGTAGCCTTTGACCACCGCCGGGCGCGCGGCGATCGCCTTGTACCAGCGCTTGACGTTGGCGAAGTCGTTCATGTCGATCTGCTGCCATTCGTAACGCGATATCCAGGGCCAGCAGGCCATGTCGGCGATCGAATAGTCGCCGGCGACGTATTCGTTGTCGGCGAGCTGGCGGTCGAGCACGCCATAAAGACGCTTGACCTCGTTGCCGTAACGCTCCTCAGCATAGGGTGCCTTGCCGACGTTGGATTTTAGGAAATGGTGCGCCTGGCCCGCCATGGGTCCGAGCCCGCCCATCTGCCACATCAGCCACTCCATGGCTTTCCAATAGGCCTTCTTCTCGGTCGGCATGAACTGTCCGGTCTTCTGGGCGAGATAAAGCAGGATCGCGCCCGATTCCATCATCGCGATGTCCTCGTCCCGGTCGACGATGGCGGGGATCCGGTTGTTCGGGCTGATCTTCAGAAAGGCCGGCGCGAACTGCTCGTCCTTGCCGATATCGATGGCGTGGATTTCGTAAGGCAATCCCATTTCTTCGAGCGCAATGGAGACTTTGCGCCCGTTCGGGGTCGTCCAGGAGTAAAGATCGATCATTGCAGCGGGTCCGTTCTTGTTTCGGTGTCATCGGCACAAGGCGCGCGCGTTCGTCGACGGCGACGGGTCGCCCAGCTTGGCGTTAGGTCTCGTCTGGAGGTCCCCCGGAGGCGGTAGGTCTTAGTGCACCTGCCGACATAGGATTTTGTCCGAAACTGGGGAATTGATCCGCGACCGGCAATTCGCAACAGCGTCTCACGTCGACCCTGCGCCGTCTAGGTGCCGGCAAGTGTTGCGATATGATCGGCGATCGAGAGTGCGGAGGTGAGGCCGGGCGACTCGATGCCGAAGAGATTGATCACGCCCGGCACGCCATGATCACCCGGTCCGTCGATGCGGAAATCGCCAAACCCGGCGCCGCGCCCGGCAATTTTCGGGCGGATGCCGGTATAGCCCGGCTGCAGGCGGTCGGGGTCGAGCCCCGGATAGTATTTCCGGATAGCGTCGACGAAGATGGGCTTGCGGCTTTCTTCGAAGCTGTAGTCGATCTCGTCGATCCACTTCACGTCGGGCCCGAACTTGGCTTGCCCCGCGAGATCCAGGGTGACGTGGACGCCGAGACCGCCTTCCTCGGGCACCGGGTAGATGAGGCGTTTGAAGGGGGCGGTCCCCGACAGGGTGAAGTAGTGACCGATCGCGGTATGCAGGGCCGGGACGTGGTCGCCGGGAAACCCGCCCAGCGCGCGAGCCAGCGATTGCGCGCCAAGTCCGCCAGCGTTCACCAGCAGCGCGCATGAAACGGTCAGCGCTCCGTCGGCGCCGGCGACACGGAGCGCGATCCCGCCCTCGGTGACGCGCCCGCCCTCTACGGTGCTGCGGAAGACGGCCTGTCCGCCGGCATTCTCCAGATCGCCCAGGAGGCTCAGCATGTAGGTGTGGCTGTCGATGATGCCGGTGGAGGGCGAGAGCAGGCCGCGTGTGGCAGTGACCGCCGGCTCCATCGCCGCAATGTCGGCTGCCGAGAGCCAATCCAGGTCGTCGACCCCGTTCGCAGCGGCGCGCGCCTTATCCTCCGCCAGGCGCGCGATCTGGGCCTCGCTCGTCGCCACGATGATCTTGCCGATCCGCTTGTGCGCAATGCCGCGTTCGGCGCAATAGGCGTACAACAGGTGTTTGCCGGCGACGCAATGGCGCGCCTTCAGGCTGCCCGGCGGGTAATAGATGCCGGCATGGATAACTTCGGAGTTGCGGCTGCTGGTCTCGGTGCCGAAGCTGTCGGCGCGCTCCAGCACCGTGACCTCGCGGCCGGCCAGCGCCAGCGCGCGCGCGATCGCCAGGCCGACCACACCGGCCCCGACGACGACACAATCAAGTCGCTCGCTCATGCCCCGCCTTTCACTGGTTGGGCTGGTTGGATAGGGGCGGTGCCCCTGCGGATCAACGAAAATCCAGACATGGCAGGTCTTCATGGCGGGTTGGGTCCGGTTTGCCTGCCACCGCTGCGGTGATACCGTGACGCTCTAGGCGGACTGAATACAGCATTTACAATCTAATGGTTGCTGCAAACGGGTAGGGACGCTGCCCACTCGTTCCGAGCGCTGCAAGTCAGCCCAACAAATGCAACCGATTGCATTTACGACCGGTGGGCGTTATTCCGGCATCTGTTGAAAGAATGCCGGGTGCGAAGCCCGCGCGACAAGGGTGGGAAACGGCGATGATCAAGGCAGGAGTGGCCGGCCTCGGCTGGTGGGGCAAGACGTTGGTCGAGGCGGTGGCCGATGGGAGCGACGAAATCGAATTCGTGGCCGCCACCACGCGCAGCCTGTCGAGCGACGCGCAGGCCTTTTGCAAGGACCAGGGCCTGGAGCTGCTGCCGAACTACGAGGCGATGCTCGACGATCCGGGGATCGACGCCGTCGTCCTTGCCACCCCTCATTCGCTGCATGTGCCCCAGGTCGTCGCCGCGGCCGCCGCCGGCAAGCATGTCTTCTGCGAGAAGCCCTTCGCGCTCGACAAGGCGGGCGCGAAGGCGGCAGTGGCGGCGATGGAAAAAGCGGGGCTCACGCTGGGGCTCGGCTACAACCGCGGTTCCATCCGACAATCGCCGATCTGCGCGAGCGCATCCGCTCCGGCGCGATGGGCACGATCCTTCATTTCGAGGGCACGATGTGCTTTCCGAACGCGCTCTACCTCAAGCCCGATGCCTGGCGCGCCAGCCGCGAGGAGACGCCGTGCGGCGGCCTCACGCCAATGGGCGTTCACGTCGTCGACGGGGTGATCGATCTTTTCGGCGAGGTCGAGAGCGTTTTTTGCATGAGCCATCACAGGTTCGTCGAAGTGGACAATGACAACACCACGGCGATCCTCTTCAAGATGAAGGAGGGCATGTCGGGTTATCTCGGCACGATGACCGCGACTGGCGGTTGCTTCCGACTTCAGGTTTACGGCTCGAAGGGCTGGCTGCGGATCGACGGCATGACGCATATCGCGGGCGCGCCGTCCGAAGAACGCCGTACGCGGCTTTTCGGCGAATGCACATTCTTCCCGGTCAAGGGCGAGCCGCAGGTGTGGCAGGCGGAGGCGATCGACTTGAGCCGCGTTTGCCTGGAATCCTTCGCGCGGGCGGCCAATGGCGGGCCGGCTTATCCGATCTCGACGTCGGAGATGATCCATGGTGCTGCGGTCACCGAGACCATCGTCAAATCCGCCAATTCGGGCGTGATGGAAACGGTCGCCTAGCCGCGCCGGGACAAACGCGAACAGCAAGAAGCATCTGGGAGGTAGTCGATGGATCTGGGGCCGGGCAAAGGGCGTCTCACATACGCCACACTCGTCCATCCGGGCGACACCTGGGAGGAGATGTGGGACAGCCTCACGCGTTATGTCCCCGCGGTGAAGGAGCGCGTCTGCCCCAACGAGCGCTTCGGTGTTTCGCTCAGGCTCTCGGGCAATTCCGCCGCCCGGCTCGCTGGCGATGCGGCCGAGCGCGAGAAGGTGAAGAAGTTCCTCGGCGACAACGACCTCTATCTCTATACCGTCAACGCCTTTCCCCACGGGCCCTTCAAGAACCAGGTCGTCAAGGAACAGGTCTACGAGCCCGATTGGCGCAGCGACACCCGCGCCGAATACACGATGCAGGTCGCCGATATCCTGGCCGACATCGCCGATCCCGGCGTCAACCCCTCGATCCAGAGCCCGCCGCTCGGCTTCAAGCCGCGGGTCACCGGCGAGGACGTGGTCACCGCCTATACCGACCAGGTCCGCCGGGTGGTCGCGCATCTGGCGCGCCTGGAGCAAACGACTGGCCGCACGGTCACGCTGGCGCTCGAGCCGGAGCCTTATTGTTTTCTTGAGACCACCGACGAGGCGATCGATTATTTCACCAATCATCTCTACGCCGAGACCAATGCGGCGGCGCTGGCGGGCGAGCTTGGCTGTTCGGCGGCCGACGCCGATTCGGCGCTGCGCCGGCATCTCGGCTTGGTTTTCGACATTTGCCACCAGGCGGTCGAGTTCGAGGATATCGGCCAGGATTTGCAAAAGCTGATCGATGCCGGCATCCCGATCTTCAAGCTGCAGGAGGCGGCCGCGCTTCAGGTGCCCGAGGTGACGGGCGATATGGTGTCCTCGTTGCGGCGCTACGCCGACACGGTCTATCTCACGCAGACGATGGAAAAGAAGGACGGTGAGTTGACCGAATTCCTGAACCTGGAGGACGCCTTCGCGGCCTGGGAGAAGGATCCGGGCCCGCGCGAATGGCGCACGCATTTTCATGTTCCGGTCTTCCTCGAGGAGCTTGGCGATTTCCGCACCACGCGGTTTGCCATCGAGGATGCGCTGGCCTTTCACAAGGCCGCACCGTGTTCCGATCAGCTCGAGATCGAGACATATACGTGGGACGTGTTGCCGGAGCATCTGAAAACCGGCGACATCGTCGACTACCTCACCCGCGAGCTCGAATGGGTGCAGGAGCATCTGGCCTAGGCGCCTGGTAGCCTGGGCGTCTGGTAGTATGGGCGAGAAATCCAAAAGGAGAGCGCCGTGAAAGTCGGTTTCATCGGATTGGGCCGCATGGGCGAGGCGATTGCCTTGCGCCTGCAAGCGGCCGGCCACGACCTCGCCGTCTATAACCGCACGGCCGCCAAGGCCAAGGCGCTGGCCGATGGCGGCGCCACGGTGGCCGGCTCGCCCGCCGAGGTGGCGGCGGGCTGCGAGGTTGTCTTCACCTGCCTTGCCGATGACGCCTCGCTGGCCGAGATCTGCCGTCAGGCCGGCGTGATCGACGCGATGGAAGACGGTGCCATTCACGTTGCGACCGGCACCCACGGCATCGATGCAACCAAGGCGATGGCCGCAGCGCATGCGAAGGCCGGGCTCACCTATATCGCGGCGCCGGTGATCGGCCGTTTCACCATCGTCGCCGAGGGCAAGCTGATCGTGATTGCCGCCGGACCCAAGACGGCGATCGAGACCTGCGCGCCGCTCTTCGAGGCGATGGGCAAGCGGACGTTTCTGGCCGGAGACGCGCCGGAGGCCGCCGCCTCCATCAAGCTGGCCAATAACTTCGTGCTCGGCTGCGCCATCGAGGTGATGGGCGAGGGCTTCTCGCTGGTGCGCGGCTTTGGGGTCGAGCCGTCTGTGTTCCATGAGGTGCTGACCGAGGGCGTCTTCAACTGCCCGGCCTATACCGGCTATGGCGATATCATCGCCAAGGAGGATTACGACCGCGTTGGCATCACCGCGGTTCTGGGCCTGAAGGACGCCATGTTGGCGTTGAAGGCCGCCGAAAGCGTGGGCGTCGTTTTGCCGAGCGGCGAAGTCTGGCGCGAGCGTCTGGAAGGCGCAATTGGGCAGGGCGAGGGCGGCAAGGATTGGTCCGTCGTGGCAAAGGAGCAGGCGCGCAAAAGCGGCCTCGAGTGAGGCGGGCGAGAGCTCGGTCGCGGGCCAGTCGAGGTCTGCGAATGGCGCAATCTTGATGCAGCATGCGAACGATTGCAACCGCGCATGGCTTGGCGGGAAAGCCAATCCGCAATAGGTTGGAGCCCAAGAGACAAGAGACATCAGCCGGCTGAAGCCGACAAACCGGGAGAGTAAGGGACATGGCCAAGAAGACGACGGCGGAGCCGGCGATCGTCGATCTCGATTCGCTCGATCCGCGTTACAACTGGAACCGCGCCATCCCGGCCCCCGGCCATATGGCGGTCGACTTCGAGGAGCGGGTGGATTTCCGGCGGCTTCACAGCTACCGGCTCGCGCGCTCGCGCCAGGCTCTCGAGAACTCCGACCTTGGCGCGATGCTGCTCTTCGATACAAACAACATCCGCTACGTCACCTCCACGGCGATCGGCGAGTGGTCGCGCGACAAGATGAGCCGCTATGCGCTGCTTGCCGGCGACGAAGAGCCCCATCTCTGGGACTTCGGCTCGGCCGCCACGCATCACCGCCTGCACGCACCCTGGTTGCCCTCCGCCCAGATGCATGCGGGCATGCTGGGGTTGCGCGGCTCGGTCAAGCCCGACGCCGGGCTGATGCGCAAGGCGGCCGAGGAGATCAAGCAGATCCTGGTCGATGCCGGCGTCGCCGACATGCCGCTCGGCATCGATATCGTCGAGCCGCCGATGATGTACGAGCTCCAGCGCCAGAACCTCGAAGTGCGCGACGGCCAGCAGGTCATGCTCGACGCGCGCGAGATCAAGAACATCGACGAGATCGTGCTGCTCAACCAGGCCGCCGCCATGGTCGACGGCGTCTACCAGATGATCAGCGAGAAGATGAAGCCGGGCTTGCGCGAATCCGACATGGTCGCCGAGGCCTCGAAGATGCTCTACGAGATGGGCTCGGAACAGATCGAGGCGATCAATGCGATCTCGGGCGAACGCTGCAACCCGCACCCGCACAATTTCACCGATCGCCTCTTCCGTCCCGGCGACCAGGCTTTCTTCGACATCATCCACGCCTATCAGGGCTACCGGACCTGCTACTACCGGACCCTCAATGTCGGCCGCGCCACTGACTCGCAGAACGACGCCTATACCAAGGCCCGTGAATGGCTCGATGCGGCGATCGCGCTGATCAAGCCGGGGGTCACCACGGACAAGGTCGCTGCCGTCTGGCCGAAGGCCGAGGAGCTCGGCTTCGCCAACGAGATGGAGTGCTTCGGCCTGCAGTTCGGCCACGGACTCGGGGTCGGCCTGCACGAGCGGCCGATCATCAGCCGCCTCATTTCGATGGACGATCCGGTGGAGATCAAGGAAGGCATGGTGTTCGCGCTGGAGACCTACTGCCCGGCGACGGACGGTTTCTCCGGCGCGCGGATCGAGGAAGAGGTCGTCGTCACCAATGACGGCTGCCGTGTGATCACGCTTTTCCCAGCCGAGACGCTGCCGATCGCAAACCCCTACTGAGCCACAAAGGCGCCCATGGACGGCGCCGAAATCGACAAGTCCTGACGGAAGGGATGGGAGGAGACCCGCACGTGGCATCGAAAAAGAAAGCGTCGGCACGAAGCCGCGCCAATGACGATATTGGCGAAGATCTGCGGCGCAAGCTCTACCTCTCGCAGCTCGAATGCCGCCAGGTCGAGCAGAAGGCCTACGATCTGTTCCTGCAGAACCTGATCAAAGGCACCAGCCATCTGGGGCTCGGCCAGGAGGCAGTCGCCGCGGGCTTTGCCACCGCGATGCAGCCCAAGGACTACACATTCTGTACCTACCGGGGGCACAACCACACGCTTGCCCGTGGCGCCTCGATGGAGGGCGTGCTCGGCGAGCTGATGGGCCGGGAATGCGGGCTTCTCGGCGGCAAGGGCGGCTCGATGCACCTGACCAGCGTCGAGCATGGCGCCATGGGATCCTACGCCATCATCGGCGCGCATTTGCCGATCGCCATGGGTGCGGCGTGGTCGGCCCAGTACCGCGGCACCGACCAGGTTTCGGTGTGCTTCTTCGGCGACGGCACCACTAATATCGGGGCCTTCCACGAAGCGCTCAACATGTCGCAGATCTGGAAGCTGCCGGTCGTCTTCGTCTGCGAGAACAACCTCTACATGGAGTACACGCCGATCAGCGAAGTGACGGCGGTCGAGCACCCGGCAGCCGACCGCGCCTCGGCCTACGGCATGGAGCGGATCATCGTCGACGGCAACGACGCCGACGAGGTCTACCGCACCGCCCAGGCCGCCTTTACCCGCGCGCGCGCCGGCGACGGCCCGTCGCTGATCGAGGCGATGACCTACCGGCATAGCGGGCACAGCCGCGCCGATCCCGCCACCTACCGCCCCGAAGGCGAGCTGGAGGAATGGAAGAAGCGCGATCCGATCCCGACTTACCGTCAGCGGATGCTCGACTTCGGCATCGCCGAGAAGGACATCGTCGCCATCGAAACCGATGTCGACCGCCGGGTTAATGCGGCGGTGGAGACAGCCAAGGCTTCGTCGCCGCCGGGCGAAGGCGTGCTGATGACGCAGATGTGGGCGGATGGAGGCTCGGCATGGCGGAACTGACCTACCGCGAGGCCGTTGCCGCCGGCCTGGCCCAGGAGATGCGGCGCGACCCCAACGTGGTGTTCCTGGGCGAGGACGTGGCCGCGGCGGGCGGCGTCTTCAAAACCACGGTGGGCTTGCTGGAAGAGTTTGGACCGGACCGGGTGCGCGACACGCCGATCTCCGAACAGGCGATCCTGGGGGCCGCGATGGGCGCGGCGATGACCGGTCTCAGGCCGATTGCGGAGATCATGTTCTCCGATTTCTTCGCCGTGTGCTGGGATCTGGTCGCCAACGAGATGGCCAAGTCGCGCTACATGACCGACGGCCAGGTCACGGTACCGGTCGTCGTGCGCTGCGCCAATGGCGGCGGCGTGCGCTTCGGTGCCCAGCATTCCCAAAGCGTGGAGAATTGGGCCATGGCCGTGCCGGGCCTGAAGGTCGTCGCACCCTCGACCCCGGCCGATGTGATCGGCCTGCTGGCCTCGTCGGTGCGCGACGACGACCCGGTGGTGTTCTTCGAGCAGAAGTCGCTCTATGCCGCCAAGGGCGAGGTGCCCGAGGGCGAGCATGTGGTGCCGCTCGGCCAGGCGAATATCGCCCGCCAGGGCAAGGACGTGACCATCGTCGCGCTCGCCGCCATGGTGCCGCGGGCGCTAAAAGCCGCTGACATCCTGGCCGCCGAGCATGGCATCGATGCGACCGTGATCGACCCGCGTACCCTGGTGCCGCTGGATACGAAGACGATCCTTGAGGAGACCGCCAAGACCGGCCGCCTTGTCACCGTGGAGGAGAACCCGCGGCTCTGCGGCTGGGGGGCGGAGGTCGTCTCGATCGTCAGCGAAGAGGCCTTCTGGGACCTCGACGGGCCGATCGTGCGCATCACCACGCCGCATATTCCGTTGCCGTCGGCCGACGCGCTGGAGGATCTGGCGCTGCCTTCGGTCGAGCGCATCGTCGAGACCATCCGCACCTCGGTCGACTGACCGGGCAGGCGGGAGGAAGCGGCCGGCGATGAACGTGATCATGCCCCAGCTTGGCGAGACGGTGGCCGAAGGCACGGTCTCGGTCTGGCACAAGAAGGTCGGCGATACGGTCGCGGAAAACGAACTGCTGTTCGAGGTCTCCACCGACAAGGTCGAGGTCGAGGTGCCGGCGCCGGCGAGCGGTGTCATCACCGAAATCCTGATCGCCGAGGGCGAGACGGTCGATGTCGGCACGACGCTGGCGGTGATTGCCGATGGCGGCAATGGTGCGGCCACAGAAACCGATGTGGTCGCGTCACCGGTGGCCGCCGCCGATCCGCCGCTGCCCTCAGCCGAGCAATCGGCGTGGCAATCCAGCAGTGATGATCCGCCGCTTTCGCCTGCCGTGCGCAAGCTCGTTGCCGAACACGGTCTCGACCCGGTGGCGATTTCGGGAACGGGCCGCAATGGTCGGCTCACCAAGGCTGACGTGCTGGCGCATGTAGAGGGCGGCACTGGCAGTCCGACGGTCGGCAACATCGATCCGCGGGGCCAGCCGCTGTCGCCTGTCGTGCGCAAACTTTTGGGCGAGCACGGCCTCAACGCGGCCGAGATATCGGGCTCGGGCCGCGGCGGCCGCATCAAGCGCGGCGACGTGTTGTCGTTCATCGAACGGCACGGAGCCGCCGCCGCGCCGCGCGAGACCAAGGCGCCACTGGCGCTGGCCCCCGTCCCAGCGGGCGGGCAAGTCATCCCGCTGTCAAAGATCCGCCGGATGACCGGCGATCGCATGGTCGCCTCCAAGGCGACCAGCCCGCATGTGCTGCAGGCGGTCGAGGCGGACTTCGTCCGTATCGAGAGGGCGCGCAAGGCCCACGGCGAGGCCTGGAAGGCGCGCGAGGGCTTCGGCCTCACCTATCTGCCATTCCTGGCCCGCGCGGTCTGCCGGGCGATCGGCGACTTCCCGCATATCAACGCCAGCATCGATGGCGAGAACCTGGTGGTGCACGGCCGGATCAATCTCGGCATCGCCGTCGATCTCGGTTTCGAGGGGCTGATGGTGCCGGTGGTGAAGGAGGCGCATACGCGGCACGTTGCCGGCCTGGCGCTGGCGATCCGCGATCTATCGGCCCGCGCCCGCGACGGCAAGCTGATGCCCGACGACCTCACCGAGGGCACCTACACGCTGTCGAATTCGGGGCCTTTCGGCACGCTTATTACGGCGCCGGTGATCAACCAGCCGCAGGTGGCGATCCTTTCCACCGACGGCGTACGCAAGAAGCCCGTCGTGATCGAGAGCCCAGATGGCAGTGACGGCGACATGATCGGCATCCGCCCGATCGGCGTGCTTGCCCAATCCTTCGACCACCGCGCCTTCGACGGCGCCTATTCGGCAGCGTTCCTCAACCGGTTGCGCGAGATCGTCGAGACCACCGACTGGTCGGCCGAACTCGGCTGAGGCAACCGGCCTCGTTCTATCCTTGGTTCAGCGCGCGCCAGACGCGCTCCGGCGTGGCGGGCATATCGATCGCCGCGACGTCGCGCGATGCCAAAGCGTCGTTCACCGCATTCATCACTGCCGAGAGCGCGCCCGAGGTGCCGCCCTCGCCGCAGCCTTTCGATCCCAGCGGGTTGGTTGCCGCCGGAACTTCATGCGAGCCGAAGACGAAATTGGGAAGCTCGTCGGCGCGGGGCAGGGCGTAGTCCATAAACGAGCCCGAGGCGAGGTTGCCGCCTTCGTCGTAGACCACCCGCTCGCCGAGCGCCTGGCCGATGCCCTGGGCCACGCCGCCATGGACCTGGGCCTCGACCAGCATCGGATTCACCAGCACCCCGAAATCGTCGACCACGACGTAACGCACGACCCGCGTCGTGCCGGTCTCGGGATCGATCTCGATCTCGGCGACATGGCAGCCATTGGGAAAGGCCGAGGGCGGGCTGTCGACCACCAATTCGGCATCGAGGCTGGCGGGAAGATCATCGGGCAGCGGGCCTGCCTCGCGGATGCGCGCGGCCAGTTCCATGATGCCGATCGCCCGGTCGGTGCCGGCGACCCGGAACGCTCCGTCACCAAACTCGATATCGGCGACGGCGGCCTCCAGGAAATGCCCGGCGAACGCACGGCCCTGCTCGATCACCTCGTCGCTTGCGCTGAGGATTGCCGTGCCGCTCGCCATCACCGAGCGCGAGCCGCCGGTGCCGCCGCCGGCGAGCAGCTCGTCGCTGTCGCCCTGGATCAGCTGCACCCGCTCGAAGGGCACGCCCAGCTTGTCGCAGAGGATCTGCGCGAAGGTCGAGCGGTGGCCCTGGCCGTAGTCGAGCGTGCCGGTGACGATGGTGACGTCGCCATTGGGCTCGAAGCGGATGCCGCCCATCTCCTTGCCCGGCGGCGCGGTGACTTCGAGGTAGAAGCCCATCCCCCGGCCGCGCAGCCTGCCGGCCGCTTCGCTCGTCTTGCGGCGCGCCGCGAAGCCGTCCCAATCGGCGCGCTCCAGGCACTTGTCGAGCACGGCTTCGAACTCGCCGCTGTCATATTCCAGCCCCGAGGCTGCCTTCCACGGGATCGCATCGGCGGGGATCGCGTTCTGGCGGCGGAGCGCCACCGGATCGCGGCCGGTCTCGCGCGCGGCCGCCTCGATAAGGCGTTCCATATAGTAGTTCGCCTCCGGCCGGCCGGCGCCGCGGAAGGCGCTGATCGGTGTCGTATTGGTCAGCACGCAGCGGGTCGAGACGCCGATCAGCGGTGTCTTGTAGAGGCTGACCGTGTTTTTGACGATGTTGATGCAGGGGATCGCGGGACCGAAGCCGGCGATGTAAGCGCCGAGGCTGCCGAGCCCTTCGATTGTCACCGCGAGGAAGTTGCCTTGCGCGTCGAGCGCCAGCGCCGCTTCCACTTGCGCGTGGCGGCCGTGATAGTCGGAAACGAAGCTCTCGGTCCGTTCGTCGATCCATTTGACCGGGCGGCCGAGCGCGTGCGCGGCGTGCAGCAGCGGCACGTATTCGGGATAGGCCGGCGCTTTCATGCCGAACGAGCCGCCGATATCGTAGCTGCGCACCCGGAGCTTGCCGGGCTCGAGGTTCATGATCCCTTTGCCGAGGGACGCGGCGAGCCCGAAGGCGCCTTGGCAGCCGAGATGCAGGGTGAAGCGCTCGGTTTTGTCGTCCCATTCGGCGACGGCGCCGCGCGGCTCCATCGAGGCGACGACGATGCGGCTGTTGTGGAGCGAAAGCCGGGTGACATGGGCGGCGGTCTTGAACGCCTCGGCGATCGCCTCCTGGTCGCCGTAGCGCCAGTCGAGCGCGACATTGCCGGGCGCCTCCTCGTGGATCTGCGGCGCGCCGGGGCCGATCGCTTCCTCAAGATCGGTGACCGCCGGCAACGGCTCGACGTCGAGCTCGATCGCCTCGGCGCCGTCGCGGGCTGCCGCACGGCTCTCCGCCACCACGAGCGCCACCGCCTCTCCTGCGTGGCGCACCCGGCCGACCGCGAGCGCGTGCCGATCGGGAACGATCAGGGGCGTGCCGTCATGGCTCTTGACGGGCAGCGGGCAGGGCAGGGGATTGTAGCCCGCCGACACCATGTCCTCGCCGGTATAGACGGCGATCACGCCGGGTATTTCGAGCGCCGGGCGGGTGTCGACATCGCGTAGCTCGCCGTGTGCGTAGGGTGAGCGCAGCACCGCCGCATAGGTCTGGCGCTCGAGCACGATGTCGTCGGTATAGCGTCCGCCGCCGGTCAGCAGCCGCGGATCCTCCTTGCGCGAGACCGATTGGCCGACGCCGAACTTCGCGTGCGGAAGGGATGCCGGATCGAGTGTGTCCATATGGTCGCCTTTGGGCTCTGCTTTTGGATTTGTGCCTGTTGGGGGATTGACGTGCAAACGACGGTCCTGGTGACGACTATACGGTCCTGCTTGCCTGCCATGCGAGCG